>OIYG01000024.1_pt1 | contig 160118 bp, 170 predicted proteins | sample 1587861 | NCBI WGS metagenome assembly OIYG01 (sample SAMN03283272) | human gut metagenome | biome: human-associated habitat; material: feces | host: Homo sapiens | place: Peru | collected 2012 | reverse complement strand
CTTTTCCTTATTTCATAAGGGTTTAGTGTTACACAATACTGATTTCGTACTTACGGAATTCAACCTATTTTGTGGGTTGATATTAGGATTATATGAGAGTTGGACCTTATAAAATAACGGTTTTAATATTTATAATATCATCCTTTTTGGTTATTTTTTGTGAAATTTATAGGATGATTAAAGACTAACATTATTTTGTCTATGTTAATCTTTCTTTTTCTAATTTGTCAAATAGTTTCTAATAAAAGACTAGATATTGCTTCCTTTATTGGTTTTATGTTGTATCATTTATTTTTAGTTTATCAAACCATATTAGTTCATTTTTAAGTATTGTTCTAAATCTTTAAACTCAATTTTATTATTATAACCGTTTATAAAGACATTTTCACTATCTTTAAATATTAAGTAGTCATTGTCTTTAACTTTCAAAATATAGGGTTTTACATAGGCTATATTAGTATTTTTAAGATTTATAATATATCCATTAGTAAATGAATATTCCACATAAGCAAACTTACATATCATTTCAACCTTTCTTTTTAATTCTTCACTTATTACAAGTTTTTTAGTTTCTATTGTCATAACTCATCACTTTCCTTTCTTAAACAACAAAAAAACTAACTATTTCTAGTTAGCGTTTATTACTTAAACTCGAAAAGTTCGAGTTTCCTATCAATTTGGTGGAGCTGAGGAGAATCGAACTCCTGTCCGAAAATAGAGCTACATAAACCTCTACAAGTTTAGTTAACTAATTAATATCATATATATAAAAAGTAGTTAACGACCAAATATATATACTAGTCTAAAAAATTCTTTCTATTCCATAGACAAAGAATAGCTATAACCTATAAATTGAGCCTCCATATATTCCTAGGTAAAAACATAAAGAAGCGCTGACCTATATTATTAAATTAGGCAAAAGCAACAGCTTGGTTTGCACCAAACAAAGTAGCTACAGCATTTTTAATTTTATTTGCATTTATTTTTTTGTGTCTGTAACGTCGACAACCGACTTGCCATCTATGCTCAACTATTCCCGTCGAAACCAAATCAGCCCCATACACTTCGTATTATAACATATTAAAGGAAAAACTAAAAGAAAAAATCATATATAAAAATGTTGGATACTACTATAAAAACTTTTTAATGTAAAATACACCAAATATAGTAAATATTTATTTAGATTTAAATAAAAAATTGATATAATTAAGTACGGAGGTTGATATATATAATGAATGAATGGAAAAATTTTAAAGAAGGTAAATGGTGTGATGAAATTAACGTAAGTGACTTCATCAAAAACAACTATAAACCATACACAGATGATGAATCATTTTTAGTAGGACCTACTGAAAAAACAAAAAGAGTATTAAAGGTATATGAAGATGTCTGCAAAGAGGAAGTAAAAAAACATGTAATTGATATCGATGTTGATACTCCTGCAGGAATAAACGTATTCAAACCTGGATATATTTCTGAAGATGATGATGTAATCGTTGGTTTACAAACAGATATGTTATGTAAAAGAGCTATAGTTCCAAAAGGTGGACTAAAAATGGTTTATCAAGAACTAGACGCATATGGTTATAAAATGAATGAACAATTAGATAAGTTCATGAAAACAAACTTAGTTAAAACACATAACGATGGTGTGTTTGATGCATATACTAAAGAAATAAGAACAGCAAGACACGTTAAGTTATTAACAGGTCTTCCAGATGCATATGGTCGTGGAAGAATCATTGGTGACTATAGAAGAATTGCCTTATATGGTATTGATAAATTAATGGAAGAAAAATTCAATGACTGGGATAATATGAAAATTACAGTTATGGATGATGAAACAATTCGTCTTCGTGAAGAAATATCAATGCAATATAAAGCATTAAAAGAAATTAAAGAAATGGCAGCATCTTATGGATTTGACATTTCAAAACCAGCAACAAATGCTAAAGAAGCAGTACAATGGACTTATTTTGGTTACTTAGCTGCTATAAAAGAAAACAATGGTGCAGCAATGTCTTTAGGAAGAGTAGATGCTTTCTTTGATATATATTTCGAAAGAGATTTCGCAAATGGAACATTAACTGAAGAAGAAGCTCAAGAAATAATTGATCAATTTGTAATTAAATTAAGAGCTGCAAGACATTTAAGAACTCCAGAATATGATGAATTATTCTCAGGAGACCCAACTTGGGTAACATGTTCATTAGGTGGTATGACAGAAGATGGAAGAACATTAGTAAATAAAACATCTTTCCGTATTGTTCACACTCTAGAAAATCTTGAAAGCGCTCCAGAACCAAATATGACAATTTTATGGGCACAAGATTTACCAGAAGCTTGGAAGAAATATTGTTCAAGAGTAAGCATCGCAACAGATTCTATCCAATATGAAAATGATGATGTTATGCGTCCATCAATGGGTGATGATTATGCTATTGCATGTTGTGTATCATCTATGAGAATTGGAAAAGATATGCAATTCTTTGGAGCTCGTTGTAACTTAGCTAAAGCACTACTATACTCAATCAATGGTGGAATAGATGAAGTTAAACGTCAATTAGTAATTCCTGGATTTGAAAAAATGACAGATGAATACTTAGACTATGACAAAGTAAAAGAAAATTACTGGAAAATGTTAAAAGAAGTAGCAAGAATCTATAGTGATGCAATGAACATTATCCACTACATGCATGATAAATATGCATATGAAGCTGGTCAAATGGCTTTACATGATACATATGTAAATAGATTAATGGCTTATGGTGTTGCAGGATTCTCAGTAGCAGTTGACTCATTATCAGCAATCAAATATGCAAAAGTAAAACCAATAAGAGATGAAGATGGAATTACAGTAGATTTTGAAATCGAAGGAGATTATCCAAAATACGGAAATGATGACGATAGAGTAGATGAAATTGGCAAAGAATTATTAAACAAAGTTTATGAAGAATTATCTTCACATCCATGTTATAGAAATGCACACCCAACACTATCTGTATTAACAATTACATCAAATGTTGTATATGGACAAAATACAGGAGCAACTCCAGATGGAAGAAAAGCAGGAATACCTTTTGCACCAGGAGCAAATCCAATGCATGGAAGAGACTCTAATGGAGCAATCGCATCATTAAACTCAGTAGCTAAACTAGACTGGGCAAACTGCTGTAGAGATGGTATTTCAAATACATTCTCAATAGTTCCAAATTCTTTAGGAGCAACAGAAGAAGAAAGGGTTTCTAACTTAGTACAATTAATGGATGGATACTTTGGACAAGGTGCACATCATTTAAATGTAAACGTTTTAAATAGAGAAACTTTAATTGATGCAATGAATAATCCTGAAAAATACCCATTATTAACAATAAGAGTATCTGGATATGCAGTAAGATTTAATAAATTAACAAGAAAACAACAAGAAGAAGTAATATCAAGAACATTCCACGAGAAAATGTAATTATGAATGGTTCAATAAAACAAATAGAAACATTTGGACTTGTTGATGGACCCGGTATTCGTACCGTGGTCTTTCTTAATGGATGTAATTTAAGATGCAAATTCTGTCATAATCCAGAAATGTGGGTAAAAAAAGAAAACAATTATACATCAGATGATATAGTAAAAAAAATACTAAGAAATAAACCATACTTTAAAAATAATGGAGGAGTAACATTCTCAGGAGGAGAACCATTACTTCAATATGACTTTTTAGTAGACTGCTGTAAAAAACTAAAACAAGAAAATATCCATATTGCAATAGACACAGCAGGAGTTGGAAATGGAAACTATAAGGAACTACTTGATAATATAGACATGGTCCTATTAGATATAAAACATATTACAAAAGAAGGATACTTTGATATAACTCAAACAAATTATTTAGATAATTTTTTTGACTTTGTAGAACAATTAAATAAAACAAACGTAGAAGTTTGGATAAGACAAGTAATAATTCCGGATGTAAATGATAATATAGAATATATGAACAACCTAGCAATATTCATTAATAAATATATTAAAAATGTCACAAGAGTTGATTTTTTACCATTTCATATATTGGGAAATACAAAATATGAAGAATTAGGAATTAAAAATCCATATAAAAATAAAGAAGCAATGGATAAAGAAAAATGTGATAAATTACACAAATATTTCCTAGAGCAACTAAAAAAGAGCAATTAAACTGCTCTTTTTATATGCTTTAAAATATTTTTATTGATTTATTGCAACATATTTTATTATGTAAACTATCTATAATTTTTTAAATTTCTTTCAACGTCTCTTTTTATATCTCTTTCTTTAATTGACTCTCTCTTATCATAATTTTTCTTACCACGACAAATACCTATTAATACTTTTAATTTATTGTCTTTAAAATATAACTTTAAAGGTACAATAGTAAGTCCTTGAACTTCAATCATTTGACTTATTTTTTTTATTTCCTTTTTATGAAGTAATAATTTTCTATCCCTAGTTTCTTCATGATTAAATATATTTCCTTCCTTATATTGTCCAACAAACATATTTAATAAATATATCTCGCCTTTTCTAATAATTCCATAACAGTCCTTTATATTACAAGAACCTTTTCTAATAGATTTTATTTCTGTTCCAGTAAGAACAATCCCTGCTTCAAATTCTTCTTCAATAAAATAATCAAATTTTGCTTTTTTATTATAAATTTCCATTTTATCACTCCCCTGATAATCCCCATACTAACTCAGGATACCTTTCGTTAACAATACTCTTATAACTATCATAGTAAGATAAATGATTCTTAAGTTCATTATCTGTTAAATTTGGATAAGGAACAACCTTAAAATTATGATTAACGCCTCTAACCTTAGTTGTTGTCGTATAAACAAGTTCCGCTTTAGGTTCAACAACACTATTAGTAACTTTGTCATCTACATCAACATGCTTTTTTAAAGTAACCTCAAAAGCTAGTCCTGTAAAATTATCAACATCATTTTGATCACTAATAAAATTACCCAATGAGTAAACGACAAAAGTTTTATTATTATTTATATACTCAACAGTTTGAATAACATGAGGATGAGCACCAATTATTAAATCAACTCCTAAACTAGATAAATAATTAGCAATCTCTTCTTGCTTAGCATCTACTTTAAATGAATACTCTGTACCCCAATGCATAGCAACAATTACAAAATCAACTTTATCTCTAACAGCCTCAATATCAGCCTTAGCCTTTTCTTCACTATATACATTATTTAAATACTCCTTTCCAGTAGGGGTATTTAAACCATTAGTCCAAATAGTATAAGAAATAAAAGCATATTTTATATTATTAACTTCATGAATAGTTGTGATTGATTGATTTCTTTCTTCATCACTACTCCATTGTCCAGATGATACAACACCACTCTTAGTCTTCCAATAAGCAACAGAATTTAAAACACCTTGCTCTCCCTTATCCATTGTATGATTAGTAGCAAGGGAAACTAAATTAAATCCAGCATCAACAAAAGCATCTCCAACCTCTTGAGGAGAATTAAATCTAGGATAATTAGAATAACCTAAATCTTTTCCTCCAAGAATAGTTTCTTGATTATAATAAGCTAAATCATACTTAGTTGAAATCGGTTTAATAGCAGATAACATAGGAGTAAAATCATAAGTACCATCACTTTGTCTAGCATCCTCATAGACAGCACTATGAATCAATGCATCTCCCACCATAAAAACCTTAGCAATATAATCTTTATCTTTTTTCACTTCTTTTTCTATAACATTCTTTTTCTCTACTTTATCAGTAGACTTAAAAAAAGAAAAGTTAGAAAATGAAAAATATATTACTCCAAAACTAACTACTAATACTATAATAAATAATAATTTTCCCCTTTTTTTCAATCTAACTTTTCTTCTCTTCTTCATACTACTTTCCTAACGACCTCAAAATCAATTGTCTTTTCTTCTTTAGAAGCCCTAACAACCTTTATAACTACTCTTTCACCAATAGAATATTTAACATGACTCTTCTCACCAGTCAAAGTCATTCTTTCTTCATCAAAATGGAAGAAATCTTTCATATCTCTAAGAGGAACAAGTCCCTCAATTAAATTATCTAATTCAACAAACATACCAAAACTTGTAATGGAAGATATCATACCTTCATACTCTTCACCAATATGCTTCTCCATATATTCAGCCATCTTCATATCATCAACTTCACGTTCACAATCAACTGACGCTCTTTCTCTCTCACTAGAATGTTCAGCTATATACACAAGTTTTTCCTCCCACTTCTTGATTGTCTGCATATCAACTTTTCCTTCAACTAAATATGTTCTAAGTAATCTATGAACTGTAGTATCAGGATATCTTCTAATTGGAGATGTAAAGTGAGTATAACACTTGCTTGCCAAACCGTAATGTCCTAAATTTTCAGGCTTATATACAGCTTTTTGCATACTTCTTAATAATAAACTTGATAATATTTTATACTCAGGTTTATCTTGTAATTGTTTTAATATTGCTTGCATAGTAGTAGGTTTAACATCTTTTATATTACCATTAACTTGATAACCTAAACTACTAACAAACCCTAAAAAGCTTCTGATTTTTTCTTCCTTAGGATATTCATGAACACGATAAATAAATGGTAAATTCATAAAATAAATATGTGTAGCAACACACTCATTAGCCGCAATCATAAAGTCCTCAATTAAATTTTCTCCCCTACCTCTTTCTCTTAATACAACATCAGTAGGAACACAATTCTCATCAACTAAAATCTTAGCTTCTTCAACACCAAAATCAATATAACCACGCTTAACTTTTGCTTTACGTAAAATTTCAGCTAACTCTTCCATAGTTCTTAAATCATCTGCAAAATCTTCATAACCTTCAGGAATAATATTCTTCTCAAGAATACTATTAACCTTTTTATAAGTCATTTGGATTCTAGATCTTATAACACTTGGAAAAATTTCATAATCAAGTTGTTTACCTTCATTATTAAATTCCATAACACAAGACATAGCTAATCGATCTACATTAGGATTCAATGAACAAATACCATTAGATAATTCATGAGGTAACATAGGAATTACTCTATCAACTAAATAAACACTAGTTCCTCTGTCCATTGCTTCAGTATCTAAAGGACTACCTTCTTTAACATAATATGATACATCAGCAATATGTACACCTAATCTATAATGACCATTAGATAATTTTTCAATACTAATAGCATCATCTATATCTTTAGTATCATCACCATCTATTGTAAATATTACTTGATCACGTAAATCTCTTCTTCCTTTTAAATCACTTTCATAAACTTCCATAGGCATAGATGCAACTTGACTTTTAACTTCATCTGGGAAATCAACATTAATATTATATTTATAAATAATAGATAAAATATCCACTCCAGGATCATTAACATGTCCAATAATTTCACATACATGACCTTCACATCTACCATTATGATTCATCATCTTATCAACTTCAACAACTACTTTATGGCCATCAACAGCATTTAAACTCTTCTCTTTAGGTACCTGAATATTTAATTTAATTTTTGAATCATCAAGGATAACATGTCCCATCCCCTTAGAATCAAACTTCATAAGACCAATATATTTTTGTATTTTTCTTTCAATAATTTTAAGAACTCTACCTTCAATTCTATCCATATTCATCTTACTAGTAATTTCAACTAAAACAACATCATCATGTATAGCACCATTCATATTATCTTGAGAAACATAAATATCATCATCTAGTCCTTCTACTTCAACAAAACCAAATCCTTTTTTATTGGCTCTCATTACACCTTTTCTTAAATGACTATTCTCAAGCATCATATATTTATCTTTATTAGAATGATATACAACAACTTCGTCTTCAAGTTTTCTAAGTTCTTCAGTGAATTCCTTTGTCTCTTCAACAGAATTAACTCCAACTCGATCTTGCAATTCATAAATATCAAGAGCTCTATCAGAATTCTTTAAAACATTTATAATACTTTCTCTCATTAATATCACCTCTATTTTATATCTATATATATTATACTTTATTTTTTACTATATAACAAATAAAAAAGGACCGAAGTCCTAAATAAACATAGATACTAAAGATATTATAAAAAATGCAGCTCCTAATAAAATAGTAATACGAGTTATAACTAATTCAGAACCTCTCTCTTTTCTATTAGAAAAAAGTTCACTCTGACCCCCACTAATAATTTGAGGACCACTTTCAGCTTTAGCACTTTGTAATAAAACAATAATAATTAATAATACTGAAATAATTAATAATGCAGTTTCCATTTAATCCCTCCGTTTAATAAACACTTAATATAATATCATATATATCAAATAAAAGCAAACACTTAATTTTAAGCAAAAACTTATTAAATATTAATCTCTTCAACATCTGAAGAATTTCTATATTTAAGTTCAACAATACCATCACTTGCTTTTTTACCAACAACAATTCTTTTTGGAATTCCTATTAAGTCCATATCTTTAAATTTAACTCCAGCTCTTACATCACGATCATCTAAAATTACTTCTATTCCGTCTTTTTTGTATTTTTCATATAATTCATTAGCAACTTTCATTTGAGTTTCATCTTTAGAATTAACAACAACAATTGCAAGATTATATGGAGCAATAATTTCTGGGAAAATTATTCCATCTTCATCATGGTTTTGTTCAACAACAGCGGCCATTATTCTAGCAACACCGATTCCATAACATCCCATCAAAACAGGTTTTAATTTATTATTTTCATCCGCAAAATAAAGTCCCATAGACTCAGAATACTTAGTACCTAATTTAAATGTATTTCCTACTTCTATACCATGTCTAAATGATAAATCATGACCACATTCTGGACATTTATCATCTTCACATACATTTCTTATATCAGCTACTTGTTCATACTTAAAATCATTTAAATTAGTATTAATGTAATGATAATCCGATTTATTAGCACCAACTAAAAAGTTTTTCATACATAAAACTTCATTATCGATAATAACAGGTATACTTAAATCAATTGGTCCAGCAAATCCAACATTAGCTCCTGTAATTTTTTCATCTTCCTCAGCAGTAGCCATTTCAACACTAACAGCATTTAAAAGTCTAGAAATTTTATATTCATTTACTTCTCTATCCCCTCTAACCATAAATGCATAAAACTTATCATCAACTTTATATATCATAGTTTTACATGTTTTCTTAGAATCAATTCCAAATTTTTCATATAAATCATTTATAGTTCCACAATTTGGAGTATAAAGTAATTCTTTTTCCTTTGTTTCTTCATTAGATTTTTCACATTCTCCCTTTACATCACAAATTTCAATATTAGTAGAAAAGCCACAATTATCACAAGTAACAACTATATCTTCACCAATATCTGTAATTGCTTGAAATTCTTCTGAAAGAAGTCCGCCCATAGCTCCAGTAGATGCTCTAACAATTCTATAATCAATACCAATTCTATCAAAAATTTTCTTATATGCATCAAACATTAATTTATATGACTCATCTAAACCTTCTAAATCCTTATCAAATGTATAAGCATCTTTCATAACAAACTCTCTTGTCCTTATTAAACCATATCTACTACGAGGTTCATCACGATACTTATTAGCCATCTGATATAAACTAATTGGCATATCCTTATATGACTTAATCATATCACGACATACTTCAACAAATAGTTCTTCATGAGTTGGTCCTAATACATAATCTCTACCAACTCTATCTTTTAAAGAAAACATATCATCTCCAAAAACTGATCTTCTTCCACTATCAATATAATAATCCTCAGGAAGTAAACTAGGCATAACAAGTTCCTGTGAACCAATATTATTCATTTCTTCACGAACAACATTTTCAATTTTCCTAAATACTCTTAATCCCATTGGTAAAAAAGCATAAATACCGCTACCAACTTTCTTAATCATTCCAGCTCTAACTAATAAATTAGAACTAACACACTCATCATCTTTTAAATTTTCCTTCTTAGTTAAAAAATAACTTTTACTTAATCTCATATTTACCTCCTAATAATAAAAGGATGATACCAAAGGAGTGCATAAAGCACGGTACCATCCTTAATTTTTCTTAATTTTATAACGATGTAAGTAACACCGGAAACAATGTTTCTCCGAAGAGATAGGAATTATACAAGATTATCATTAAGTTCTCATTATCCTTAACTCACTGTGCATAAGAGCTTATATAATTATAGTCTCCACATGGATTTAAATTTTTATGAATTTTCTCTATTCTATAAAATATATTACTATTTGTCAAGAAAAAATTATCTATTTAATTCTTCTTCAATTCTCATTAATTGATTATATTTACAAATTCTATCTGTTCTTGACATAGAACCAGTCTTAATTTGTCCTAAATTTAATCCAACTGCTAAATCAGCTATAGTAGTATCCTCAGTTTCACCAGATCTATGTGAAATAATAGTTGCATAACCATGTTCACGAGCAAGTTCAATAGTTTCTAATGTTTCTGTAATTGTACCTATTTGATTAACTTTTAATAAAATCGCATTACCAGCATGTTTATCAATTCCCATTTGTAAACACTTTTTATTAGTAACAAATAAGTCATCACCAACTAATTGAATCTTATTTCCTAATCTCTCAGTAATTTTAGTAAATCCATCCCAGTCATTTTCATCAACTGGATCTTCAATCGAAATAATAGGATATTTATTAACTAATTCTTCATAAAAATCAATTAATTCATCTGTAGTCAAACTTCTTCCTTCTCCTACAAGATTATATTTCCCATCTTTATAAAATTCACTAGCAGCAACATCAATTGCCAAACATACATCTTTTCCAGGTTCATAACCTGCTTTTCTAATAGCTTCCATTATAAGTTCAAAGCCTTCGGTATTAGATTGTAAATCTGGAGCAAATCCACCTTCATCTCCTACACCTGTTGCTAAACCTTTTTCATTTAATACTTTCTTTAAAGTATGGAATACTTCCGCACCAACTCTAACTCTTTCGTGAATTGTATCACGTTGAGGAATTATCATAAATTCTTGAAAATCAAGCTTATTATCAGCATGAGCCCCTCCATTTATAATATTCATCATTGGCTTAGGCATAACAATACCATCACCAACATATTCATATAAAGGCTTTCCTTCATTTAGTGCACTAGCTTTCATAGCAGCCATGGAAATACCTAAAATAGCATTAGCACCAAACTTAGATTTAGTTTCAGTTCCATCTAAATTAATCATAGCATAATCCAATTCTTTTTGATTAGCAGCATCCATTCCAATTACTAAATCTCTTAATGGTCCATTTACATTTTCTACAGCTTTCAAAACACCTTTCCCATTAAATCTGTCTCCACCATCACGTAACTCTAAAGCTTCACGCTCACCAGTAGATGCACCTGAAGGAACAGCAGCACGACCAACAATTCCATTTTCTAAAACAACATCTACTTCAACAGTAGGATTACCACGTGAATCAAGTATTTCACGTCCTTTTACATCAATTATCTTCATATTAACCTCCTATTAATATATTCATTATATACAACATAATTATAACACTCTAAAATTAACCTCTCAATACAAATATCATGTAGTTTACACTAATAAATTACATATTCACATTAGATATTCATATTATTGAAACTTGTCATTTCTATGATATAATATATAATATGATAGGAAGTGGGCAAAGATGAAAATAGTAAAGTTAACATCTGCACAATTTGATAAATTTGCTTCATCACACAAATACAGAAATTATTTTCAAAGTTCAATGTATGGAAATGTAATGAAAAAATTTGGATATAGAACACAATTCTTAGGTATAATAAATGAATATAATAAACTAATGGGTGCTACATTAATAATATACAAAGAAGTATTCATGAAAAATAAAATAGCATATGCTCCTAGAGGGATTTTATTTAATTATGAAAATAAAGAACAAATAGAAGAATTAGTAGAAAAGCTAAAGAATGTTCTTGGAAAGCAAGGCTTCATGCTATTAAGAATTGACCCATATATCCCGCTAACAATTAGAGATGCTCAAGGAAATATTATGAATATAAATAATAAAGGAACAGAAATAATTAATAACTTGAAAAAAACAGGATTTTCATATAAAGGAAAAAATCTATATTTTGAAAATGAAAAGCCTAGATGGGAAGCACTTATAATATTACAAAAAAATATAGAAGAAACATTTTCAAGATTTGATAAACGAACAAGAAACAAAATACGTAATGCAATGAATAGCGGTATAGAAGTTATAAAAGATGAATCAAAAAGTGTAAATAAGTTATATCAATTTGCAGGCAAAAAAGATAAAAAACCACTATCATTCTATAAAGAAATGACTTTAAGATTTGAAAATGATATAGATATTTACTATGCTAAAATAAACACTGAAAAGTTTCTTATTAATAGTAGAAGAAGCTATGAAAAAGAAGTTGAATATAATGGTTTATTAGCAGAAAAAGTACAAGATATGACATTAGACCAAAGAGAAAGAAATCAATATTTAAATAAAAAAATGGAATCTGACAAATTAATCACAACATATAAAAACAGACTATTAAAAGCAACAGACATGCTTAAAACAAATCCAAATGGAATTATTATTGGTGGAGCAATGGTAATAAAATATGATGGTGCTGCATACATATTTAGCGAAGGAATAGATGAATCAAATAGTAATTTAAATGCAAATTATTTAATTAGATGGCAAATGATTAAAGACTATACAGAACAAGGATTTAAATATATTAACTTAAATGCAATAGTTGGAGACTTTGAAAACAAAAATCAATATAGTGGATTAAATGAATCAAAATTAGGTTTTAATGCCACAGTTACTGAATATATTGGAGAATTCGATATAATATTAAATAATTTTACATATAATTTATATAAGAAAATGAACAAATAAAATAGAAAAGTAATTTATATTACTTTTCTATTTTTTTACAAAAAAAACTATTAACAAAATTGTTAATAGTTTATAAATTTATACCTAAATTATTCGATAATTTCACTAACGCTTCCAGCACCAACAGTACGTCCACCTTCACGGATAGAGAACTTAGTACCTTGTTCAAGAGCGATTGAATGGATTAATTCAACACTCATATCAACGTTATCTCCAGGCATTACCATTTCAGTTCCTTCTGGTAAAGTAATTACACCTGTAACATCAGTAGTTCTGAAATAGAATTGTGGACGATAGTTATTGAAGAATGGAGTATGACGTCCACCTTCTTCTTTACTTAGTACGTATACTTGTCCTTTAAATTTATGATGTGGAGTAACAGATCCTGGTTTAGCAAGAACTTGTCCTCTTTCAACTTCTTCACGAGAAATACCACGTAATAATACACCAGCATTGTCTCCTGCTTCAGCAAAGTCTAATTGTTTACGGAACATTTCAATTCCAGTAACAACAGTCTTCTTAGTTGGCTTAATACCAACGATTTCAACTTCATCATTAAGTTTTAATGTACCACGTTCAACACGTCCAGTAACAACTGTTCCACGTCCTGTGATAGTGAATACATCTTCAATACTCATTAAGAATGGTTTGTCGTTGTCTCTTTCAGGTGTTGGAATCCATGAATCAACAGCATCCATAAGTTCATCAATTTTTGGTGTCCATTCAGGATCTCCTTCAAGAGCTTTTAATGCAGAACCACGAATAATTGGAGTATCGTCTCCTTCGAAACCGTATTCGTTTAATAAATCACGAATTTCCATTTCTACTAAATCTAATAATTCTGGATCGTCAACCATATCACACTTATTCATGAATACAACCATTTTAGGTACTCCAACTTGACGAGCAAGTAAGATATGTTCACGAGTTTGTGCCATTGGTCCATCTGTAGCAGCAATAACTAAGATAGCTCCATCCATTTGAGCAGCACCAGTAATCATGTTCTTAACATAGTCAGCATGTCCTGGACAGTCAACGTGAGCGTAATGTCTAGCATCAGTACTATACTCGATATGAGCAGTATTAATAGTGATACCACGATCTCTTTCTTCTGGTGCTTTATCAATGTTAGCGAAATCAACAGCAGCATTACCGTTTTTACCAGCTAAGCATTTAGAAATAGCAGCAGTTAATGTAGTTTTACCATGATCTACGTGTCCAATTGTACCAATGTTAACATGTGGTTTTGAACGATCAAATTTTTCTTTTGCCATAATAATTTCCTCCTTATTTGTTTACAAATTATATTTTATCTAATAATTGAAAAACTTTCAACTATTTTGATACACTTTTAATTAATTTCCACTCTTTTTAATAATTTCTTCAGCAATGTTTTTTGGTACTTCTTCATAATGATCAAAGAACATTACGAATGTTGCTCTACCTTGTGTATTTGAACGTAAGTTAGTAGCATAACCAAACATTTCTGAAAGTGGAACCATAGCACTTAGTTTTACAGCATTTCCTTGAGTTTCTTGTCCTAATGGTTTACCACGACGAGAAGTCAAGTCACCCATTACATTACCAAAATATTCATCTGGAGTAGTAACATCTACTTTCATAATAGGTTCTAGTAAAACTGGCTTACATTTATTTTTTGCTTCCTTCAATGCAAAACTAGCAGCAATTTTGAAAGCCATTTCGTTAGAGTCTACATCATGATATGAACCATCAAATAATGTACACTTAACATCTATCATTGGATAACCAGCAAGTACACCTGTTTGTAAAGCTTCTTGTAATCCCTTATCAACAACTGGAATATATTCACGAGGAACAACACCACCAACGATTTGATCAACAAACTCATATCCTTTATCAGGATTTGGCTCAAATTTAACCCAAACGTGTCCATATTGTCCACGACCTCCAGATTGTTTAATATACTTACCTTCACAATCAGCAGCTTGCTTAATTGTTTCACGATAAGCAACTTGTGGAGCACCAACATTAGCTTCAACATTAAATTCACGTCTCATACGATCAACTAATACATCAAGGTGTAATTCACCCATACCAGCAATAACTGTTTGACCAGTTTCATGATCTGTATGAACTTTAAATGTTGGATCTTCCTCAGCAAGTTTTTGTAATGCTAAAGCCATTTTATCTTGATCAGCTTTTGATTTTGGTTCAACTGCTAATTGAATAACAGGTTCTGGAACTTGTAAACTTTCAAGTATAATAGCTTTCTTTTCATCACATAATGTATCACCTGTAGTTGTATTTTTTAATCCAACTGCAGCAGCAATATCTCCTGTATATACATCACTAATTTCTTTACGAGTATTAGCATGCATTTGAAGAATACGACCAATTCTTTCTTTTGTATCTTTTGTAGAGTTTAATACATAAGAACCACTTGATAAGTGTCCAGAATAAACTCTGAAGAATGTAAGACGACCAACGAATGGATCTGTCATAACTTTAAATGCTAAAGCAGAAAATGGTTCACTATCACTTGGATGACGAACTGCTTCTTCTCCATCTAAAGTAGTACCCTTAATAGATGCAATATCTAATGGGCTTGGTAAATAATCAAGAATAGCATCTAATAATAGTTTAATACCTTTATTACCTAAAGCAGTTCCACACATTACTGGGAAGAATTCTGCATTTAAAGTACCAGTTCTAATAGCTCTCTTAATCATTTCAATTGAAACTTCTCCACCTTCAAGATAAGTTTCCATCATTTCATCATCAAATTCAGCAACAGCATCTATTAACTCTTCTCTCTTTTCTTCTGCTATTTCTTTTAAATCAGCAGGGATTTCGATTTCTTCAGCATTTTCTGCTTGTTGTCCATCATAATGATAAGCTTTCATTGTAACTAAATCAATAACTCCATTGAATTCAGATTCAGCACCAATAGGCCATTCAATTGGTTTAGAATTAACTCCTAAACGATCCTTAATAGTTTTTAAACTATATTCAAAATTAGCACCCATTTTATCCATCTTATTTGCAAAAATAATTCTAGGAACTTTAAATTCAGATGCTTGTCTCCAAACTGTTTCAGTTTGTGGTTCAACACCAGCTTGTGCATCGATTAATGCAACAGCACCATCAAGTACACGAAGAGATCTTGAAACCTCAATCGTAAAATCTACGTGTCCAGGAGTATCGATAATATTTAAACGATAACCTTTCCAATGAGCTGTAGTAGCAGCAGAAGTGATTGTAATACCACGTTCTTGTTCTTGTGCCATCCAGTCCATTTGAGATTCACCATCATGAGTTTCTCCAATTTTATGAGTTACTCCAGTATGGAATAAAATTCTTTCAGTACAAGTAGTTTTACCTGCATCAATATGAGCCATTATTCCAATATTTCTTGTCTTCTCTAAAGACGTATCTCTTGCCATAATTTACTCCCTTCTACCATCTATAATGAGCAAAAGCCTTATTAGCTTCAGCCATTCTATGAGTATCTTCACGTTTTTTTACTGATGCTCCAGTACCATTAGATGCATCGATAATTTCATTAGCTAAGTTATCAGCCATACCTTTTCCACCACGCTCACGAGAATACTTAGTTAACCATCTTAATGCTAAAGCTTGGCTTCTCGCAGGTGTAACCTCGATAGGTACTTGGTAGTTTGAACCACCAACACGACGACTCTTAACTTCAAGTTGAGGTTTAATATTTTCCATAGCAGCTTCAAATACTTCTAAAGCTTCTTTTCCAGTCTTTTCTTTTACTGTATCAAAAGCTTGATAAACGATAGTTTGAGCTGTTCCTTTTTTACCATCTAACATAATAGTATTAATTAGTTTTGCAACTACTTCTGACTTATATATTGGATCTGGTAAAATACTTCTTTTTGTTGCACGTCTTTTACGCATTTTTAAATCCTCCCTTCAAAAATTTTTTTATTATTCTATTTTCCTTTTTTTGCACCGTATTTACTACGTCCTTGCTTACGATCTTTAACACCAGCTGTATCTAATGTACCACGAATAATGTGATAACGAACTCCGATAAGGTCTTTTACACGACCACCACGAATTAATACAACACTGTGTTCTTGTAAGTTATGTCCAATTCCAGGAATGTAAGTATCTACTTCTTTACCATTAGATAAACGAACACGAGCGTACTTACGAAGTGCAGAGTTTGGCTTCTTAGGTGTTTTTGTACCAACACGAGTACAAACTCCACGTTTTTGAGGAGAGTTAGTATCAGTTGCTTTTTTCTTGATTGTATTTAAACCAACACCAAGAACTGGTGCTTTACTCTTTCTTACTTTATCCTTACGATTCTTACGAACTAATTGGTTAATTGTAGGCATTAAATCAATCTCCTTTCTTTACACATATCCAGGTGTATCATATTACCCTTTAAATAAAACTTTGCAAAAAGCAAAGCTATTTAATCAGCACTAATAATATAACACGTCAATATATTAAAGTCAACAATTTTTATTAAAAATTACCTATACCATTATACATATATACAAAGACAATTATTAGTAAAAACAAAACAAAAGCAATCATAAAACCAATCATAGTCGAAATACCAAAACCACCATTATTTAATTTTTTCATATCATCACCTATAATAATAATACTAAATCTACCAATAAAAGTAAAGAAAAAGGAGTAGTTAACTACTCCATAAATTGATCTTCTAATTGTTCTAAAGGTTCTTCATCCATAAATTCGGTTTTTAATTCGTAATCTACATCTCGATAATTTTTAATACCAGTACCTGCAGGTATTAATTTACCAATAATAACGTTTTCCTTTAATCCACATAGATTATCAACTTTTCCTCTAATAGCAGCATCTGTCAAGATACGAGTTGTTTCTTGGAATGAAGCTGCAGATAAGAATGAATCTGTTTCAAGTGCTGCCTTAGTAATACCAAGTAAAATTGGTTTTCCAAGAGCAGGTTTCTTACCTTGAATAATAGCATCTTTATTTCCATCTGTAAATTCACGGAAATTAACAAGACTACCAGGTAAGAACTTAGTATCTCCACCATCAACAATTCTTATTTTACTAATCATTCTACGAGCAATAATTTCAATATGTTTGTCTGAAATATCAACACCTTGAGAACGATATGTATATTGAACTTCTTTTAATATATATTCTTGTGTTGTAATTGGGTCAGTAACTGCTAATAATTCCTTAGGACTTATAGCACCTTCAGTAAGTTTATCACCACAATGTACTTCTGTACCCTTTTCAACGCATAACTTAGAACCATAATTTGTAACATGTTCTTTTGTTTCTAATTTATTAGTAATACTAATCTTATACTTACCATGATCTTCTTTAATCTTAGAAACAGTACCATCAATTTCAGCAATTGTAGCTTTTCCTTTTGGATTACGTGCTTCAAATAATTCTTGAACACGAGGAAGACCTTGAGTAATATCTTCAACACCAGCAACTCCACCAGTATGGAAAGTACGCATTGTAAGCTGTGTACCAGGTTCACCAATAGATTGTGCAGCCATAACACCAACTGCTTCTCCAATTTCTACTAAATTTCCTGTTGCTAAGTTTCTACCATAACACTTTTGACATACACCATTTACAGTAGCACAAGTTAAATTAGTTCTAATTTCAACTTCTTTAATTCCAGCTGCAATAATTTTATCAGCTAATGATTCATTTATCATTTGAAGTTTATCAACAATAACTTCTTTTGTTTCAGGATTAACAATTTTCTTATTAGCAAATCTACCAATAATACGATCTCTTAAACTTTCAATAACTGATCCAGTCTTTTCATTAATAAAGTCCCTAACAACCATACCTTGATCTGTTCCACAATCTTCTTCACGAACAATCATATCTTGTGATACATCAACTAAACGACGAGTTAAGTATCCAGAATCTGCAGTCTTTAAGGCAGTATCTGCAGAACCTTTACGAGCACCATGTGTTGATAAGAAGAATTCAGCAACAGATAATCCTTCTATGAAGTTTGATAAAACTGGGATTTCTACTGAAGAACCATCTGGTTTAGCCATTAATCCACGCATACCTGCAACTTGTGTAAAGTTTGAAATGTTACCACGAGCCTTAGAATGCATCATCATGAAGATTGGGTTCTCTAAGTCACTATTAGCAATCTCTTGTAACTCTTCTTGAACTTTATCTTTAGCACCATTCCAAGTTTCAATAACTTTATTATATCTTTCTTCTTCAGTTATTAAACCACGTTTATATTGTTTATTGATTTTATCAACAAATTTTTGTGCTTCAGCAACAATTTCACCTTTTTTATCACTAGTCTTAACATCAGACATACTAACAGTAACTCCAGCAATTGTAGAATAATAGAAACCTAAATCTTTCAATTTATCAAGCATTGTAGAAGTTTCAGTTGTCTTATATCTATTAAATACTTGTGCAATAATTTTTTCTAAAGTACCTTTAGCAAATGGTTTAACTAAATCCATAGCCTTAATTGCTTCCGGAATATTAGTACCCTTCTCTAAGAAATACTTATTAGGTGTAATATTATTAATATTTTCATCTGTTGGCTCATTAATATATGCAAAAGTATCTGGTAAAATTTCATTAAATTTTATCTTTCCAACAGTTGTTACTAAATATTTACCTTTTTGGCTTTCAGTAAATAATTTATGTCTAAATGAATCAACAGGTAAAGCTATACGAGTATGAAGAGTAATTTCACGTCTTTCATAAGCCATTAATGCCTCATTAGCATTTCTAAATACTCTACCTTCTCCTTCTTCACCAGCTTTTTCCATTGTAATATAATAGTTACCTAAAACCATATCTTGTGAAGGTGTAACAATAGGGTCTCCACTTGATGGTTTTAAAATATTGTTAGAACCTAACATTAATAATCTAGCTTCAGCTTGAGCTTCTTCTGATATTGGAACGTGTACAGCCATCTGGTCACCATCGAAGTCTGCATTAAATGCTGGACATACCAATGGATGTAATCTAATAGCCTTACCACCAACTAATACTGGTTCAAAAGCTTGAATACCTAATCTATGTAATGTAGGAGCACGGTTTAATAATACTGGATGTTCTTTAATCGCCTCTTCAACAATATCCCAAACAACAGGATCTTGTTTATCAATTAATCTCTTAGCAGCTTTAATATTATGAGCAATATCTTTGCTTACCAATCCATGAATAACATGAGGCTTAAATAATTCTAGAGCCATTTCTTTTGGAATACCACATTGATACATCTTTAATGATGGACCAACTACGATAACTGAACGTCCTGAATAATCAACACGTTTTCCTAATAAGTTTTGACGGAAACGACCTTGTTTACCTTTTAACATACTAGAAAGTGATTTCAAAGGACGATTTCCTGCACCAGTAACACTTCTTCCACGTCTTCCGTTGTCAAATAGAGCGTCAACTGCTTCCTGTAACATACGTTTTTCGTTTTGAATAATGATACCTGGAGCCTTTAAATCTATTAATTTCTTTAAACGATTATTACGGTTAATAACACGACGATATAAATCATTTAAATCACTTGTAGCAAATCTACCACCATCCAATTGAATCATTGGTCTTAATTCTGGAGGTATAACTGGAATACAGTCTAGAATCATCCATTCTGGACGGTTACCAGATTTATGGAATGCATCAAGAACATCAATACGTTTTAATAATCTTGTTCTCTTTTGTCCTTGAGCTCCCTCTAATTCTTTTGTAATTTCTTCTAATTCTTTTTCAATATCTACTTTTTGTAATAATTCCTTAATTGCTTCAGCACCCATGCCTACACGGAAACCATTACCATATTTTTCGTAATATTGACGATATTCTTTTTCAGATAATGTTTGTTTATTCTCTAAAGGAGCAATACCTTTATCAATTACTACATAACTAACAAAGTATAATACTTCTTCAAGATCTCTTGGTGACATATCTAGTACTAATCCCATACGAGATGGAACACCTTTAAAGAACCAAATATGTGACACTGGAGAAGCTAACTCAATATGTCCCATTCTTTCACGTCTTACTTTACTACGAGTTACTTCTACTCCACATCTATCACAAACAATATTTTTATATCTTACTCTTTTGTACTTTCCACAAGCACACTCGAAATCTTTAGTAGGTCCAAAGATTTTTTCACAGAACAATCCATCACGTTCTGGACGCAATGTTCTATAGTTAATAGTTTCTGGTTTTTTTACTTCACCATATGACCATTCACGTATTTTATCAGGAGATGCAATACCAATTTTTAAAGCTTCAAATTTATTTACTTCTATCATTACGCTTCATCTCCTTCCATGAAATTACCCTCAAAGGAATCATCAAAATTATCATCGAAGTCTTCATCAAAGTCTTCATCCTCATCTTCTTCATCAGAAGATTCATCTTCATAATCTTTCGATTCATTTTCATGCGTTGGAATAGGTAGTTCAATATCATCTACATTTCCAACGAAGTCTTCTTTATATTCCTCTTCTTCAATTTCTTTTAATTGTAACTCTTCATTTTTATCATTGATAATACTGATATCTAATCCTAGTGCTTGGAATTCCTTCATCAATACTCTAAAGCTTTCTGGAACTCCTGCTTGGTTAATTTCTTGTCCTTTGACTATTGCTTCATATACTTTAACACGACCGATAACGTCATCCGACTTAACTGTCAAGATTTCTTGTAAAGTATGTGCAGCACCATATGCATATAATGCCCAAACTTCCATTTCACCAAATCTTTGTCCACCAAATTGGGCTTTACCACCAAGAGGTTGTTGAGTTACTAATGAATATGGACCAGTACTACGTGCATGTAATTTATCATCAACCATATGATGTAGTTTTATCATATACATAACACCAACAGATATTCTGTTATCAAATGGTGTACCTGTTCTACCATCATATAAAACTGTTTTTCCATCTGGTGCAAGTTTAGCTTCTTCCATCATTTCAGCAATATCACTTGTTTTAGCACCGTCGAATACTGGTGTAGCTACATGGACATTTAATTCTTTTGCAGCCATACCTAAATGAAGTTCTAGGATTTGTCCTAAGTTCATACGAGATGGAACACCTTGTGGATTTAACATGATATCAATAGTTCTACCATCTGGTAAGTATGGCATATCTTCTTCTGGTAGGATTAAGGAAATAACACCTTTGTTACCATGACGTCCAGCCATTTTGTCTCCTACTTGAATTTTTCTTTTTTGTACTATATATACACGAATTACTTTAGATACTCCTGCAGGTAATTCATCATTGTCTTTTCTTGAGAAAATCTTAACATCATGAACAATACCATCTCCACCATGTGGCACACGTAATGAAGTATCTCTAACTTCACGAGTCTTTTCTCCAAATATAGCGTGTAATAATTTTTCTTCTGAAGTAAGTTCAGCCATACCTTTTGGTGTTACTTTACCTACTAAGATATCTCCTTCTTTAACTTCAGTACCAACTATTACGATACCATTTTCATCAAGATTCTTTCTTGCTTCTTCACTAACATTAGGAATATCTCTTGTAATTTCTTCAGGTCCTAATTTAGTTTCACGACATTGCATTTCATAATCTTCTAAATGAAGTCCAGTATAAACATCGTCTTTTACTAATCTTTCATTTAAGATTACAGCATCTTCATAGTTATATCCATTAAATGTCATGAATGCAACTAATACATTTTTACCTAGTGCAAGTTCTCCTTGGTCTGTACTTGGACCATCTGCTATAACTTCACCAGCTTTAATTTTATCTCCTACTTTAACTATAGGTCTATGATGTTGACAAGTACCAGCATTTGATAATTCAAAGTTTGCCAAATGATACTCATCTTTTCCACCTTTATTTTTTACAACAATCTTTCTAGCATCAACATAATCAACTATACCATCAGCTTTTGCTACTACTACAGCTCCAGAATCTTTTGCTGCTACGTATTCAACACCTGTACCTACAAGTGGTGCTTCTGATCTTAATAATGGTACTGATTGACGTTGCATGTTTGCTCCCATTAGTGCACGAGTAGCATCATCGTGTTCCAAGAATGGAATACAGCTTGTTGTAATCGCTACTACTTGTTGTGGTGATACATCAACATAGTCAACTTGTTCTGGTTTAACTAAGATGTTTTCACCACGGAATCTAGCAGGAACTTGTTCATCTATCATCATATTATTATCATCAATAGTAACTGTGGCTAAAGAGATAATAACATCTTGTTCTTCATCTGCAGTTAAATAATCAACTTCATCAGTTAATACTTTATCTTTAACTTTTCTATATGGAGTCATGATGAATCCGTAATCATCTACTTTTGCATAGCTTGCAAGTGATGTAATAAGTCCGATATTTTGTCCTTCTGGTGACTCAATTGGACAGATTCTACCATAGTGTGATGCATTAACGTCACGTACTTCCATACCTGCTCTATCACGAGATAGTCCACCTGGACCTAATGCAGATAAACGTCTTTTGTTTGTTAACTCTGCAATTGGGTTAGTTTGATCCATGAATTGAGATAATTGGCTGCTACCAAAGAATTCTTTCATAGCTGCTGTAATAGGTCTAATATTAATTAAAGTTTTTGGTGTTACTTCTTCCATTTCTTGAGTTGTCATTCTTTCACGAATAACACGTTCCATACGAGAAACACCTATTCTAAATTGATTTTGTAATAATTCACCAACTTGACGAATACGACGATTTCCTAAATGGTCTATTTCATCAAATTGTCCAATTCCTTTTAATAAATTTAAATAATATGATACTGATGCATATAAATCAGAAATAGTTAATCTCTTAACTTCTAATGTTTGGTCGTTACCTATTAAAGTAATAACCTCTTTTTTATTAGAAGGATTGTAGATTTTAACAGTTTGAATTTTATCTAAATTATCTAAATCTTCATTTATTTTAGCACTGATTACATTATAACCATCAGCAAATATAGGTTTTAATGTATCTAATATTTCTTTAGTAACTAATGTACCTTTTTCAACTACTGTTTCTCCATTAACCTTAATGTCTTCAGCTATAGTTTGATTTAAAATTCTATCTAAAACATTAAGTTTACGATTGAATTTATAACGTCCAACCTTAGCTAAATCATATCTAAATTCATCAAAGAATCTAGTGATAATTTGATTTTTGGAAGAATCAAGTGTTGCTGGTTCACCTGGTCTTAATTTTTCGTAAATTTCAATTAGTGCTTCATCTGTGTTTCTAGTTGAATCTTTTGCTAAAGTGTTTTCAAGATATTCATCTTTACCAAATAGTTTTAAAATATCTTCATCACTTGATAGTCCAAATGCACGTAATAATGTAGTTAATGGAACTTTTCTAGTTCTATCAATTCTTACATATAAAACATCCCTAGCATCCGTTTCAAATTCTAGCCAAGTACCACGTGTTGGAATTATTTGTGAAGTAATAGAAGGCCTTCCATTTTTATCTATTTCTTTATTGAAATAAACGCTTGGAGATCTTACTAATTGAGAAACAATTACACGCTCTGCACCATTAATAACGAAAGTACCACTATCTGTCATTAAAGGCATGTCCCCTAAGAATATCTCTTGTTCTTTTACTTCGCCTGTTTCATGATTAAAAAGACGAACCTGTACCTTTAAAGGTGCCGCGTACGTTGTTTCACGATCTTTACTTTGTTTAATAGAATATCTTGGTTCATCAAAATAATAGTCACCAAATTCTAATGATAAAGTACCAGAAAAATTTTCTACGGGGAATAGGTCGTCGAAAACTTCCTTTATTCCTGTTTCAACAAACCATTGATATGATTTCTTTTGGATTTCTAGCAAATCCTTTAACTCGTAAGTATTTTTGATTCTAGAGAAACTTCTTCTCTGTCGGTGGTTACCACAATTAATTATTTTATATGCCACTTATTTCACCCCTATACCATAATTTAATCAAAGAACATATTCACTCAATCTAATACGTTGCCAATTTATATTATTAGCATATTTCAAACAAGATGTCAACGTAAAATACATTTAATTACAAAAAAACCTTTGCTTTTATTAAGTATTTCTGTAATATAATATTTTTCTAAATCTTTTAACATTGATTTAGCTCCTTGTTCTTTTCTTATTACTATATATAAAACGCCATTATCTTCTAGATAATTTCTAGCGCCCATAACAATTCCATATACAATTTCCTTACCTGCTCTTATTGGAGGATTTGTAATAATTGCATCATATTTTTTATTAACATTTTCATACATGTTGCTTTCATAAAATGATACTCTTTTAGCACCGTTCAATTTTTTATTCATTTCCGCTAAATGAAGTGCTCGCCTATTAACATCTATTCCTTCAAAATTAGCATCACTTATTCGTTCCAAAATAATATCAATAACTCCGTAGCCACATCCAACATCTAAAACATTCCCATGAATATTACAAATAGGAATACTTTCTAGCAGAGTTCTTGTACCAAAATCTAATTTTTCTTTAGAAAAAACGCCATTATCCGTGTAAAAAATATATTCACTATTTAGGATTTTTGTTTTAATTTGTTTTAAGTCACTTTTTAATACATCGTTTTCAAAATATTGTCCCATATAACCAATTCCTTAAAAGATAAAGGAGTTAACTACAAAACTTAATTCATAGTTAACTCCTTTCGTACTACTAATAATACTACATTTTATTTAAAATTGCAATAAATATATTAATTTTCTTTTGTTACCTTTGTAAAGTGATAATTTTCACCATCAAGTTTAAAAGTATACTTATAAGTGTGTAATCTTTCTAAGTGATTATCAATATTAAACTCATCTTCCAAAGAAGTTTCAACTAATAGAATACTATAATCATCATTGATCGTATATATAATTCGTTCTTGCTCTTCATCAACGAAATAGAATGCTACTTTTTCATAAATTTCTATTCTATCTGAGTATTTTCTAGCTTCTATTAGTTTGTCAATATAACCGCTTAAATTATTTCCACCACAATTATCATCAATTGTATATATATCATTTGATTTATTATATTTTATAATAGCTGGACAAGAATAGTTTATATCTTCTGGAACATATTTAATTGAACCAAATATTTTTTGATACATTTTTTTAAAGTTACTGCCAGATATTGTTATACCTGCTTCACCTTTACTTTCGAAGTATTTATTTGGTAAATTTAAATACGTTAATAACAGTCTAAAATTATTATCAGTTTTTGATATTTCTGTTATATCATTTTTATAATATATATTTTCGTATTCTGTACTGTTGAATAGGAAGTTATTACTATTACCTCTTGTTAATTGAAATAATTCTAATACTGTTTTATCAGTTAAATCCAACAACTCATATTTTTCATTGTCCTTTGGACTAGAACTTTTATATTTATTATATGAGAAAACACCAAAACATATTAAAATACCAATTATTAGAATAATTATTACAATCCCCACGATTTTTCTTTTGCTTTTCATATGATCACCTATTATAAATAATAGCTTATTTATTAAAAAAAGACAATAAAAAAAGATACATTAAATTGTATCTTTTTTCTATGAATTTAATTATTTAACTTCTACTTCTGCTCCAGCTTCTTCAAGTTTAGCTTTGATTTCGTTTGCTTCGTCTACAGAAATACCTTCTTTAACAGCTCCACCGTTATCAGCGATATCTTTAGATTCTTTTAATCCTAATCCTGTGATTTCTTTAATTACTTTGATAACGTTGATTTTAGCAGCTCCAGCATTTACTAAAGTAACTGTAACAACACTTGGTCCAGTTTCTTCGGCAGCTCCAGCTGGTGCAGCAGCAACTGCTACACTACTTGGATCTACTCCAAATTCCTCTTTCATAGCGTCTACTAATTCTTTAATTTCTAAAAGGTTCATTTCTTTTAAAGCACTAATAAATTCATCTCTTGTTAATTTAGCCATTTTATATTCCTCCTTAATTTAAATTAATTTTCTTCTTTTTGTTTTGCATATAGATCTAAGCATATAGATAAATCTTTTGCAATTCCAATCATTCCGCCAGCTAACATTGTTAGTAGTCCTTCTCTTGATGGGATAGTTGATAATGCTTGTAATTTTGCTTTATCTGAAACTTCTCCATCTACAATTCCCACTTTCAATACTAGAGCAGGGTTCTTTTTAGCAAAATCTGATAATACTTTAATTGGTGCAATTTGATCAGTACCAAATGCTAATGCACTTGGACCCATTAAACTGTCATCAAGATTAATATTTAAATCAGATAGTGCTCTTGCCATTAAAGTATTTTTGTATACTTTATAGTCAGCATCATTTGATCTTAAAGCACGTCTTAATTCTTTTGCTTCATTATCAGTGATTCCACGATAATCGAATAAAACGATTGTTGCATTATTTTGTACACGTTCTTTAATTTCATCAATTACTTCTTGCTTTTTAGCTAGAATTTTTTCGTTTGCCACTATAGCACCTCCTCATAATATTTAAAAATGCCATAAATAAAAGCTCTTTATACATAGACAAAGGGCTTTTATAACTAAAGTTAAGTCCTCGGTAGGATTTATTTTTATACCTACTGTCTATGGCACTTGCAAATCAATTTTTATTATATATCACTATTTACTATTTGTCAAAAGAATTTGTGATAATTTTAATTCCTGGACCCATAGTAGTTGAAACTGCTATATTTTTAACGTAATCACCTTTTACAGTTGAAGGTTTTACTTTCATAATTGTTGCCATAAATGCATTTAAGTTTTCAAGTAATTGTTCTTCTGTAAATGTTACATTACCGATGATACCTTGTACATTACCAAATGTATCAGTTCTATATTCAACACGACCTGCTTTTACATCAGATACTGCTTTAGTAACATCAGTAGTTACTGTACCAGTTTTAGGGTTTGGCATTAATCCTTTTGGACCTAATACTCTACCTAATTTACCAAGTAATGGCATCATATCTGGTGTTGCTATCATTACGTCAAACCCAAACCAGTTTTCTTTTTCAATTTTTTCTAACATATCAGTATCACCAACGAAATCTGCTCCAGCTTCTTGAGCTTTTTTAGCATTTTCTCCTCTAGCAATTACTAATACTTTTTTAGTTTTACCAGTTCCGTGTGGTAATACTATTGCTCCTCTTAATTGTTGATCAGCTTTTTTAGTATCAAGATTTAATCTAACGGCTAATTCAACAGAAGCATCAAATTTACTAACAGAAGTTTCTTTTACTAATTTAATAGCTTCTTCTTTAGTATATGCTTTACCTTTTTCAATTTTTGATAAAGCTTCAAGATATTTCTTACCTCTTTTTTTCACTTCAATTCCTCCTTATGTGGTATATATGGAAGCGTAAGCGGACATCCTCCCACATAGGTTACCATTTATTATTCTGAAACCTTAATTCCCATGTTAAGGGCAGTACCCTCAACAATTTTCATAGCTTCTTCAACAGTATAAGCATTTAAATCTGGTAATTTAGTTTCTGCAATTTCTCTTAATTGTTCTTTTGTTATAGTTCCTACTGTTTCATTCTTTCCTTTAACTGAACCTTTTTCAATCTTTGCTGCTTTCTTTAATAAGAATGGTGTAGGTGGAGTTTTAATTACGAAATCAAAACTTCTGTCATCATAAATAGAAATTTCAACTGGTAATACATCTCCCATTCTATCACGTGTTGCATCATTATACTTTGTACAGAATTCTTGTAGATTAATTCCTGCAGGTCCTAATACAGTTCCAACTGGTGGAGCTGGTGTAGCTTTTCCTGCTTGAATTTGCAACTTAATTTTTCTTACTACTTCTTTTGCCACGAAAAACACCTCCTATAAATTTTAGTTTTCGCGAGTGGTTCTAATAGCTAGTCCGCATTTAATTAGCTTTTTGCCTCCCACTTAAATCTATATAAATTAAATATAGCGTTTCAATAATAACATTATTTCCTTTAAAAATCAATAATTATTTATTAAATAATGTTACTTCTTTTCTATTTTGGCTAACCCTGTATACATCTTATCTAGAGTTTGTTCTATAGATTTAAATTGATTGTTTTCTATTCCTCTATAAAAACTTTGATCCCATATGCCATCAAGTATTCTATCATCAAGTTCACTTTGAAACCAAATTTTATTAGTAGTTACTCTTGTTATTTTTTGTTCTTCAATTAGATTTCTTGTATCTTGATATTCATATTCGTGTTTTTTAAATTCTATTAATTTAACTGGGACTTTATATTTTCCGGCTAATTGTTCGTCACTATATTGATCCATTTCTTGCATTAATTGAACATCATTTGGTATCAATAAAGTTGCTAATTGGATATTGGTCTGATATGAAGTATCCGCTGCAATTGACTCTATAAATTTTTTCTTTCTAGGTAAATCTACTGAAGTAAATTCTTTGCTTGCTTGGATTGCATCTTCTTTTATACTTATATATTCCTTCTCACTTATACTGTGATCTGGATAAGTAGGTTCTTCCATTACTTTCAATGTTCCTTCTTGTATTAATTGATGTATCTTTTGAGTAGAATATTCCATTCTTTTTGCCATCAAATCATCATTTGTGATATTATCTTCATTTGCTGCTATTGTCTTGAATATGTTATATACAGCTCCCCTTGATGTTTTTAATACAGCCGGTGTATCTGGAAACAATAAAGTCGTTCTTAGTATTAGATTTTCAAATGGTGTATTTAATTTAGGTAAAGCATCTAGATATTTTTTCCTCGATACTCTGTCCAATTTATTATATTCTTCATAGAATTTATATGCCATTTGTTTAATTTCTATATATCGTTCTTCGCTAATATGTGTGTCTCCAATTTTTACATTCATACTATGCCACCTCAATTTGTGATAGCTCTACCTCAACAGTTGTTTCTTGACCAAATAGATCGACATTTAATTCTAGTTTTTGGTTTTCCATATCTATAGTAGAAATAGTTCCATACATTCCATTGAATGGTCCTGATATTATTTTTACTTTTGTTCCTACTTCTAGTTCTTTATCAGAATCAAATCTACTAATACCCATATTTCTTAGGATCGTATCAACTTCATAAGGTTGTAATGGAGTTGGTTTTGCACCTTTACCACTAGAACCAATGAATCCTGTTACACCTGGAGTATTACGAACAACATACCATGCTTCGTCGCTCATTACCATTTCAACAAGTATATAACCTGGAAACATTTTTTTAACTTTTTCCTTTTGAACTCCATCTTTTACTTCTATTTCTTTTTGTTCTGGAATGATAACTCTAAAAATATAGTCTTTCATATCCATAGAGTTAGCTTTCATTTCTAGTTTTTCTTTTACTTTACTTTCGTGTCCTGAATAAGTATTTACTACATACCATTGTTTTTCCATATTATCACCAACCTATATTAAAGATTTTATAAATGCCATTAGTAATTCAATAGCATAGAAGAATAATGAAAAGAAAATTATAAATATAATTGTTGCTATAGAATACTTAATCATTTCTTTTCTTGAAGGCCATTTTACTTTTGATACTTCTTTGATAACTGATTTAAACCAATTACCTATTTTTTTAAATAATCCTTCTTTTTTTACTGTTTTTTTAGTTGCGTTTTTTGTTTGTTTTTTAACTGGTTGCTTTTTGTTGTCTTTCTTTGTAGTTTTAGTGTTTTTTGATTCTTTTACCATTTTTATCCCCTACCTTATTTAACCAAAATAAAAACACTTTCATGTGTCAGTTATAAAATAACACATAAGTGCTTTATAGTCAAGCAATTATTTGCTTTTGATATCTTTAATACAATTTACTGCAGCAATAACGCCATCGCTCATTGCTGTTAGTAATTGATAAGCATCTTTTTTTACAATGTCACCAGCTGCATAAATACCATCTACAGATGTTTTATTATGTTTATTTACTTTTATATATCCATTTTGATCAAACTGTAATACTCCTTTAAACATTTCACTGGCTGGAGTCTGACCTACATAGATAAAGCATCCTTTTACTTCTACTACTTCCTCTTGGTTATTTAATTTGTTTATTATTGTTGCCGATTCTAACATATCATCTTGTTCATTTAATTGTTTTACTGTGTAATTTGTTTTTACTTCTATGTTTGTAATACCATCTAGTTGCTCTAAAAATATATTATCAGCAGTTAAATTACGTCTATGAACAATAGTAACTTTTTTACAAATTTTTGATAAATAAATAGCTTCTTCAACTGCACTATTAGCTCCACCTATTACTAAAACATCTTCGTCTTTAAAAAAGTTGGCATCACATAGGGCACAATAACTAACTCCGTGGCCTACTAGTTTATTTTCTCCTGGGATACCAAGTTTTTTAGCAGAACGACCAGTGGCTATAATTATATTTTTAGTGGTAATAATCTCAACATCGGTTTTCACTATTTTATAACCGTCTTTTACCTCTATTTTCAAAACATTACCATATTTGTATGGTACCTTTAATGCATTAACTTGATTAAAAATATTACTAACTAAATCTGGACCTGTTATATCTAAGAATCCAGGATAATTTTTTACTGATGATGATTTATTGATTTGGCCTCCAGGCGTTTCCCTTTCTACTAGGCAACAATTAATCCCACCTCTTTTTAAATATATTGCAGCAGTCATTCCCGCTACACCTGAACCGACTATTACAACATCAAAATCTAATTTCATCTTTCTCACTCCTATGGTAAAGATTATCAAAACGTGAACCTTTGTTTCTTTTGATTATCAGTATTATCCCTGCAATTATAAGAATCAATGACACTAGCTGAGCTACTTTAATACTGCCAAACATTAAACTGTCTCCTCGTAACCCTTCAATGAAAATTCTTCCAATAGAATACCAAACCAAATATATACCCGTTAATTGTCCAGTTTTTAAGTATTTGCAAGCCTTTCTAACTATTAGCAGTACTACAAAACCTATTACATTCCATACTGATTCATATAAAAAGGTTGGTTGGTAATAAGAACCATTAATATACATTCCTTTGATAACAAAATCAGGTATATGTTGACTAATTAAAGCCTCCTTAGTCGTTAACATTCCATAGGCTTCTTGATTAAAGAAATTGCCCCATCTACCAATAGCCTGCGCTAATATTAAACCTACTACACATATGTCTAATATTTTATAAGTGTTTACTTTATACTTTTTACAATAAAATAGCGCAAATAATCCGCCACCTAGTAATCCGCCATGAATGGCTAAGCCACCGTTCCATATTTCAAATATTTCTAATACATTTTGACTATAATAATCTAAATTGAATAAAACGTAATATGCCCTTGCTGAGATAATTCCTATAATAATGGCATAAAATGCAAGATTTGTAAAAAAATCAGAATTAATATTTTGTTTTTTTATCTCTCTATAAATTACAGCAAGTCCAAACAACATTCCTATCAAAATCATTATTGAATACCAATATATTTGAATGAATCCAAGATCCAATGCTATTCTACTCATTTTTTCTTGAACCTCCTTATAATAGGTTTAATTATTAATTCTTCAATTATAGCATTAGTTACTGCCAAAAGTATTGCTATAAAGAAGAGTTTCCAAACACTAGTAAAGTCTAATTTGTCACCCATTATTATGTCAACTAATTTTAAAATAGCGGCATTAATAACAAAATAGAACAAGCCCATTGTTATTCCTGTAATTGGCAATGTTAATTTAAATAAGATTGGTTTTATAGTTTTATTTAAAATATAAATTAGTACTACTGCAAAAAAAGAATATAGTATAAAATGATCATTATTTATTTTAAAAGTACCAAACATTAATGAAATTAAAATAAATGATATTGTATACCCAACCATATAAATAAACCATTCTATTAGTTTATTTAACCTTGTTTTATTATTCGCATCTACTGTTACTACTTTCATAGCGCCTCCTATAACATTTTATTTAAGAACATCCCTGTGTATGATTTCTTGTTTTTTGCTATTTGTTCTGGTGTACCAGTTGCAATCACTTCACCGCCATCATCGCCACCATTAGGTCCTATGTCTATTATATAATCCGCTACTTTGATCATATCAAGGTTATGTTCTATAACTATTACTGTATCATTATTATCTACTATTTTTTGGATAATTGCAAGTAACCTTTTGATATCAGCAGAATGTAAACCAGTAGTTGGTTCATCCATAATAAATAATGTTTTACCAGTCGCTTTTCTTTGAAGTTCTTTTGCTAATTTAACTCTACCTGCCTCACCGCCAGATAAAGTAGGCGCACTTTGTCCTAGTTTAATGTAACCCAAACCAACGTCATTTAAAACTTGTAGTTTATTCTTTATTTTTGGAACGTTTTCAAAGAACTCTAATGCTTCTGAAACTCTCATCTCTAAAACATCAGCAATATTTTTGCCTTTATATTTGATTTTTCTAGTTTCACTATTATATCTTGTTCCGTGGCATACTTCACATGGTATATAAACGTCCGGTAAGAAATGCATTTCTATCTTTTTTACTCCATCGCCACGGCAAGCCTCACATCTACCACCTTTAACATTGAAAGAAAACCTATCTTTCCCAAATCCATACATTTTAGCTTCTTTGGTAGTAGTAAATAAAGTTCTTATATCGTCAAATACTCCAGTATAAGTTGCAGGATTACTTCTTGGAGTTCTACCTATTGGATTTTGAGTAATATCTACTACTTTATCAATATTTTCTAGTCCAGTAATTTTTTGGTGTTTACCAGGCTTATCTTTGGTATGGTATAAGTAGTTTAAGGCCGCCTTACATAAAATTTCCATTACTAAACTACTCTTACCACTACCTGATACTCCTGTAACACACGTGAAAGTTCCTAGTGGAAATTTTACGTTAACATTTTTTAGGTTATTTTCCTTAGCACCTTTGACTTCTATAAATAAGCCGTTGCCTTTTCTTCTCTTTTTTGGAATTTCAATACATTCTTTTCCACTTAAATATCTACCAGTAATACTATTTTCGCATTTCATAACTTCTTCTGGTGTACCTGCTGCAATAACTTGTCCTCCATTATCGCCTGCACCAGGACCGATATCTACCAAATAGTCTGCTGCAAGCATTGTATCTGTATCATGCTCAACTACTATTAAAGTGTTACCTATATCACGCATTTCTTTTAATGCATTAATTAGTTTTTCATTATCCCTTTGATGTAATCCAATACTTGGCTCATCTAATACATATAACACACCAGTAAGTCTAGAACCAATTTGAGTTGCTAATCTAATTCTTTGAGCTTCTCCACCAGATAAAGTTCCAGCCATTCTATTTAAAGTTAAGTATTCCAATCCAACATTTTTTAAAAATGCTAATCTATTTTTTATCTCTTTTATTAATAATCCAGATATTTTTTCTTGTTCCTTTGTCAATGTCATTTCATCAAAAAAAGTAACTAAGTTTTTAATGCTCATACAAGTCATTTCATATATATTTTTTTTACCTACCAAAACAGATAATACACTATCATTTAATCTTGCGCCATGACATGTTTCACATTCTGTCTCTACCATATAATTCTCTAACCACTCACGAATCCATGTACTTCCTGTTTCCATGTATCTACGTTGTAAATTAGTAATTATACCTTCATAATAATCTTTTTGATTATAGGAAGTGCCACCTCTTGTTGTATATTTAAAATCAACCTTATCTGGTGAGCCGTATAACACAATATCCTTTTCTTTTTTAGTTAAATTTTTAAATGGCTTATCCATATCTATATCATAATAATTACAAACTGATTCTAATCTTTTATAATATATACCATCTTGATCATCACTTAGTGTTGCTATGCATCCATCATTAATTGATAATTCTTGGTTTGGAATTACTAAATCGGGAGCAATGTTAAGTTTTATTCCAAGCCCTTTACAATCAGAACATGCTCCATAAGGTGAATTAAAACTAAAGAGTCTAGGTTCAAGCTCTGGTAACGAAAATTCGCAATAAGGACAAGCAAAATTTTCAGAAAATAATATTTCTTTGACTCCTGGTATTTCAATTACTACTTTACCGTTTGCTAATTTAGTAGCCGTCTCAATCGATTCATGCAATCTTGAGCGAATATTTTCTTTCAATACTATTCTATCTATTATTACCTCAATGTTATCTTTTATATTTTTGTCTAAAGTTATTTCTTCCGATAAATCTCGCATTTCACCATTTATTCTTACTCTTACAAAGCCATCACTACGCAATTTATCAAACAATTCTTTGTGTGTGCCCTTTTCGCCATGGACTACAGGAGCCATAATAACGAACTTAGTACCAATTTCATATTCTAGTAATTTATTTACCATTTCTTCTACGCTTTGTGCCTTTATAGGGATGTGGTGGTTTGGGCAATATGGTGTTCCTATACGCGCATATAACAATCTTAAATAATCATATATTTCAGTTACAGTTCCAACAGTTGAACGTGGATTTTTATTTGTTGTTTTTTGATCAATACTGATTGATGGTGACAATCCTTCTATCGAGTCAACATCAGGCTTTTCCGTTCCACCTAAAAACTGTCTTGCATAAGCACTTAAACTTTCAACATATCTTCTTTGACCTTCTGCATATATTGTATCGAAAGCTAAACTACTTTTACCACTACCTGATACACCTGTCATTACTATTAATTTATTTTTAGGTAATGTAATATCAATATTTTTTAAATTGTTTTCTCTTGCACCTTTTATTATTATTTCATTCATATTTATTACCTCTCTTAATAATATTTTTGATCAGCAAAAATTCCTTTTTTACTTACTTTTTTAATCATAATTTTTTGTAAGCAACGACTAATTCCTGTTTTGAAGTCATATTTATTATCAACAGGATCTACTAAAATATTATAAATACCATATACATTAGCACCTTTTATATCACTAAGCATTTGATCACCTACCATTATAACTGATTCTTTTTTTTCATGGAGTTCTTCCACTGCCGTATCGAAAGCTACTTTATTTGGTTTATCTGCTTTTGCTATATATAATACTCCCAATTTTTGAGCAGGCGATAATACTCTTTGTAATGAATTGTTGGAAACTATACAGATATTAAACCCTATTTTTTTTATTTTTGTTATCAATTCTTCTAATTCGGTTGGTACATTAATATCATTAACTGGCAACAAAGTATTGTCTATATCAAAAATAATGCCTCTAAATCCTTGCTTATAAAGCTTTTTATAATTAATACTATAAACATCTTTAGCATATGAACTAGGAATTATCAAATCTATTGATTTTTGATTATTAAACATTACACCAAAAAAAGTTTTTAACATCTCTTTATTTTTATTTGCCATAGTATACCTCCTAGACCACTTGTATTATAACATATATTATTTTTTTATAAATCTATTTTTATACTTACATTTTTTGCATAGTTCTTCGCTACATTTATTCTGATTAAAACTACTTATAATTTCTTTGGTTCTTTCTTTTTGCAATATTTCTTCTAGTGATTCTTCAAAAATATTTCCTAAATTGATAATTCCTTCCCCATCTAGACAACAAGGTATTACTGTTCCATCGACTAATATTCCAATGTGTGTATTTAATCCATAACAATATCCATCATTTTCAGTTTTTGATTTTAACGTTGGCCAAAGGAATAAATTATCTTTATTCACAAAAGTGTTCATAAATATTTTAATAGAATGTTCTTTATATATTTTTTCCACTAAATCTGTTGACAAATTATAACTTTTAATTATTTTATCAACAACATCTGTGGATTTTTTATCAAGCTTATAATCTTTTAATGTCCATAATCTATAACTTATAAACATATTTTGTGATAATTCTTTACATACATCAAAAATATCATCGTAATATGTTAGAAAGTTGTTTTCGGAATGTAGAGAAATATTTATTTGTCTTATACATGGAGACTTTTTTAAAACATCATATTTTGTTTTTAACAAAGTTCCGTTTGTTGTTATGGTTACCTTAATATTATTTTCCTCACATATTTTTAGTATACTTTCTAAATCCGGATGTAATAAAGGTTCACCCTTCACATGCAGGTATATATATTCTGTATAGCCTTTTATTTTTGAAATTATTTCTTTAAATTCTTCTACATTCATAAACTGTTTAGGACGATTGTTGTTATGACAAAATGAACAGTTTAAATTACAAGAGTTAGTTATTTCTATATATATTTTTTTAAATCTCATTATACTTCACTCTTCATTTCAAACAAGATATCACGTAATTCCATTGCTCTTTCGAAATCAAGGTTCCTTGCTGCTTCTTTCATTTCTTGTTCGATTTTATCTATTGTCTTAGTCATTTCTTTCTTAGTTAACTTGACTTTCTTATCTTTTGTTTCATCTACGTTACTTATAACTTCTCTTATATCCTTAATTATTGTTTTAGGCACAATGTTATGTTCAATATTATATTGCTCCTGAATTTTTCTACGTCTTGCCGTTTCCTTAATTGCATAATCCATTGAATCGGTCATACGGTCAGCATACATTATACATTTACCATGAGCATTTCTAGCACATCTACCAATTGTTTGAATCAAACTTCTACTGCTACGTAAAAATCCTTCTTTATCTGCATCTAATATTGCAATTAGGCTCACTTCAGGTATATCTATACCTTCTCTTAATAAGTTTATACCAACTATACAATCATATTTACCTAAACGTAAGTCATGTATGATTTGCATTCTTTCTAAAGTTTTTACTTCAGTATGTAAATAAGCAACTTTTATATCAAGATCTTTTAAATAATTAGTTAATTCTTCTGCCATACGAATAGTTAAAGTAGTAATCAATACTCTTTCATTATTATTCATACGTTGTTTTATTTCACCAACTAAGTTATCAATTTGTCCTTCACTTTTTCTTACTTCAATAATAGGATCTAATAACCCTGTAGGTCTAATTATTTGTTCAACATATTTATTATCAACTAAAGATAACTCATAATCCCCCGGAGTGGCAGATACATATATTACTTGATTAATCTTTTCCTCAAATTCATCAAATTTAAGGGGTCTATTATCAAGAGCACTTGGTAATCTAAATCCATATTCAACTAAATTCATTTTACGTGCTCTATCACCATTATACATACCTCTTACTTGGGGAATAGTAACATGCGATTCATCGATTACAAGCAAGTAATCATCAGGGAAGAAATCCATTAGTGTAGTTGGAGTCTCACCTTCCTTACGTCCCGCTAAATGACGCGAATAGTTTTCTACTCCAGTGCAAAAGCCTGTTTCTTCTAACATTTCTAAGTCATAGTTAGTTCTTTGTTCAAGTCTTTGGTATTCTAATAGTTTGTTATTTTCTTTAAAATATTCTAGTCTATCTTTTAACTCTTCTCTAATAGTCTTTAATGCTTTTTTTAGTTTTTCATCACTTGTTACAAAGTGACTGGCTGGAAATATCGAAACTGTTTTTTTATTGGTTTTTATTGCACCAGTAAGTGGATCTATTTCGCTAATTCTATCTATTTCATCACCAAAGAATTCTACTCTTATAGCATTGGTTCTATCACTAGATGGAATAACTTCCAAAACATCTCCTTTTACTCTAAAAGTGCCACGTTTGAAGTCTATGTCATTTCTTTCATAAAGCATATCGACAAGTCTCATTAATACTTGATCTCTATCTACTTGGTCGCCTACATTTAAAGTTAACATTTTATTTAAATATTCTTCTACTTCACCTATACCATATATACAGGAAACACTAGCGACTACTATTACATCTTTTCTAGAAAGTAACGCACTAGTTGCAGAGTGACGCAACTCATCTATTTCATCATTTATTGATGAATCTTTTTCTATATATGTATCTGTTGAAGGTACATATGCTTCTGGTTGATAATAATCGTAGTAAGAAACAAAATATTCAACTCTGTTATTTGGAAACAATTCCTTTAATTCACTATATAGTTGTCCAGCCAATGTTTTATTATGTGCTAAAACTAGTGTAGGTTTATTAACTTCTTTAATTACATTAGCTATTGTAAATGTTTTGCCAGTTCCAGTTGCACCTAACAATACTTGATGTTTTTTCTTATCATTTATTCCTTTTACTAACTCTTTAATTGCTCTTGGCTGATCACCACTTGGATTATACTTAGACACCAAATCAAACATAATTGCCTCCTTGTGATTGTATTATAGTTCTTCAAACAAACGTTTGTCAATATAGTTTTCTGTTTTTTAATAAAGAAAACAAGATAGTTAGCTCTATCTTGTGTGCCATGAATTATATAAACCACTAGGGAAATTAATTAATTGACGCGGTCCCTTAAATCCATTATATTTATTTTGATTTTTTACAAATGAAACATATGAGTTCCATGTAGCGCATTGTCCATCAACATATAACCTACAAGGTGCTAGTTCCATATGTAAATGTGGCCCTGTACTATAACCGGTACTTCCCATGTATCCTATATATGTATCTGTTGTAACATATTTACCTACATATAAATCTGGTGCCCATGAGCTTAAGTGAACGTATAGTGATGTGTAATATGTATTACTTGCTGCTTCATAGTGTATTATCGCTACACAAAGCGCACCATAAAGGTCATAATACTTAGCACTTACTGTACCATTAGCTACTGGATATATTCTAGTATTATAAGGGTTATCATTACTCATATCAAGTCCTCTATGGAACGAACCCCAACGCGAACCAAATTCACTTGTTATATAACCAGTACTTATCGGTCTTCTAAATACTCCAGCTGAACCCGAGGTAGCACAATCTACACCTATAACGTGATTACTTTGGCATCCCATGTCTTTATAGGCCTTAACAATTGCACGATAGTTTTTAACTTCATCTTGAATTGTTGCTCCACCTGCTGTTAAGGATTGTTTACTATTTCCTAGTGATACAAGTTTTTGTTCCATCTCTTTTTGCTTAGTAGATAACTCTTTTTTTCTATTATCAATTTCTATTTCGCGTTTTTTATTTTGTTCAATCATACCTTCAAGTTCTTTAGTAACCTTGTTATTATATTCCGTCATCTGCTCAACAATAGCCATACGATAAATCATGTCGGTCACGCTTTCAGCACCAAAGATATATTCTAAGTTGACGTTCTCTCCTTTTGCCATTTGAAAATATTGAAATATTTCTTTTGTTTGTAAACTTTTTTCTTTAATCTTTTCATTATACTCAACAATTTCTTGATTTAACTTCTCTATTTCAGCTGTCAAATTAGTCATTTCTGTTTTTATATTAGCTATTTCATTATTAGTTTCTTTAATCTGAGCCTCAGTTTTATTAATTGCTGCTTGGTTAGCATTTGCTTGATCTATATATTTTTGCAATGTTGCCTCATATTCACCTAGTGTAATAGCACTTGCATTGTAAGGTATTAATGCTAGAAATATAGTTAGTATTAAGAATATCTGTAACAGCTTTCTCATACTTTTAAATATTTCCTTACAGCTTTACTACTACCAAGCATACCAACTAATATACCAATTAATAATACTACACCAGATACTAAATATATAAATGGCTCAGGTGTAATTAATTTAATTAATGATGAGAACAATTGACCATCAAATCTATCATAAAATGCTACATATCCATACATAATTACTATTATCGGAACTATTGAACCTATTGCTCCAATTAGCATTCCTTCTATTACAAATGGTACTTTAATGCTCAAATTACTAGCTCCTACTAATCTCATAATAGATATTTCTCTTTTACGTGAGAAAATAGTTAGTTTTATAGTATTAACAATTAAGAATACCGTAACCACAATTAATGTTATTACTATAATTACAGTAACCCTTTCAACAAGTTTAAAAGCATCAATTAATTGTTCAACAATTCCTTCTCCATAATCGACTACTTCTACTTTATCCAAACTTTTAATTTTATCAACAGTTGTTTTAATTTTTTCTATTTCTTTCACTTTGATCAAATAACTGTCTCTAAGTGGATTATCCTCAGCAGGCCAAGTATCCATTGTTGCTTTAAATAATTCAGATTCTTCCATCATTTCTTTTTTAGAATCTTCTTTAGTTTTAATTTTTATTGTATCAATATTGTCAAATCCTTCAATCGTTGTTTTAGTTTTTTCTAATTCTTCTTGTGTAGTATCTTGTTTCATAAATACTACTACCGTGACATCATTTTTAATTATTCTAGCAAAATTATCAACGTTGAATGATAATATAAGAGCTAGTCCAACAACTATTAAAGTAATACTTATACACGAGATAGAAGCTATTGATAATGAAAAGTTCCTAGCTACACTTTTAAATGCATCTCGTATATTTCGTCCAAACATTCTAAACAATTTCATTATCATACGTTCCTTTCTCAAAGTCTTTTACTAGTCTTCCATCTTTTAGAGCAATAACATGTTTTTTCATTTCATTAACTATTTCTCTATCGTGAGTAGCCATAATAATTGTAGTTCCCATTTCTTTATTAATAGTATCTAATACTTTAACTATTTCTCTACTCATATCTGGATCTAAGTTACCAGTAGGTTCATCACAAATTAATAACTTTGGATTATTAACAATTGCTCTTGCTATTGCAACTCTTTGTTGTTCACCACCAGATAATTCGGTTGGATAATTTCTAGTTTTAGCTTTTAATCCAACTAAATCGATTGCTTTTAAAGTTTTCCTTTTTATGTCCTCTTTTTTTGCACCTATTACTTCTAGAGCAAAAGCTACATTTTCATAAACTGTCAATTTAGGTAACAATCTATAGTCTTGAAATACTATTCCTAGTTTTCTTCTTAATTTATATACTTTACTGTTACGTAATTTTGCTACATTTAATCCTCCTAGCATAATTTCACCAGATGTTGGTCTTTCTTCACGATACAGCATCTTAATCAAGGTTGATTTACCACTACCAGATCCTCCAATTATAAAAACAAAGTCTCCTTTTTTTATTTTTAACGAAAGATCATAAATTGCTGTAACGCCGTTCTTATAGACCTTATTAACATGTTTTATATTAATTAATTCCATATTCAGCCTCCGTTTTATTGTTATACATTTTAATTATAACATAAATTCGACAAATTTCATTGGAAATTTTAGGCACTATCAGAAACTTGATATGAGTCAGCAACTACAAAGAAAACTTGGTTATCAATTTTTTTGATTTCTTCCGTTACTCTTACATATTCTTTGGTTGGAATAGCCGTCATTAATACTTCCTTTTTATCTTCCTTATAACCTGTGGTTGCTTTAAATTCTGTTATTCCATGTCCCATTTCATTCAAGATAAAGTTTTTAACTTCTTTATCTTTTGATGTGATAATATAAAATACTTTATTATTAGAAATGCCTAATAATATCTTATCAGTTATTATTCCGCTTACAAATAATACTATTACAGCATACATTAAATTTGTAAATCCAAATATAACTCCACCTAACACCACAATAAATATATTAATAATAAAATTACACTTACTAATAGATATGTGATACTTTTCATGAAGAATTTGGTTTATTAATGAAATACCTCCGTTACTAAATCCCATCTTGTATACTATACCGCTCACAAAACCACTAATAATACCTATATATAAACTAATTAGTAACATATCTTCACTATTAACGGAGATAATAGTAGTAATACCTGAAGTCAAATCGACAAATAATGGATAAATAAAAGTTGCTAATATTGAACCACTTGATTTTTCAAAGCCTAAAACAAATATAGCTAGTACTAATACTATTACTTGAAATACAAGCATAAAGTAAGCTGGAGTAATATGAAATACTTCTTCTATTAATATTGATAATCCCGAAGTACCACCGGATACTATCTTAGCAGGATAACTAAGTAGGTTATATGATATTGCTGAAATAAATAGCACTATTAACATGCCAGTATATCGTTTTAATAATTGTTTTTCTTTAACATTTTCAATTATTTTTTCTATCACTTTATTCACCACCATGCACTTCGTAGGCATCAGTTACGACAAAGAAAGCATTCATGTCAATTTCTCTAATTCCCTCTTTTAATTTAAAGTACTCTTTAGTAGGAATTACACAAAATAGAACTTTTTGCTTTTTTTGTTCATACCCACCTCTAGCTTCAAAAATTGTTACTCCATGACTTAATTTATTTAGGATAAATTCTTTAACTTCTTTATCTTTTTCAGTAACTATATAAAAGGCTTTTGAATCAGAAATTCCTAGTAACACACGATCTGCTAATATGCTTATCAAATATAAAACTATTAATGCATACATAAAATTATTTATTCCAAACATGAACGTTCCAAACAACAAAATTATACCATCACACATAATTATGGCTCTACCCATACTAACTTTGCTATATTTAGATATGATCTGTTCAATAATATCAGTACCACCTGTAGTAAATCCAGCCTTGTAAACAAGACCTGCACCTAATCCAAATGTAACTCCACCGAATATTGCTGACAATAACAATTGTGAGGTATCAAAATCTAAATATATACGTATATTGCTCATTAATTTAACTGCTATAGGATACAATAATGATCCTAAAATTGATGATGCAGTTTTTTCTTTTCCTAATACAAAATAGCTAACTATTAATAATATGATAGAGACAACCATGATAAACAAAGATGGATCTATTCCAAACAATTTTTGGGTAATAATTGCTACACCACTTACACTACCATACACAAAACTATTAGGAAGAATAAATACATTGTATGAAAAAGCCATTATTAATACACCTAATATTAATTGTAAATGTCTTTTTATTTGGATTTTTACATTTGGATTATTAATTGCTCGCATTACTATTAACACCTCTTTTTAAGTTTTGTTCAATAAATGCATCAATATCTCCATCTAATACTTTCGAAACATTACTAGTCTCATAATTCGTCCTGTGATCTTTAACCATAGAATATGGATGCATTACATAACTTCTTATTTGTGAACCAAATTCTATATTTTTTTGTTCACCCCTAATATCATTCATTTCTTCATTTTTTAGCTCAAGCTCTCTAAGCATAAGTTTGTTTTTTAGCATTTGCATTGCTTTTTCTTTATTTTGAATTTGACTACGTTGGTTTTGACAAGTAACAACTATCTTAGTTGGAAGGTGGGTTATTCTTACTGCACTATCAGTTGTATTTACGTGTTGCCCTCCGGCACCGCTAGAGCGATAGACATCAATTTTTAAATCCTTCTCATCAATTTTAATATCAATAACATTATCAAATTCAGGTACAACATCAACAGAAGCAAAAGATGTATGTCTTTTATTATTAGCATCAAATGGTGATAATCTAACCAATCTATGAATACCTTTTTCATTTTTTAAATATCCATAACTATTTAAACCCTTAACTAATAAATACACACTTTTGATTCCAACCTCATCGCCTTCTTGCACATCTAACACTTCAACTGCATATTTGTGCTTTTCACACCATCTCAAGTACATTCTATATAACATATTAGCCCAATCACAGGCTTCTGTTCCACCTGCTCCTGAATGTATTTCTAAAACACAATCGTTTTTATCATAAGGTCCGTTAAGTAGACAACTTACTTCTAACTTTGATACTTCTTCCGTTATATCATTAATTTCATTTTCAATAATATTCAAAATATCACTATCTGTTGTCTCCATCAACATTTCAAGAGCATTATTGATTTTATCTTTTAAAGACTTTATTGAATTTGATGTATCTCTTAATGAATTAAGCTCACCAATTAATTTTTCGGCGCTTCTTTTATCATCCCAAAAATTTTCTTTTAACATCTCTTTTTCAAGCTCTTTTATGTGTTTATTTATTTTTTCTACGTCAAAGTGACCTCCATAGATCATCTACCTTTTGCTTATTAATTTCTAAAGTTTTCTTTATCTCACTATAATCCATAATTGCTCCTTTTTACTTATCTTAGAACAATTATATCAAAAAAAAGAAAACGATACAATCAATGTATCGTTTGAATATTTAAATTTCTTTTTCCATCTAAAAGGCTATCAATAACTAAATCATCTATCTCACATTTAATTATTTTATCAATTCTTCTTGCACCATACTCTTCAAATCTACTTTCCTTACTGATTTCATCTATTACTTGTTTTGACACTTTCAACTCTATTCCTTTTTCTTTAAAAAATGCTTTCAACAATTTAATTTTACGATTTATTATTTCTTTTACATTTTCTAAACTCAACTTATTAAATATTAAAGTTTCATCTATACGATTAATTATCTCTGGACTTAAGTATTCTTTTAACCTTTCATTTATTATAGCCGTATCATTCTGGTTGAATCCTATTGTCTGCTTAGTAAATCCTATATTTGAAGTCATAATAAAGATATTATGATCTAGTCTTGCTTCACGTCCTTCAGAATCTTTAATCCTTCCTTCATCTAGAACTTGTAAAAATAAATTTATAACAGATGGATGTGCTTTTTCTATTTCATCTAATAAGATAACGGAATAAGGTTTATTCTTTATTTCTTCTATTACTGTACTTTTATTTGAATAACCTACATATCCTGGGGGCGATCCGATAATCTTACTAATAGAATGTTCTTCTTTATATTCACTCATATCTATTGTGATTAAGCTATTGTTACCTATAAATAACTCACTAAATTTTTTGGCCATTAAAGTCTTACCAACTCCAGTAGGTCCAACGAACAAAAATGACATTGGTTTTTTTTCTCTTTTAAACCCTAGTTTAATTCTTTTTGATAACTTATAAATTGAATCAATAATATTATCCTGACCAACAATATTTTCTAACATTTTTTTCTTCATGTGATTTAAATTAGTCAAATTGTTTTTTTCAAGTTCATATATTGGTATTTTAGACTTTATATTAATAACACTTATTACATTTTCTCTTTTTACTTCTTTTGGATTTTTATGATCTTTTAATTCTCTTTTATTTATTCTGGATTCTAACAATAATTCTTGCTTTCTAACCGCTGCTGCATTTGTAAAATCCTGTTTTATTATTAAAGTATTTTTTTTATCTATTAAATCTTGAAGTTCTAATTTTAAAAGATTAACCGCATTATAATTTTTATCCTCTGATATTGATACCATTGATGAAACTTCATCTAAAATATCTATAGCTTTGTCTGGTTGTTTACGGTCATATATATATTTATCTGACATTTCCACAATATCTTTAATTATATTGTCATCGATCACAACATTATGAAATTTTTCATAAATTGGTTTAAGTTTAAGTAATATCTCTATTGTTTTTTCTGTTGTAGGCTCTTCAATTGTTATAGTTTGAAATCTTCTAGATAATGCCCGATCATTTTCTATAAACTTTTTATACTCCTCAGTTGTTGTTGCACCAATTATTTTTAATTTTCCTCTTGCTAATATGGGTTTTAATATATTGGAGGCATCTATTGCACCTTCTGCACCACCTGCTCCTACTAATGTATGAATTTCATCTATAAAAATTATTACATTCTTATCTTGTTCTACTTCTTTAAGGATTTTAGTTATTCGCTCTTCGAATTCTCCTCTATATTTGGTACCAGCTACTAAACTAGACATCGATACTGATATTATTCTTTTTGACTTTAATGGGCCTGGAACATTATCATCCACTATTCGTCTTGCTAACTCTTCAACAATAGCTGTTTTTCCTACTCCGGCATCTCCAATTAATAAAGGATTATTCTTGGTTCTTCGACACAATATTTCAATTAATCTCTCTATTTCTTTATCTCTACCAATGACTGGGTCCAATTCATTTTGTATTGCGCTTTTATTCATATCATATCCATATTCATCTATCAGTAATTTCTTTTTTTTATTTTTATTCTTTGAATTGCTCTGGGAACCAAAGTCAACTAAAATACTATCTAAATCTATATTCATCGATAACATGATTCGAACTGCTATACCTTCACCAACTTGAATTAGTGAAATGAATAGCATTTCTTCATTTACCTCACAATTGTGATCTCGTGATTCTATCATGGCATCTTCTACTACTTTTTTTAATAACGGCGTATACAAATACCATTCCGATTCTGTATTACCTTTACCTATAACTTTAATTATTTCGGCTTTAAACTTTGTATATGTAAGATTATATTTATTTAATATTTTAGATATATTGCTGTTTTTGTCCCTTAACATCGCTAAAAGTAAATGTTCACTACCGACATATGGATGTTTTAATTCATTCATTTCTTTTTTGGCACCGATTAATACTCTTCTTGCATCTTCTGTAAATTTTGAAAACATAGAATCTCCTTTCAACCTATTCTATGTTTATTATGAACTTTTATTTAAAAATATAAACAAAAAAAGAACCGAAGTTCTTTTTATATTAAAACTAATACTGTAAAAATTAATAGTAACGCAACTAAGATTTCAATAATTAGTTTCCAAGATGCTTTAATCCATTTCCAAAATGAAATATTTAAATAAGATAATGTTGCAATTAATACCAAACTAGTTGGTGCTACAAGCATAGCTAAACCGTACATTGCTTGCCAAACAATAGCAATTAATGGATATGTAGTTGTATCTGTAATAATTGAAGCAATATAAGGTAAGAATCCAGATGCTGTATAATAAGCTTCGATATTAAATACACTACTGAAGAATGCAACTATACTCATTGTAAATACATTAAAACCTTTTGTAGCAGTTAATAGTGGTTTAAATATAGTTAATAGTACTGGATGAGTAGCAGTAATAACAAGCACAATATATGCTAAGAATATTAATACTGCTGGAGTAAATGCTTTTTTTACACCCTCAAAGAAATTTTTGATAAAATCATTAAAACTCTTTTTATAGAATAATGAAATTAAACCAGCACCTATTGTAACTAAAAGTGTTAATTCAGTTAATGTCCATTTACCAAATGCTACTGCACTTGATTCGCCTAAAATTTTACCAAAGATAGCAAATTTACCAACTTCAAATTTCATTACTGCTTCATGAACATCATTGAATAATTTAATTCCAAATACTGTATCCCAAGATAGAGATGCAACAATCATAATTATTAATATTAAATCAACAATTACAATAATTGGCCATGTCTTTTTCTTAGAATCTTTTGATGTTGGAAGTTCAGCAACTTGTTCTTTTATTTCTTCTTTAGAAAGTTTATTTTTCTTAGCATAAGTTAATACATTGAATATCAATAATACTAAGCCTACTATTAAAATAATTGCTTTAGTAAGTAATTCAGAACTAAAGTCTAATGATAATAATCCAACAATGGCATTAATATTAGTTGCAGATACTGTTGTACCAATTAATCCAACTGCAACTGAACCAATAGTAGTTAATGCTGCTGTTTGTTTATTATAACCCATCAATAAAATAATAGAAATAATAAGTGGGAAAATAAATAGTAATCCAGATGTTAAACCTGCCATTGATGCAATCAATGCAAGTAATATCATTACTACAATTAAGAATACTTTTTCTTTTCCTTTAAATTTTTCAACTATTTTATCTAATAGATTTCTATATCCATCGATATTGTATAGGACACCATAGAATCCACCAATAGCTAGAACATAGAAAATTATACTACCAAAATAGTAGAATATTACTGGACCAAATGTAAATAATTCAAATAATCCAACTTGGCTACGTGCTTCTTCTGTTAGGCTGTAACCAAAATAAGTTACAGGAAAAATCCACGTTAATAAAACTGCTACTATGATTGTTATACCAATCACTTTGAATAAACTATGTTTTTTCATTTTAACCCTCCCATTTTTAATTATACAATATTTTAATACAAAAACAAGTTTTTATGCTAAATTTAACCTTATTTTTGCTTATTTAAAAGGATAATCTGAATTTATTAAAACAAAAAAAGTTGTTAGTTTAACAACTTTTTAACTATTATTTATCTAGTGGTCTCATTAAAGGGAACATAACAACGTCCTTTATATTTTCGCTATTTGTTAGTAATTGAATTAATCTGTCAATTCCCATTCCCCATCCCGAGATAGGTGGCATACCATATTCCATAGCCCCTATATAATCATAATCCATTTCCATAGCTTCTTCATCTCCGCCAGCTTTTAATGCAGCTTGTTCTAGCAATCTCTTTTCTTGTTCTTGAGGATCAACTAATTCAGAGTAGCCATTAACTATTTCAGCTCCATTAATAACCAATTGGAAACGATCACTAATTTCTGGACGTTCATCATTACTTCTTGCAAGAGGAGATAAGCTTGTAGGATGTTCTGTTAAATATACAGGGCCTAACATATGAGGTCTAGCCACTTTTTTATACAATACATCTACTAAGTTACCAAATCCTAAATTTTCAATTGGTGTTTCACTTTCTACTTCTATTTTATTTTCTAAAATTTTTGCTAATAATTTTTCTTTAGTATTCTCTACTTCTATATCAATATTTGCATATTTAATTAATAGTTCACGGAAAGATACACGTCCCCAATCACCACTCATATCTATTTCTTTGTCACCAAATTTAATTGTTAGTGTTCCAAAAATATTCATGATTATTGTTTGTAACATTTTTTGAATAAACTTCATATTATCTTCATAATTAAAGTATGCTTGGTATCCTTCAATCATTGTGAAATCTTGTAAGTGAGAAGCATCCATCCCTTCATTTCTAAAACATCTTGCTATTTCATATACCTTTGGTATTCCTCCAACAACTGCTCTTTTTAAGTATGTTTCAGGTGCTATTCTTAAATATACATCTAAATCCAATGCATTGTGATGTGCTTTAAAAGGTCTTGCAGTAGCTCCACTTGCTTTATTGTTTAGAATAGGAGTTTCTATTTCCATATAACCTAAATTATCAAGATAATTACGCAATTCTCTAATAAACCTAATTCTTGTTATAAAACGAGTTCTTGTTTCCTCATTCATAATTAAATCTACATATCTATTTCTATAGCATGCTTCCAAATCAGTTAATCCATGGAATTTTTCAGGAAGCGGTTTTAAAGCTTTTCCTAAAAATTCAAATGATGAAGCACGTAGAGTCTTTTCTCCAGTATGAGTTGTAAATATTTCACCTTCAGCACCAATAAAGTCACCTACGTCTATATTATCTTTAAAGAAAGCATATTTATCTTCTCCAACTAAATCTATCTTTATTGAAACCTGTAAATCACTTTCAATATCTCTTAACTTGATAAAACTCATCTTTCCCATTTTTCTCATGAATACTATACGTCCAGCAACTCTTACTCCTGTTGTTTCATCAGGTAACATGCTCGCTTCTTTTAGACTGTGTGTAACTTCATATCTTTCAGGATATGGATTACATACCTTCTTTATATCATTAATTTTTTCACGTCTTACTATTTCTTGTTCTGAAAATTCTCTCATCTTATCACTCCGTTCTATATCTCTTCTACTTTAGTGTTTGCCACATAATCATGCAAACCTCTTTTTTGAGTAGCCATCATTATAATTGTAATTATCATTAAAAACATGTGAATAGTACTTAATGCTGAATTAATATTTAAATATAAGCTCTTGCTTACAAATAATAACAACAAAACCAATACTAAATTCATTAAAATACCATAAGGTAATAAACATCTTATAAACATAGTATTAATATCTACTTTTGAATCATCTGTTTTTAGTACCTTTATTTTAAATACCTTCTTCATCAATGTTTGTCCATTATTATAAACTGGAAGTACTACAAAGTAAAGTATATATATTACTACGCCTGCAATTGAAGAAAGATATGTAGCTTTTGATATATCATAATTAATATCTTGACTTTCTTCTGTTAATTCTTTAGCTGTTATTTCGTGCGCCATATACTTATCTGTCATATCAGTTAGCCTTTCATTTAACTCTCTTATATTCCCAAAAGTTGGTACAAATAAATTAACTAATATTAATGCAAAAAATAATATTGTACAGTCTAGTAGGTATGCTCCTACTCTTTTCAAAAAAAGTTTATTCATAATTAATCCTCAAAATCTTTCTTATATTCATTCAATATATTAATTATATCATCAATTCTCTTTGTAAGATATATTTTATTTTTAGTTTCACTAGATCTTGGGAGTCCTTTTAAATACCATGCGATGTGATTGCGCATTTCTAATATCACTAATTTTTCTGGTTTTACTTCTAATAAATAATTTAAATGTTTTAAACACATATCTATTTTCTCCACTGGTAATACTGGAGTTGGTATTTTACCGCTTTCTAAATATTCTAATATCTCTTTAATAAGCCACGGATTACCAAGAAGTGCTCTACCAATCATTATTGCGTCGCATCCTGTTTCATCAAGCATTTTTTTAGCGCTATATACATCAGTTATATCACCATTTCCTATTACAGGTATTGATACTGATTCTTTTACTTGCTTAATAACGTTCCAATCAGCATGTCCACTATATCCTTGGCTTCTAGTTCTAGCATGTATACATATTGCGCTTGCTCCTGCTTCTTCACATATTTTAGCAACTTCTACAGCATTTATATTATTACTATCCCAACCACTTCTTATTTTTACAGTTACCGGTATTGGAACTGCTGCTACTACAGCCTTAACAATGTCTCTAATTTTTTCTGGATCTTTTAAAAGCGCAGCTCCTGCTTGGGCTCTTACTGCAACTTTTGGAACTGGACACCCCATGTTTATGTCAATGATATCTGGGCGCATATTTTCATATATAAACTTAGCCGCTTCTACAAAAGATTCTTTATCACTTCCAAATATCTGTTGTGAAATTGGTCGTTCTTCTTCCGTCATTTGAAGCATATCTATTGTCTTTTTATTGTTATAAAATATTGCCTTATCACTAACCATTTCCGCATAGATTAATCCAGCACCCATTTCTTTTGCAATTCTTCTAAAACTCGAATTACATATTCCTGCCATTGGAGCTAGAACTATTTGATTTTTAATCTCTACGTTACCGATTTTCCACATAAAAATCACCTGGCACTGATTATAACATTGTTTTTTATTTTATACAACCAAAAGAAAAGAACTTAATCTTTCTTAAGTTCTTCTATTATTTCCTCTTTAGTCATTTTAGTATAACCTTTAATTCCTTTTTCTTTAGCCATCATTCTTAGTTCAGTCATACTATAATTCTCAAAGTTAGGTTCTTCTTTTGGCATTTCTTTATGTTCTGCTAAGTATTCAATTTGTTCTTTTGTTAATGTTTCGTGTTCTAATAATGCATCAGCAATTAATTTTACTAAGTCTTCGTTCTGGCTCAATATTTCTTTTGCCTTTTTATAGCATTCATCAATAATTTTTCTCATTTCTAAGTCTATTTCATGAGCTACTTCATTAGAGAAGTTCTTAGTTTTGTTATAATCACGTCCTAAGAATACTCCACCTTCTTGTTGTTCTAATTGAACTGGTCCTAAATCACTCATACCATATTCAGTTACCATACTTCTTGCAATTTTTGTTGCTTTTTCAAAGTCATTATGGGCTCCTGTTGTAATCTCGCCAAAGTTCAATTCCTCTGAAACACGGCCACCAAGTAATCCTGTTATTCTTTCCAATAATTCTTTCTTTGTAGATGTGTATTTTTCTTCTTTTGGAATCATCATTGCATATCCACCAGCATAACTTCTTGGAATTATTGTAACTTTTTGTACGTCATTAGCGTCATCTAATTTTAATCCTAGAACAACGTGTCCGGCTTCATGATAAGCTACCATTTTCTTTTCTTGTTCAGTATATTTTTTACTTACTTTAGCAGGTCCCATTAATACACGGTCAGTTGCTTCATCTATTTCACTCATTGTAATAGCATCTTTGTTACGTCTTACAGCAAGTAGTGCAGCTTCATTTAACAAGTTTTCAAGATCAGCTCCACTGAAACCTGGAGTTCTTTTAGCTAAATTATTTAATTTTACTGTTGGAGCCAAAATTTTATTTTTAGCATGAACAGCAAGTATTTCTTCTCTTCCTTTTATATCAGGTAAGTTAACTGTTACCTGTCTATCAAATCTTCCTGGTCTTAATAATGCTGGGTCTAATACATCTGCTCTATTTGTAGCAGCAATGATAATTATTCCTTCATTAGCCCCAAATCCATCCATTTCAGTTAATAATTGGTTTAGTGTTTGTTCTCTTTCATCGTGACCTCCACCTAAACCTGTACCTCTTTGACGTCCAACTGCATCTATTTCATCAATAAATATTAAACATGGAGCATTGTGTTTTGCTTGTTTAAACATATCTCTTACACGAGATGCACCAACACCTACGAATAATTCTACAAAGTCAGAACCACTTATATAATAAAACGGAACATTTGCTTCTCCTGCTACTGCTTTAGCTAATAATGTTTTACCTGTTCCAGGAGGCCCTACTAGTAAAACTCCTTTTGGAATTCTAGCTCCTAATCTTTGAAACTTTTTAGGATTTTTTAAGAAATCTATTAATTCTTTTACTTCTTCTTTTTCCTCTTTTAATCCAGCAACATCTTTAAATGTAACCTTATTTTTCTCATCATTAAGTCTTGCTTTACTCTTACCAAAATCCATTGATTTTCCAGCACTTCCCATTTGTTTTGAAAAAATGAAGAATGCTCCACCGATTAATATTACCATAGGTAAAACATTAATTACGATGTATAAAAGCGAACTTGATTCAGGATCTGCTACTGCTTCTACTGTAAATCCTAAGTCTTCATTACTGTTTATGATCTTTTTGATTACTTCGTCTGATAAAGGAGCTTTAACATAAAATTTTTCCTTTTCAGAATATCCTTTTAATTTTCCTGAAATTTCATATACCATAGCTCTTTCCCTAGGTACAATAGTAACTTCTTCTATATTTCCTTTATTTAACTCGCTAATGAATTGATCATAAGTAAATGGATTAACTTTTTCATTAACAACATTAAATACATAATATATACCTAAAATTAATAAAACTAAAAATACATAAGGCAATAAACCTCTTTTAATGTTTTTCTTATTCATAAAATCCTCCTTGTTAGTTGTATTTCAATATTATATCATAACTTTCATTCTTTTGCTTAGAAAATTTGGATTTTTTAACTCCAGGAATCCACAAAATATTATTCTTGCTATCAACTACTACTGGCCATGAATCTCTTAAAGAAACAGGTACTTTTGAATCAATAAAGATATCTTTCAATTTTTTTCTGCCGTTGATTTTCTTTAACGCCATTTTATCGCCTAAGCATCTCGTTCTAACATACAATGGCAAAGTTATATCACTAGATGAAATTCTACAAACATTATTATCGTTTTTCTCTTCATCTGAAACCAAACTTATAAAGTGACCATTTGGTAATTCTACATACTTTTCTATTTCTATTTTGTAGTTGTCAATAAATTTAACTCCTTCTACAAATTTTAACTTGTTATATTCTTTTATGGCTTTGTAATTACCTGGCAGATCTATACTAGCATTAGAATGTTTAGATTCAATTAAATTTAATATTTCGTTAACGTTAGTCATATTAATTTGATACAAATCATCTTGATATAAATGTTCAAAAATATAGAATAAAATTTTCTTTTGAATTAGCGGTTCTTCTTCTAAAAATTTGTCTATATCAATTGATTGGTTCACATATATTTTATCTATTTTCTTTGCTATCAAATTATCTATATAATTATTATATTCAATTAACACATCACTAAACTTTAAAAACTTATTATGAACATTCGGATCTTCTTCTTTTAAGAAAGGTAACACAGTCTTTCTATATCTGTTTCTTGTATATTTGCCCTTGAAATTAGACTTATCAATAACAAAAGGTATATTATTTTGATTATCAAATTGTTCTAATTCCTCTTTAGTAACAAAAATTAGTGGACGAACAAGCGTATAGTTTGACTTTTTTATAATTTTTTCGAAACCTGCATACCCCTTTAGTGTTGAGCCTCTTACTATTCTCATTAAAATAGTCTCCATTAAATCATCCCCATGATGAGCAGTCATCAAATAATTAGCATTATATTTATTGATTATTTCATCAAAAAATTGGTATCTGATTTTCCTTGCTTCGTTGTGGAAATTGTCATCGCCATACTTTTCAATAGTCATAGTCTCAAAAATTATGTCATGTTCATTACAGTATTTTTGAAGAAATTTTTCTTCATTTTTGCTTTCTACACGAACATTATGATTAACATGGGCACAAATAATTTTAATATTTATTTTTTTTCTAATATTCATAAGTACATACATTAATGCCATTGAATCAGGCCCACCAGAACAGCCTACAACTATTATATCTTGATCTTTTAATTTGACTTCTTTAATTAAATAATCATACACTCTTTTCAACGTAATCACTTCCTAATAAATTCAATTAGTTATTTTAACACAAAATAAAGAAAAGAGCATTATTTTTCACTCTCTTCTGGTATTCTAATAATATATTCTCCATTTTTGGAATAAAAATATTTTTCACGCAAATATCTAGCTACATATTCTGGATCTTGTAGTCTTTCTACATCAACAGTTAATTCCTCTTCTTCAGCCTTCAATGCTAATACTTTTTCTTCTAATTCCTTTTTTTCTTTGTATTTTGAATATATATTTATCCATACTTTAGTAAGTGTAGTCAAAATAGCTCCTATGATAAAAAGACATGCAGCACCAAAAACCAAAAGTCTAAAAGCTTGCTTTTTTGCTTTTTTCTTCATCTTTTTATTGCTTGTCATTTTATCACCTACCTTACCATTGTAAGTATAACACTACTGTCTTACATCTTCAATAAATCAAACAAAAATAGTTTAAAATTTACATATATTTGTAAATAAAAAAAGATACTAATGTATCTCTTATTTTGTATATGGTAATAAGGCAATAGCTCTTGCTCTTTTGATTTGTTCAGCTATATGTCTTTGATGTTTAGCACATGCTCCAGTAACACGTCTAGGTAAAATTTTACCTCTTTCATTAATATATCTTTTTAAAGTTTCAACATCTTTATAATCAATATTTTTTCCTGTACACATGTAGCAAACTTTTTTCTTTTTTCTAAAAAATTCTGCCATTATAAATCCTCCTTCTTAGAATGGTAATTCATCATCATTGATTTCAATACTTGAACCGAAATCTGAGAAAGGATCGTTCTTAACATTTGTAGTTGGCATACTATCTGAAAAGTCACTTGGTGTTACGTCTTGTGTTGATGTATTCATGCTTTCTCTAGCACTTTTTGTATCTAAAAACTGAACATTGTCGGCTACAACTTCTGTAATATATCTCTTTTTACCATCTTCACCATCGTATGTTCTAGTTTGAATACGTCCATCAATAGCAACTTGACTACCTTGTGTTAGATAGTTTTTAACATTTTCAGCTTGTTTTCTCCAAACTACAATATTAATGAAATCTGCTTCTCTTTCTCCTGATTGACTTGTGAAGTTCCTATTTACTGCCAAACTGAAAGTTGCGACAGGTAAATTAGAACTTGTGTATCTTAATTCAGGATCTCTTGTTAATCTGCCTATTAAAAATACTTTATTCATAACAATCTCCTATTCCTATTATTCATCAACTTTAACTATTAAATGACGAATGATATTTTCATTGATTAAAGCTACACGATCAAATTCTGCAATTGTGTTATGATTAGACTCAATCACGAATAAGAAATAATAACCTGTTTTGTACTTGTTAATTTCGTATGCAAGTTCTCTTTGACCCATTTCTTTTACTTCTAATATTTTAGCACCTTCAGCTTCAACTACTTTTTTCATTGAATCAACAACTGTTTTAATATTAGATTCTTCTAGATCTGGTTTTACAATGAACATAATTTCATATTTATTCATTTTTCTACACCTCCTCTTGGACTTATGGCCTCATTACGAAAATGAAGCAAGGAGTACCTAAATACTCGCAAGTAGTATAACAAATATATTTTATTTTGTCTATAAAATCTTTTAATATTTTGTTTAATAAATATGTATGTATTTTCTTTAAAAATAAAATTTAAGTTTTAGCCAAATAATGTAAACACTTATATTTTTGATGTTATTACATTGCTTTTTAGATAGCTAAATTTTATAATGGCAATAGGAGGCACATAATTATGGATGAAGATTTACAATTATTAAGAAGTTATACTGATTCATATAAAGCTTTAGATGAATCAGTGAAAAGAGAACTTAATCCCGATAATATGCATCGTATGAATGAATTTGAAAAATTAAGTTTTACAATATGTAAAATAACAAAAAGAGAAGGTTATGAACTATTACCAAAAGAAGTTATTCCAATCTTAAGAAAAAATTACGAATATGGCGCTATTAGGTATACTGATGATTTTGATAAAGCTACAGAAGTTGTACTAGATGAACTTGTTAATAGTGAAGGTAATCTCCGTCCTGATATTGGCGATGTTGCAAGTAGCAAATATCGAGCAGTAAATAATTTAATAGAAGAATTAAAAGATGGTAAAAGATGTAATTATTTTGGTGACTTTACAAAAAGAACGATCAATGACTTGGGTAACAAAATATGGGACAAGTATGGTACATTCGAAGAAAAACAATTTAGATATAAAAATGGTGCTACTTATTCTACACTATCTGAAGAGGTTGATTTTTTCTTAAGTCATTCCCTTAAAACAGTTGCTAATTCAACTCTAGGAGAACAACAAGCAGTTAGAAATAATGTCCATCAATTAAACGATATTCAAAGTTATCAAAAACATCATCAAGAAAATGTAGCAAATAGTAATGCAGCGCAATTTAAATAGTTGAAGTCTTTAACATTATGTTAAGGCTTTTTTATATAAAAAAAGAACCAAAAGGTTCTTGTTTTTTAGTTTCTATTATTACAAATATTACACATTAAATCTAAAGTAGCATATATCTCCATCTTGCATAATATAATCTTTACCTTCAAGTCTTGCACGTCCCGCTTCTTTTACTTTTTGCTCACTGCCATATTTGATTAAATCATCATAGCTCATAACTTCAGCTTTAATAAATCCTTTTTCAAAGTCAGTGTGAATTATTCCAGCACATTTTTTAGCATTCATTCCTTTTTTAAATGTCCATGCTCTTACTTCATCACTACCTACAGTAAAATATGTTGCAAGGCCTAAAAGATCATAAGTTTCCTTGATTAACTTATCAAGTCCACTTTCTTCAATTCCTACCGCATTCAACATTTCTTTTTTATCATCGTCATTTAATTCACTTAATTCTGATTCTAACTTTGCGCACATTTTAATTACTTTTGAATTTTCTTTAAAAGCGTATTCTTTTACTTTTTTTACATAATCATTATCTTCTTTTGCTACATCATCTTCTGATACATTAGCAAGATAAATCATGGGTTTTATTGTTAAAAAAGCAAAGCTACTTAACGCGGTCATTTCTTCTTCGCTGAATTCAACTAAACGTAATGGAATATTTTTCTCTAAATTTTCTTTAGCCCTTTTTAAAATATTTAATTCTTCTAGAGCTTCTTTATCTCGATTAGTTTCAGCCTTTTTCTTAATTTTATCAATTCTATTATTTAAAATTTCCAAATCTGATAATATTAACTCTAAATTAATAATTTCTATGTCCCTAACTGGATCAACTGTATTTTCAACATGAATGATATTATTATCATCAAAGCATCGAACGACCTCTACTATTGCATCTACTTCTCTAATATGTGATAAAAATTTATTTCCTAAACCTTCACCCAAAGACGCACCTTTAACAAGCCCTGCTATATCAGTAAATTCGTAACTCGTTGCAATTAATCTATCTGGTATGTACATTTCTTCTAATTTTGCTAATCTTTCATCTGGAACAGTAACTATTCCAACATTTGGATCAATTGTTGCAAAAGGATAATTTGCAGCTAAAATATTTTTCTTTGTAATTGCATTAAAAAGTGTTGATTTGCCTACATTTGGTAATCCTACTATTCCTGCTTTTAGTCCCATAAATACCTCCTATTATAATGTTGGAAAAACTCCTGGACCTATAGGTAAGCCTATCAAATACCATCCTATTGTTAATAAAATCCAAGTTGCACCCATTATTAAACAACATGGCATAGCGTAAGAAATAGCTTTACTTATAGTAATAGGTTCTTTATTTTTATTGTATATATTTAAATATCCCAAATAAATTACAAAATATGCTAATAATGGAGTTATTCCTTTTGTAATTGAATCACCTGCTCTTAATATAAACTGTGCAAATTGTGGAGCTATATTCGATTGCATCATAAGTGGAACTACAACTGGTGATAATATTTTCCATTTTGCAACTGGTGATGTCAAAAACAAATTAGATATTAATATAACGATAATTACCAATAAAATCAATGGTAATCCAGAAAAAGATAAGTTTTTTATTAAGTTAGCACCTATCGCCGTGATAACAGTTCCAATATTACTTTCTCTAAAAACAGCAATAAACTGAGATGCAAAGAACAGTAATACAATTAAACTTCCAATATTTTTTATATAATCTGAGGCTTTTTCAATTAATTGTTTGTCGCTTTTTAATGTTTTAGCTCCTATTCCATAAGCTATACCTGTTATGGCAAAGAATATTGACACCATATAAGTAAATCCATCTTGAAAATAAGAATTTGGTCCAAACAATTGATTTAAATATGTTTTTTCTTTCATATCTAGTAACATACCAGACCCAGGTAAATTTGGAATTAACATATATATAAATAATAAAATAATTATTAATCCTACTATGTATGCTCTTTTTAAACCATTTTTTTCATTAATTTCTAATTCTATTTTCTTTTGTTCTTCTACAGGGAAAGTTAATTTTTCTAGTTCTTGAGTTTCTTCCAATGATAACTTATATTTACCAAGTTTTTTTACTACTAAATTTTCAATAACAATAGTTCCAACTATTGCTAGTACTATTGAAAACGCAATTATTATAAATAGGTTGGAAGTTAAGCTAACATGGAAGCTTGGATCTATTAATCTAGCACTTGACGTAGTAAGCGAAATTAAGTTAACCTCCATTGAGCCTACAAACAATGTAGCTCCATATCCAAAGGCTACTCCAGAGAAAGCTGCTACTATTCCTAATAATGGACTTCTTCCGTTTGCCAAATATAGTAGCGCAGCTAGTGGAATTAACACAACATAACCTACATCATTTATTATACTTGAAAATATTGCAATTAATATTAATATAAAAGTTAGTTTCTTATTATTTATATTTAAAGTTACTCGTTTAATAAATGCATCGATTAGACCAGATGCATGAGCTATAGATAAACCGATTAACGCAATAAGTAAGCTGACTAAGGGAGCAAATGATGCAAAATTTGAAGCAGCATTACTAATGATATATTTAATTCCATCGTAGTTAAGTAAATTTTTAACACTTACAAACACTGATTCTAACTCTAGATTTTCAGGTCTTACTACAGTATAAGTGGCTTGTAATTGTAATACAGATAATAGCCAACTCAACACAAGTACTCCAAAGGTTAATAATATAAATGCTGTAATCGGATGGAAACTAAACTTTTTTAATTTCATTTTCTTTTTGGTACTCATAGGTACCTCCTAACTAATAATTTTCTTAATTTTTTTATTAAATTCTACTCTTGGGAGCATAACAACTCGTCCACAATTCGTGCATTTGATTTTTATATCTGCACCCAAACGAATTATTTCCCATTTGTTTTCACCACAAGGGTGACCCTTTTTCATTTCTACAACAGTTCCTAATTTATACTCTTTTTCTAGCATATAATCACCTTATATTATTCTTCTGTTAAATGTAATATTTCTAAAATTCTATTTAAATCTTTATTATTGCTAAATTTAATTTCTATTTTATTAGAAGTTATTTTTACTTTTGTTCCTAATTTGTCACACATTTCTTCTTCTATTTGATAATATTCATTTGTTTTGTGCTTTTCAATATGGTGCTTTTTAGCTAATTCTTTGTCTTTTGATAATTCCTCTAAATCTCTTACATTTAAATTCTTATCAATAATTTTGTGAGCCATTTCAATTACTTTGTCTTTTTCTTCAATCTTACTTAAAACTCTAGCATGACTCATTGTTATCTTATTATCATTTATCATTTCCTTTATTTCTTCTGGAAGTGATAATAGTCCTAACATATTAGTAATATGGCTTCTACTTTTTCCCAATTTCTTAGCTAATTCTTCTTGAGTTATAGCAAGATTATCAATCAATTTTTTATATGCTGTTGCTTCTTCTATTGAATTTAAGTTTTCTCTTTGTAAATTCTCTAGAAGAGCTATTTCCATCATTTCTTCGTCAGTAAAATTTCTTATAATTGCAGGTATTTTAGTTAAACCAGCCATTTGAGATGCCTTTACACGTCTTTCACCAGCGATTATTTCGTATCCCTTTATACTTTTTTTAATTATTATTGGTTGAAATACTCCATGTTCTTTAATAGATAAAGATAATTCTTCCAATTTTGATTCATCAAATACTTTTCTTGGCTGATAAGGATTGGGTCTTAATTCACTGATCTCTACTTCAATTATTTCTTCTTTGGGAGTTGTCTCAACTATCGTCTTTTCAAACTTATTGAAATCTAATTGTTCATTATTAAACAATTCTTCAAGTCCTTTTCCAAGTGCTCTTCTTTTAGTTGTTTCCATTTCTCTCAATCACTTCCTTTGCTAAATTTAAGTAAGCCTCTGTACCCTTACTTTTAGGATCATATGCAATTATTGGTTTTCCATGCGATGGCGCTTCCGTTAATCTAATTAATCTAGGAATTATTGTATTATATACTCTCTCTTTAAAATACTTTCTTATATCTTCTACTACTTCAAATCCTAACTTTGTTCTAGAATCTAGCATAGTTAATAATACACCTTCAATATCTAGGTTGGGATTCAATGTTTTTTGAGCCATCATTATAGTGTTTAATAATTGCATAATTCCTTCTAACGCAAAAAATTCACATTGAACTGGAATGATTACTGAATCTGATGCTGTTAATGCATTAGTAGTAATTAATCCCAATGATGGTGGACAGTCAATAATTACAAAATCATATCTATCCTTTATAGTATCTAATTTATTTTTTAATTGTTTACCTTTTGAAAATGTTGGTTCGTCTTTGCTCTTTTCTAGTAGTTCTATATCTATTCCTGCTAAATTAATCGTGGCTGGTAACAATGATAATCTTTTGTATCTTGTAGCTAATATTGCTTCATCTATCATACAACTATCTATTAATACATCATAAACACTTTTGTCTATATCCCCTTTATTAACACCAATACCTGTTGTCGTATTACCTTGAGGATCCAAATCTATTAATAAAACTTTTTTTCCTAATACTGCTAAAGATGCCGAAAGATTAATACTTGTCGTTGTTTTACCTACTCCACCTTTTTGATTTACCAAAGAAATTACCTTTCCCATCTTATCACCTTTTTCTTATAATTCTCGTCAAATACTATTCTATCAAAAAATAAAAATATTTGAAATGCTTTTACAAAAAAAAGATAGATTTTCTATCTTCTTCAAATTATTTGTTGTCTTTATCAATTTCAATAATAAAGCGATGTTTGTTTTCCAAATCTAATTCATCATTTTTAATGGTAAAGCCTTTTTGAGCAATTTTACCAACTGCTTCTCTAATTATAGCCACTGCTTCATCGATTTTAGTGGAGTTCAACTTATTTAGACCTTTAAACGAATAATAATTATCATCCTGTAAATCTAATGTTTCTATTTCTTCCTCTTTCTGTGCAACAGGAACATCGTTAAGCCCTTTTAATAGTTCATCAAAATCTATTCTAGGATATTTTTCTTTTTTAAATTCTTCTACTTCTTTTGATGATGTTTCTTCTTTTATTTTTTGCTTGTTCTCTATTGGTTTAAGAATAGGTTCTTCTTCAAATTCTACTGGCTTGTTTCCTTCTTTAATTAAATTATCCAAGTCTTTTACAGAAAGTCTTTTTTCAATAACAGTATCTAATAATTGATCTCTTTCTTTTTCATCAGACACATTTAATAGGCTTCTTGCATGTCGCTCAGAAATTTTTTCATTTAATAATGCATCTTGAATTTTATTTGATAATGTTAATAATCTTAATTTATTTGATATTGCAGATTGTGATTTACCCATGCTTTTAGCTAATTCTTCTTGTGTCATATTATCAATATCTAATATTTTCTGATAAGTTCTAGCTTCTTCAATTGGAGTTAAATCTTTCCTTTGTAAATTTTCTATAAGCGCTACTTTTGAACTTTCTTTATCATCTAAATTTCTAACTATTGCTGGTATTTTAGTCATACCTGCTAATGTAGAGGCTTTATATCTACGTTCTCCTGCAATTATTTCGTATTTTGTACCAATTTTTCTAACAATTATTGGTTGTATTACTCCATGTTCCCTTATTGATACCGCTAATTCTTTTAAAGCTTTTTCATCAAAAACTTCACGAGGTTGGAATCTATTAGGTATAATGTCATCTAAATACAAATATACTACTTCATTTTCCATTTTATATCCTCCTCTTTATTCTTTTCTATCATACATTAAATTATATACTAATTTAATAGTTTTTACAATATTTTATTTTGTTTTTATTATAAAGGAGATTTTTTTATTTTATCTATATTACGAGGATATTTAGAATTAGTCTTTCCACTCTTTACTATATTTATAATTGTACGATTACTATTTTCTTTTGGAAGAGAAAATTTATTTATGTTATACAATTCCCCATTTAAAGTTTGTAATGCTTTTTTACTGTTTGTTATTTCTTCTTCACAATTAGCTTTCATAAGTACTAAATGACCATTTATTTTTAATGCTTTCATGCTTATTTCTAATAATACGTTTAAGTTTGCTACTGCTCTTGCAGTTATAATATCAAATTCTTCTTCGTGTGTTTTAGAATACTCTTCCATACGTGAATGAATTGCAATTATATTTTTTAAATTTAATTCTTTTATTATTTCATTTAAATAATTAACTCTTTTTTGTAAAGAATCTACTAATGTTATTTTTAGATTTGGAAAGCATATTTTTAACACTACTCCAGGAAATCCGGCACCACTACCAACATCACACATATTTAAATCTTTCGTTAAATCCACTTCTTTTATTAAAGTTAAACTGTCATAAAAGTGTTTTAAATATACATCTTCATGATTTGTGATGGTTGTCAAATTAATTTTTTCGTTCCAATCAATTAGTAATTCATAAAATTTATCTAGCTTATTTAATTGTTCTTCAGTAAGCTCTATTTCTAATTTACTAACTTCAATTATAAACTCTTCTTTATTCATGATTTTTATTCCTTTTCATATATACCATTAACATAGTAATATCAGCAGGATTTACTCCACTTATTCGCATCGCTTGTCCAATTGATGCAGGTCTAATTTCAGTTAATTTTTGTTTTGCTTCTTGAGCAATATTATGTACTAATGAGTAATCTATATCACTAGGAATTTTAATATTTTCATATTCTAACATTTTTTCTGCTTCTTTTAATGCTTTCTTTATATATCCCTCGTATTTCACATTAATATTAACTTGTTCTAAAACCTCTTTACTATAATTTAAATCTATATAATGTGATAAATTTTCTATTTCTATTTCTGGCCTTTTTAATAAATCATATAAAGATGTAGAAGTAACAATTTCTGGTGTGTTAATACTACTTAAATATTCGTTATTCTCTTTATTTGGATTAATAATATAATTTTTTAATATATGCATTAATTCTGTTATTTTATTTCTTTTTTCATTAAATGCTAAATAATCTTTCTCATTAATAAGTCCAATATCATGGCCATAGTCAGTTAATCTTAAATCAGCATTATCGTGTCTTAATAATAATCTATATTCAGCACGTGATGTTAATAAACGATATGGATCAATTACACCTTTAGTAATTAAGTCATCTATTAATACCCCAATATAGGCTTCATTTCTTTTTAAAACTAAGCCTTCTTTGCCTTCTATTTTTAATGATGCATTAATTCCAGCAATTAATCCCTGACATGCTGCTTCTTCGTATCCACTTGTACCATTTATTTGACCTGCAGTATATAACCCTTCAATGAATTTTGTCTCTAAGGTTGGTTTTAATTGAGTTGAATCAATTGCATCATACTCAATTGCATAAGCGTATTTATTAATAATTGCATGTTCTAATCCTGGTAAACTGTGAACCATTTTTTCTTGAACATCATGAGGCATACTTGTAGAAAAACCTTGTAAATATATATCATCATAATAAATACTTTCTGGTTCTAAAAATAATTGATGACGTTCTTTATCACTAAATCTTACTATTTTATCTTCAATTGATGGACAATATCTAGGTCCAATTCCTTCTACATATCCACCGTACATACTTGATTTATCTAGATTTGCTTTAATGATTTCATGAGTTAATGGTGTAGTATAAATTAAATGGCATGGTATTTGTTTTGTTACATCATATTCTTTATTATTGAATACTGAAAAGTATCTTTCTTCGTTATCACCTGGTTGTAATGTTGCTTTACTAAAATCAATGCTGCTTTTTTCAATTCTAGGTGGTGTTCCTGTTTTCAATCTTTTTATTCTAAAACCTAGCTTTCTTAAGTTGTCACTCAAAAATTTAGATGGTCTTTCATCATGTGGACCGCTTGAAATTTTTGTAGAACCATATAAAACAGCACCTTTTAAATATGTTCCTGTTGTTAAAATTACTGCTTTGGACAAAATTTTTTCTCCGTTTTCTAAAACTATTCCTAGTATTCTATCGTTTTCAACAATTAAATCTTCAACCATAGCCTCTTTTATTGTCAAGTTTTCAGTATGTTCTAAAGTATTTAGCATTTCTTTACGATACGTTACTTTATCTGCTTGGGCCCTTAAAGCTCTTACAGCTGGACCTTTTTTAGTATTAAGCATTTTCATTTGTAAAAAACTTTTATCTATATTATTAGCCATTTCTCCACCTAAGGCAGATATTTCTCTTACTACTATTCCTTTAGCTGGCCCACCTATCGATGGATTACATGGCATATCAGCAATATTTTTTTTATTACTAGTAACTAACAATGTATTTTTATTTTTTCTAGCACTGGCAAGGGAAGCTTCACATCCAGCATGTCCTCCACCTACTACTATTACATCATATTCCATTTTATCACTCCCTTATTAATGTCAACTATATTATTTTCCAAGACAAAATTGTGAGAATAGTTGATTAATTAATTCATCAGAATATGTTTCTCCTAACATTTCGCCTAATTTTTCCCAAATTCTTTTTATATCAATTTCTATTAAATCTGTAGGAACATTATTTTTTATTCCTTCTTCTACATCTTTAGTAATTGCATAAGCTTCTTTCGCTAGCGATATTTGCCTTGCATTACTTAAATAAGTACAATCACCATTTTTTATTTTTTCTAAATTAAATATTTCTTTTATTTTATTTTTTAATGGCTCAATTCCATCTACGTCAATTGTATTTATATAAACATAATCTCTATTCAAATCATTAACATTTAATTTGCTATCTAAATCATTTTTATTTATTACAATTAATGATTGTTCAGGAAGAGAACTTATCAAATTTTTATCTTCTTTATTTAAGAAATCATTATTATTTAAAACTAGTAGTACTAAATCAGAATTATTAATTTCGTTTCTACTACGTTCGATCCCTATTTGCTCTACTATATCTTTTGCTTCTCTTATTCCTGCTGTATCAACAAAGTTAAATAAAACTCCATCAATACTTGTTTGTCCTTCCACTATATCTCTAGTTGTACCTTCTATATCAGTAACTATTGCTTTATTTTCATTCAAAATACGGTTTAAAATACTACTTTTACCTACGTTAGGACGCCCTACTATTGCAACTTTGATACCATTTCTTATTACTTTTCCGTTTTCCGATTCATCTATTATTTTTTTTAGGCTATTTTTTATACTTTCTATTTCATTTTCTATATTTTCATTAGTCATAACTTCGATATCTTCATATTCAGGGTAATCTATATTAACTTCGATACTTGCTAATAGTTCTAAAAGTTTTTGTCTAAAATTTCTTATGATAATACTAATGCTTCCATCTAGTTGATTTATTGATAATTTTCTTGATTGTTCTGTTTTAGCATTTATTACATCCATAACAGCTTCTGCTTCTATTAAGTCAATTCTTCCATTTAAAAATGCTCTTTTTGTAAACTCACCAGGCTCTGCTAATCTTGCACCTTTTAGTAAAGCTAACTCTAGTATTTTATTTGTAGTTGCTATTCCACCATGGCAATTAATCTCAACTACATCTTCACAGGTAAAAGTTTTAGGTGCTTTCATTACACTTATTAACACTTCATCAATTATGTTATCATTATCAATGATATGTCCATAATTAATTGTATGGCTATCTACTTTTGTTAAATCTTTGCCTTTAAACATCGAATTTGCAATTTCTATTGCTTTATTACCACTTAATCTTATTATGGAAATTGCACCTACTCCTAGTGCTGTCGATATTGCTACTATAGTATCATTCATATTTTCACCCCGTTTTTTTGCTTATATAGATTATAACATATTTGTATTTTTTTCAAGAGCTCTAAATAAAAAAAGAGATATTAATCTCTTGGTTTTATAACTACTGCTCTATTAGGTTCCTCGCCTACGCTTTCAGTATATACTTTTTCATTATCAGATAATATACTATGAACAATTCTTCTTTCATAGGAATTCATAGGATCTAATTTTGCTTCTATTTTTGTTTTAGCAACTTCCCTTGCTGTTTTTTTAGCAATATATTCTATATTTTTTTGTTGTTTTGCTTTGTATTCGCCTACATCTAGCAAGAATCTAAAATTTACTCCTATTTCATTTTGAATATATTGTTTTGCTATTAAACTCAAAGCATCTATAGTTCTTCCACTTTTTCCAATTAATATATTGTTATTATCACTATATAAAGTAATACTTACATTATTATCTCTTACTTTAGTCTCTATATTTACTTCAATTCCCATTAATTTTGTAATTTTCTTAATAAATTCTTTTAATTCTTCTACAACATCTGATTTTTTAATTATTTCTAATTCTACTTTTTTATTTTTAAATAATCCTACTTTTTGTTCTGTTTCTTTAATATAAATTTCACTTTCATTAACATTTAATTCTGTTAAAGCTTTTTCTAGTGCTTCTTCTCTACTTTTACCATTATATATATATTTATCCATTTAATTTCTTACTCCTTTTTACTAATAAGTTTTGACAAATCGTAAATACATTAGTAGTAACCCAATAAATACCTAAAGCACTAGACATAAATAATGACATAAATGTAATTGTTATAACCATTACTCTATTCATCATTTTGGTTTGTTCATTTGATCCTACTGATGCTGAGTTTAATTTAAATGAATAGAAAGTTGTTAATCCAACTAAGACTATTATTATTATATATATAAGATGTCCATTTTGTAATCCCACTATAGGAGTTGTACCAAGTTGAAATCCTATAAATTTTTCTTCAAATAATGCAGGCACTCTATTAATTGCTTCTAAGAATGCTATAAATAAAGGTATTTGTAGTAATGCATATAAGCATCCTGCTATTGGATTAATATTATACTTTTTATAAATCATAGTCATTTCTTGACTTTTTTTCATCATTGATGCTTGATCTGTTTTACTTTCATATTTTTTTTCTAATCTATCAAGTTCTGGTTTAGCTTTTGCAATTAACTCTGACTGCATCGCTGTTTTCTTTGTAATTGGTACAGCTATAAACCTAATTAATAAACTAGTTAATACTAATGATAATCCATAACTCTTTACAAAGTTACCAATCTGAATTATAAACCAAGCTAATGGTTTAACAAAAATACTATTCCACAAGCCCTCATAACCACCTGATGTCACTGAAAATTTTTTACATGTTGGCAATTTGGAAATATCAACTTTATACTTTTCATATAATTCTATTGTCTCTTTATCTGTAGGTTGACATAAAATATTTTCTGTTAAGCTTTGTCCTGTTGTGGGATTTATAACTGCTTTCTTTGTTTTAGTATCTTTCAATACTTTTGTACATCCGGTTGAAAGTAATATAAGAACTGCTAAAAATATTATTTTAATCTTATTGTGTTTCTTTTTCATTTTCTATCTCCTTTGTATGTAAAATCTTTTTCATTAAATTAATATACATAGAATTAATTTCTGAAAATTGAAATTTAATATAATTTCTTCTTACTATTATAATATAATCTTTATTCTTTGGGTAGATATTTTTATATTTATCAATAATACTTCTTAGTTGTCTCTTTATTTTATTTCTTACTACAGCATTTCCTATTTTTTTACTAACGGATATTCCAAAACGATATTTACCTAAATTATTTTCAAAAGTATATATTGTTAAAACTTCATTCCAATATTTTTTACCGTTATTCATCGTATTAGAAAAATCTCTGCTTTCTTTTACAATATTTTCTTTTTTCATAATACACATCCCTAACATTAGTATATAACAAAAAAGCCACTGTTACCAGTGGAATTCTTATACTAATTTTTTACGTCCTTTTTTTCTTCTTTTATTTATAATATCAGTTTTCATTCTTGCAAAAAATCCTTGTTTCTTTGCTTTTCTTCTATTATTTGGTTGATAAGTTCTCTTCATTCATTCCACCTCCAAACTAAAATCTACCTTATTATAATAATAGTTAGAACTTTTTGTCAAATAATTTCTATAAAATTTGAAATAAAAAAGTTTTCAACATAATTCACATACTTGTTTATAACTTTTTTTTACATATGTTATTAAAAATTTGTGGAAAATGTGCAAAAGTGCTATTTTTCTTATTATTTATACACATAAATTGGGGAAAATTCTGTGAATTACTTGTTCATTATTTTTTTTTGGCGTTTTCACTTTATTTTTTCAACAGGATAAGTTACAATGAATTTGTATTAATTATTCTTTATTTTGGGGGGAGTGATAATGATGGATACATCTGTTTTATGGTCTAATATTTTAGATAAAATCAAGTTAGAAACAAATTCATTATCATTTCAAACTTGGTTCGAAGAGACTGAACTATATGATTTTAAAAACGGTCTTGCTAGAATTATAGTTCCTTACGCAATACATAAGAACCATATTTTGATGAATTATAAATCTCTAATTATCAATTCATTTTTAGAAGTTACGGGAAAAAATGTAGATATTGAATTAGTTTTAAAAGAGGATATTGAAGAAGAAAATTCACAAATCTGTGAAAAAAATCATACTGAAGATAAAAATGTTATTTATAGTAATGAAAATGTATATGTTAATACTAATTTAAATTCTAAATATACTTTTGATAATTTTATAGTCGGAAATAGTAATAAATTTGCACATGCAGCAGCTGTGGCTGTAGCAGAAAATCCTGGTAAAATGTATAATCCTTTGTTTATTTATGGAAATAGTGGATTAGGTAAAACACATTTAATGCATGCAATAGGCAATTATATTACAAAGAATTCTAATAAAAAGGTATTATATGTTACTAGTGAACAATTTGTTTCAGATTTCATTGGTATAAATAAGAAAGATGAAAGCGGAACAAACTTTAGTTATGTTGACTTTTTTAAACAAAAGTATCGTAATATTGATGTATTAATAATAGATGATATACAATATTTAGGTGGTGCTACAGAAACTCAAAAAGAGTTTTTCCACACATTTAACAATTTATATGGAGATAATAAACAAATCATTATATCATCAGACCGTTCGCCAGATGATTTAAAAATATTAGAAGATCGTTTAAGAACAAGGTTTTGTTGGGGATTACCTGTTGATATATATCCACCAGATTTTGAACTAAGAGTTGCCATTTTAAAGAAAAGAATTGCTGGGGAAGCAATAAATAAATATATTCCAGATCAAGTTATTGAATACATGGCTTCAAATCTTGGTAGTGATATACGAATGCTTGAAGGTTCAGTAACTAGGTTAGTAGCATATTCAACAATCATGGGATCTGAAATAGACTTAAATCTTGCTATGGAAGCCTTAAAAGATTATATAAATAAGGGAATAAGTGAAAAAAATGATATCAATAAAATTCAAAAAGCTGTAGCTGAGTACTTTAAAATATCTATAGATGACTTGAAATCAAAGAAAAGAAACTCAAATATTTCTTTTCCACGGCAAATAGCCATGTATTTATGTAGAAAACTAACAGATGAATCTTTTCCTAAAATAGGTATAGAATTTGGCGGAAAAGACCATTCTACGGTAATGCACTCTTGTGAAAAAATAGAAAGAGAAATATCTATCAATAAAGACCTATCAAAAACAATAGAAATCTTAGAAAAAGAAATTAAATAACAACGTTTCAATAATTTTTTCCACAGAAAAAATTGTGTGATTTCTAGTATATACAACTATAAAAATAGTTTTTCACAGTTTCCACTGTAATAATAAAAATAACTTTAAAAGAAAGAAGGAATTAAAATGAAATTAAAAATTAAAAAAGACATATTATTGGAAGGATTAAATAAAGTATCAAAAGCAATTTCTACAAAGAACTTAATACCAATATTATCTGGAATAAAATTTGAATTAACTAAAGAAGGATTAACTTTAACAGCATCAGATAATGATATTACTATTCAAAACTTTATACCTGTTGATGAAAACATGAATATAGAAAAAGAGGGTAGTATTATAATTCAAGGTAAGTATATATTAGATATAGTACGAAAACTTCCAGATGAGTTCATTAATATTGAAGTAATTGATGAATTAAAAATTATTATTTACACAGAAAATAGTGAATTTAATTTAAATGGTATAAATAAAAGTGAATATCCTAATATCTCGCTAGAAGAAAGTAAAAAGATTATATATGTTAATAGTAAGCATTTCAGAAGTATTATAAATCAAACATCTTTTGCAACATCTAATGATGAATCTAGAGCAGTATTAACAGGTATTAATTTTAAAATTGTAGGTGATATATTAGAATGTAATGCAACTGATTCTTATAGATTAGCTAAAAAAACTATTAAGTTAGAAAAAGTGGCTGAAGAAAACTATAATTTTGTTATACCTAGTAAAAATTTAATAGAATTAAATAAAATTCTTGATTATGGTGATAATGATATAGAGATGCATATATTTAATAATAAGATATTATTTAAACATGATAATTTATTATTTCAATCTCGCTTAATTAATGGTAATTATCCAAATACTGCTAATTTATGGCCCACTGATTCAATACTAACAATAGTGGCAAATTTAGATGAACTTTACAATGTTATAGATAGAGCAAGCATTTTAACTTCTGATAAAGAAAAAAATATAGTTACATTTGAAATAAAAGATGATACTTTATTAGTTAAATCTTCATCTGTTGAAATTGGTAGAGTAGAAGAAAAAATGAAAATTCAAAATCTTAATGGCGAAGAAATAAAAATATCTTTCAGTGCTAAATATATGATGGAAGCATTAAGATCATTTGAAGATAGTGATGCTGAATTATCATTCTTTGGTGAGATTAAGCCTATAATAATAAGAGGAAAAGAAGATAAAACTCTTGAACAATTAGTACTACCAATAAGAACATATTAAAAAAAATGCATAGTTCGACATAAAACGACAAATTTCGACAAAAAAGTACATTATAATATCCCCCGTAATTTAAATTACAAATTATGAAATGGGGGATTTTTTTTATGAAGTATGAAATCAATGAAGAAACAATAGCAATAATACCTGAAGATGAAAATAAAACGAGGATAATAGAAGTATCAAATGATTATGTAATAGAGCAACCAACTTTTAGTATTATGGAAGAAAACTGTGAATACTATGGTAGTACGTATGACGGAAGGATAACAGCAGCTAAAAAAATATTAAATTTTAGTTATAAATTACCATTATTAATAGAAGAATCAGAAAAATTAATATTTTTTCCAACTACATCTGCAACGTCTGATCAATGTTGCTGGATAAATCATAACCATGTAAAGCAAAGAAATAAGACTTTGAATGGTACTAAAGTAACGTTTACTAATGGTGTTGTAGAAGAATTTAAAATATCAAAATTATCATTTGAAAATCAATTATTAAGAGCAAGTATGTTGGATTCGATGATTAGCAAAAGAATTAAGCAAAAATAAAGGGGAAAAACCCTTTTTTTCTTTTTCTTTTATTAAAAACATGGTATAATGTATGTGTATGTATAGTGGATTATGAAATGGGTAAAGGTGTTTATATGGGCGTTTTTGGTGGATTTAAATGATTTTAACTAAAATCAGTTTAGTTAATTTTAGAAATTATAAAAAATGTAATGTTAAATTAAATAATCAAGTTAATATTTTTTTAGGTAATAACGCCCAAGGAAAAAGTAATATATTAGAAAGTATATATGTTTTAGCACTTACCAAGTCATACAGAACTAATTATGATGATGTTTTAAAAAGAAAAGGTAGTGATAGTTACAAAATAACTGGCGATATAAAAGTAGGTAAATATTTTAAAAATTTATCTATTTTAGTATCTAACAACGATAAAAAAGTTTTTATAAATGATACTAATATCAAAAAAATTTCTGATTATATTAGTAATTTTAATGTTATTTTGTTTTCCCCAGAAGATGTGGAAACTATTAAAGGGACTCCTTCTTTAAGAAGGGATTTATTAAATATAGAAATAAGTCAATTGAATCAGCAATACATAAAAAATTACAATGAATATAATAAGCTTTTAAAAATGCGTAATGATTATTTGAAATTAATATATACTAATGGCATTAGTGATTATAGATATTTAGAAGTTTTAACTGATAATTTAATTGATAGAGCTGTATATATTTATGAAGAAAGAATTAATTTTATCAATAGAATCAATGATAACATTTCCACTATATATAAGGATTTAACTAAATCTGATAGTTTAAAAATAATATATGAAACCAATATTGATGTTGAAAAAGATGATTTTAAAAGTCAATTGAAAGACAAGTATAAGAATAATCAAAATAAGGAAATCACTTCAGGAATGACCTTATATGGACCACATAGAGATGACTTTAGTTTTGTTATTAATGATAATGATGCTAAAACGTTTGGGTCTCAAGGTCAACAAAAAATGGCAATGATAGCTTTTAAATTGTCAGAAATACCAATATTCGAAGAAAAAACAGGAACTAAACCAGTATTATTACTTGATGATATCTTTAGTGAGCTAGATAAAAATAAAAAAAACCATTTGATTGAATTCATAAATAAGAATATTCAAGTAATTATAACCGCTAATGATATGGTTGGTATAAGTAAAAAATTATTGAACAATGCGAAAATTTTCAAAATAGAAAATGGTAAAATTAAGGATGAGGGTGAATATAATGGAAGAAAAAAATGTGTATGATTCTTCGGCAATACAAGTATTAGATGGACTTGAAGCAGTAAGAAAACGTCCTGGTATGTACATTGGTACAACTGATTTAAAGGGATTACATCATTTGGTATGGGAAATAGTTGATAACTCAATAGATGAAGCTTTAGCAGGCTTTTGTCATAATATTGAAGTTATTATAAATAAAGATAACTCAATTACTGTTAAAGATGATGGTAGAGGTATACCTACAGATGTGCATCCTAAAACAAAATTATCTACTGTTGAGACAGTTTATACTGTTTTACATGCCGGTGGAAAATTTGGTGGCGGAGGATACAAGGTATCTGGGGGATTACATGGTGTAGGTGCTTCAGTTGTTAATGCTTTAAGTAAATGGCTTGAAGTAAGAGTATATAAAAATGGACAAGTAAATTATATAAGATTTGAAAAAGGTGGACATACTGTTGAGCCTCTACATGTGATTGATACTTGTAGTCCTAATAGAACAGGAACAACAGTAACATTTAAACCAGATCCAGAAATATTTGATAGTGAAATATATGATTATGAAACTTTAAGAGTTCGTATTCGTGAATTAGCATTTTTAAATAAAGGATTAGCTATTACTTTAAGAGACGATAGGGATGAAGAGGATACAACTGGCGAAACTTTCTTATATGAAGGTGGAATTAGTGAGTATGTTAGATTCATTAACAAAGAAAAGACACCTGTTCATGAGGATATTATTCACTTAGAAGGTGAAGAAGATGGAGTATTCTTTGAAGTAGCAATGCAGTATAACACAGGATATAATGAAAATATTTATTCATTTGTTAATAATATCAATACTCATGATGGTGGTACTCATGAAGAAGGTGTTAGGCGTGCATTAACTAGGGTAATTAATTCTTATGCAAGAAAAGCAAATATATTAAAGGAAAAGGATGACCCTTTAACTGGTGATGATGTAAAAGAAGGATTAACAATGATCATTTCTTGTAAACATCCTAATCCACAGTTTGAAGGTCAAACTAAAGGAAGACTAGGTAATTCTGAAGTAAGAAAATTAGCTGATAACGTTTTCTCACAAGGATTTGAAAGATTTTTAATGGAAAACCCAGATGATGCAAAAGCTATAGTTAGTAAAGCAATGTTGGCATGTCGTGCTAGAAATGCAGCTAAAAAGGCAAGAGAAATTACTAGAAAAAGTGATTTAACTATGACTAACTTTTTTGGTAAATTATCCGACTGTAAAAGCAAGGATCCTAAAGTTTCTGAAATATTTATAGTCGAGGGGGATTCAGCTGGAGGTTCTGCAAAAAAGGGTAGAGATTCAATGACACAGGCAATTTTACCATTAAGAGGTAAAATCTTAAATGTAGAAAAAGCAAGACTTGATAGGGCATTATCAAATGAAGAAATAAGAACAATTATAACTGCATTTGGTACTGGAATAGGTGAAGAATTTGATTTATCAAAATTAAGATATGACAAAATTGTTATTATGACCGATGCCGATGTTGATGGTTCACATATTAGAGTATTGTTATTAACTTTATTCTATCGATTCTTTAAACCTATTGTTGAAGCAGGTCATGTATATGCAGCTCAACCTCCATTATTTAGAATAATGCATGGTAAAACAAGAAAATATGTTTTAAATGAAGAAGAGTTAAATGAGTATTTACAATCATTACCAGAAAACGTTAGAGCTCGTGCTGAAATTGCTCGTATGAAAGGATTAGGAGAAATGGATGCTGATGAGTTAAATGAAACTACAATGGATATAGAAAAAAGAGTATTAAGAAAGATTACTGTTAATGATTGCGTTGCAGCTGATGCTATATTTGAAAAGCTTATGGGCGATGAAGTAGAACCTAGAAGAAAATTTATAGAAGAAAATGCTGGATACGTACAAAATTTAGATATTTAGGAGGTGAATTATGGATAATAAAGATAATATAAATGAAGAATTTGATGAAGAATTAGAGCGTGTTAATATTGATAATGAAAAATTTAATGGTTATTTTCATGAAAGAGATAGTTTAGCTGAGAATAATATTGTAGATGAAGTAAAATCTTCTTTCTTAGAATATTCAATGAGTGTAATTGCCTCACGTGCGTTACCAGATTTACGAGATGGTTTAAAGCCTGTACATCGTAGAATTCTATGGTCTATGTATGAATCCGGTTATACACCTGATAAACCACATAGAAAATCAGCAACAACAGTTGGTTATGTTATGGGACATTATCATCCACATGGTGATTCATCTATTTATGAAGCAATGGTAAGAATGGCTCAAGACTTTAACCAAAGATATATGTTAATTGATGGTCATGGTAACTTTGGTAATATTGAGGGTGATGGTGCAGCAGCAATGCGTTACACTGAGTCAAAATTAGCAAAAATATCATTAGAATTATTGAGAGATATTAATAAAGATACAGTTGATATGGATGATAATTTTGATGTTACTAGCAAAGAACCAAGAGTTTTACCTTCAAGATTTCCTAATATTTTAGTAAATGGTACTATGGGTATTGCGGTAGGTATGGCTACTAATATTCCTCCACATAATTTAGGTGAGGTAATTGATGGCTGTGTAGCTTATATAGATAATCCAGAAATTGATACTTTAGGATTAATGCAATATATTAAAGGTCCAGATTTTCCTACTGGAGGTATAATACTGGGTAATTCAGGTATTAAAAAGGCATATGAGACTGGTAGAGGCACAATTACTATACGAAGTAAAGCTGTTATAGAAGATGCTGGTAATCATCATAATATAGTTATTACAGAAGTTCCATATGGTGTTAATACTATGGAATTAAAAAATAAAGTGGCTGAGTTAGTTCATACTAAAGTTATTGATGGTATTTCTGACTACCATACCGATTTAAAAAATGGTGTAAAAATAACAATTACATTAAAAAGAGATGCAAATCCTCAAGTTGTTTTGAATAATTTGTATAAACACACAAACTTTCAAACACAATATGGAATTATATTCTTAATGTTAGATGGAATGACCCCTAAAACATTAGGATTAAAAGATGTAATTTCAAAATACATAGATTATCAAAAAGAAGTTATTATTAGGCGCACAAGATTCGATTTAGCAAAAGATGAGCGAAGAGTTCATATTTTACAAGGATATAAAATAGCTCAAGATAATATTGATGAAGTTGTTAGAATCATTAAGGCAGCAAAGAGTGATACAGAAGCAAAAGAAAAATTGATGAATACATTTGGTTTATCTGAAATACAAACAGATGCTATTCTTGAATTAAAATTAAGACGTTTAACTGGTTTAGAAAGAGAAAAAATAGAAGCGGAATTAGCACAATTATTGTTAGAAATTGAAGAATTAAAATCAATACTAGCTTCTGAACAAAAAGTATTAGATATTATTAAGAAAGAACTACTTGAAATCAAGAATAAATATGGTGATGACCGTCGTACAGAAATAGATATGACAGCGATTGATTATATTGAAGATGAGTCATTAATACCAGTTGAAGATTCAATTATTACTTTAACAAATAAGGGGTATATAAAAAGATTACCTGCAGATACTTACAAAACTCAAAATAGAGGTGGAGTAGGTATAAGGGGTATGGGTACAAACGAGGAAGACTATCCAGAAAGGCTTGTTACTATGACTACCCATGATTATATATTATTATTCTCTAATTATGGTAAAGTATATCGTATGAAAGGATACGAAATTCCTAAATTTAATAGACAATCTAAAGGATTGCCAATCGTTAACTTGTTACCTATAGAAAAAGAAGAAAAAATAACTTCTACTATAATAATTAAGCAAGAAAACGAAGAAAATAAATACTTAGCATTTGTAACTAAAAAAGGTTTGATTAAGCGAACACCATTAACAGAATTTGATAATATAAGAACTAATGGTAAAAAAGCTATAGTGTTTAAAGAAGATGATGAATTAATTTCAGTTCGCAAAACAACAGGAGATAATGAAATAATAATAGGAAGTAGTGATGGTAGACTAGTACGCTTCCATGAGAGTGAAGTAAGAGTTATGGGACGTAGTAGTTCAGGAGTAAAAGGTATTTCTTGTGAAAACTCTTGTGTTGTTGGTGCTGAAGTTGTGGAAGAAAATAGTCAGGTATTAGTAGTAACAGAGAACGGTTATGGTAAGCGAACTCCTATTGAAGAATATCGTTTGACTCATAGAGGAAGTAAAGGAGTCAAAACATTAAACGTAACTGATAAAAATGGTAATATTGTAACATTAAAGTCAGTTAAGGGTGATGAAGATGTTATGATTATTACTAATACAGGAATTGTAATTAGAATTTCTATTGAGCAAGTATCAATATTAAGCAGAAATACTCAAGGTGTAAGGTTAATAAACTTAAAAAATGATCAAAAAGTAGCAACTGCTAATACTGTAGAGCACATTGAGGAAGAAGTAATTGAGGATTCTCTATAATAAATTCATAATTATACTTGCAAAATCATTAAAAATATATTAATTTATATATAGCGCAATAAATATGTTGGAACCAGGTCAGGATCGGAAGGTAGCAGCCTTAACAACCAATGTTTATGTGCGCTATTTTTTATGGAGTGAAATGTATGAATAATAATGAGTATTATATAAAAAAAGCATTAGAATTGGCATATGAAGCATATCAAAATAATGAGATTCCAGTTGGGACTATTATTGTTAAAGATGGTATTATTATTGGATCAGCATATAATAGCAAGGATAAGGATAAAATAGTGACTAAACATGCAGAATTATTAGCAATAGAGAACGCTTCGAAACATTTAGGTGACTGGCGATTAAATGGGTGTACTATTTATGTGACCATGGAGCCTTGCCCAATGTGTGCTAGTGCTATTCAACAAGCGCGTGTTGATAAATTGGTGTACGGATGTTCGAGTAATATCGATGACAATAATAAAATTTTATATAGTATATTGCAAAACAGTAGTTATAATCATACAGTTAAAATAGAAGGAAAAATATTGGAAGAAGAATGTTCAAAATTGATTAAAGACTTTTTTGCTTTAAAAAGATAATGTTCGAGTTTTGTTCGATAAATTATTTCCCGGGAAATATTTTTAATATAACACCGCATGGTGTTTTTATTTTAGTTTCACGTGAAACATGAAAAATATCCACAATTACTGATTAAATACGCTTATTCCTATTTTTACATTTTAGTAGCACATTGATAGATATTTTAAAACCTACTATTTTTTTAGCAAAATTTTAAATATGGATTTATATATAAAAAAAATTGCATGTTTCACGTGAAACATTTTTTCCACAGTTAAATAACACAATAAGCAAAACTCCTTTTAAAAATAAAGTTTAAAAAAATGGTAGAAAAGATTAACTTTATAAAAAAACAATCTAGATATATATAAAATAATTTATATTAAGTTTGAATCGTTTTAAAGGGTCCGTATAGTTTATTAATTATTTTTTTCATATGTTTCACGTGAAACATTAAAAATTATCCACAGTTTATTTTAGAGAGCGATTCAAAATATATTAATCATCATATAAGCTGTTTAAAACAGATAGGCTAATTTTATATAAAAAAACTAAAACTTAATTTGTGTCCATACCAATATTTTTTTGCACGTGTTTGGCGTTACGACGACTTATACATATATATAAGTGTTAAAACGGTTTTAACTTATTTTATGCAGAATATAAATCTATTCACGGATTTGCAATAATAAATTTGTCATTCTACTTTTATTTTTTTGTGTCTAAACAGGTATTTTTGAATTTAGTTTTAATTAAATTGAGATTCTTAAAGTATCTATATGTTTCACGTGAAACATTAAAAAATATCCACAGGTAAAACATAGTACTATGTTGAACATAATATAATGTTTTAATTATAATACTTACTTTTATATAATTATAAGGTGATGTATATAAAAATTTTGACACACAGCAAACATATGTTTGAAAAAATATTTCCCGGGAAATAATTTAATAAAAACTTTATGTAATTATTGATACATGATATAATGTAAATGGAGGGATAATATGAGTCATTTAGCAATATATAGAAAATATAGACCAACTAATTTTAATGAAGTATCTGGCCAAAAAGTGGTTGTGAATGTGTTGAAAAATGCTATTACGACTAACAATATGTCCCATGCTTATTTGTTTACAGGGCCACGCGGAACTGGAAAAACTAGTATTGCTAAGATATTAGCAAGAACTATTAATTGTGAAAATTTAAAAGATGGTAATCCGTGTAATGAGTGTCCATCATGTATAAACTCTGCATCTAAAGAATGTGTGGATATAATTGAAATTGATGCAGCTTCTAATAATGGTGTGGATGAAATTAGAGAATTGAAAAGTAAAATAAATATAGTTCCTTCGTTTTTGAAACATAAAGTTTATATTATTGATGAGGTACACATGCTTTCAATTGGTGCTTTTAATGCACTATTAAAAACTCTTGAGGAGCCGCCATCTCATGTTATATTTGTTCTTGCAACTACTGAAATACAAAAAGTTCCAGCTACAATTCTTTCTAGATGTCAAGTTTTAGAATTCAAAAAAATTTCTAATGTAGATATGCATAATAGAATCGAATATATATGTAATAACGAAAATATTTCAATTTCTTTTGATGCAATAGATGAAATTATAAGATGTTCAGATGGCTGTATGCGTGATGCTCTTAGTTTGTTAGAAAAAATTAACTCTTATTGTGCAGAAAAAATAGAGGTAAATGATGTTAGATTGATTTGTGGAAAGCCAGAAAAGGACAAAATAAAAGAGTTAATTGATAATTTGATAAATTGCAATCTAGATTCTAGTATTGAACTAGCTAATTCGTTTTATTATCAGGATTATGATATGTTATATATTATTGAAGATATAATTGATGAATTAGATGAAATGATTTTTGTGGACCATAAATCGGATAATAATTATAAGAAAATGCTAGAAGAATTCATCAAAACGTATGATCTTATGAAAAAGAGTTCGGTTAGTAAAAAAATTATTTTTGAGATTGGAATAATTAATTATATTGATGCTGTAAATCAGGAAAATATTTCCCGGGAAATATTTTTGAACAAACGTTCTAATTGTGAAACTGCAAATAATTGTAATAAATCAAGAGATGAAAATAAAAATTTATCTGTGATAGAAAAACCAGTAATATTAGAATCAAATTTTGAATTGGATAATTTTAAAAATATTAGGTTGAATAATGTCTTTGTTAATGCAAATAAGGACCTATTAAAAAATATAAAAAACAAATGGCTAGAATTAAAGGGGTATGCGTTTGATAAAACAAATGGAGCAAAAATATGCAGTTTATTAGATGGAACTCCTGTAGTTGCAAATGAAAGTTATGTGATATTATCATATCAATATGCGGCAACGGCAGATAGAATAAATTCTGAATATAATGAATTAGAAAAAATTTTAAGTGAGACTTTAAATATAGACTATAATATAGTTGCTGTAGCAGATGAAGAATGGAATTCTTTAAAAAAAGTTTATATTCAAAAAATAGGGAATGGTGAAGAATATAAATTAGTTGATGATACATTTGTATGCAGTGGAAAATTAGAACATGCTGAACAAATATCAACTAAGGTTAAAACATCGGACTCTGCTGATGATAAAGTTTTTGAATTATTTGATAATGATTTAATAGAAATTAAATAGAAAAGGAGATTATATATATGAATATGCAAGCAATATTAAAACAGGCACAAAATATGCAAAAAGATATGTTAAAGACAAAGGAGGAAATTGATAATACTATTTTTACTTCAGAAAATTCTTTAGTGAAAGTTGAAGTGAATGGGACTAAAAAAATTACTTCTATTAAAATAAAGGTTGAGGATGGATTGGAAGCTGACGAAGTAGAAATGTTGGAAGATATGGTTATGGTAGCAATTAATTCTGCTTTTGAAAAAGTTGATAAGATGACAGAAGAAAAAATGGGAAAATTTAGTAATATCCCTGGATTATTTTAGTTATGTATCCAGAAAGTCTCGAAGATTTAATTGAGAGTTTTAAACTGCTACCTGGAATTGGTGAAAAAACTGCGGAACGTTTAGCTTTTTATATGTTGGGGTTAGATGATGAAAAAACAGAGTTTTTTGCAAATTCAATATTAACTGCAAAAAGCAAAATTCATAAGTGTCCAATATGTTCAAATATGACGGATAAAGACGTATGTAATATTTGTTCTTCCAATGATCGAGACAAAAGCGTATTGTGTATCGTTGAAGATAGCAGAAGTATTTTTTTATTTGAAAAAGTTGGATTTTTTCATGGATATTATCATGTTTTAGAGAATTTAATTTCACCGTTAGATGGCATAAATCCTGAGGATATTGGTTTAGAAAAACTTGTTAAAAGAATAGAGGAGTCTTCTTTTAAAGAAATAATAATAGCAGTTAAGCCAACTATAGAAGGTGAAACTACGAGCTTGTATATTAAGAAAATTTTGGAAGGCTTAAACATTAAAATTACTAGAATAGCAAGTGGTGTACCTTTGGGTGCTGATATTGAGTATGTAGACTCTTTAACATTGGAAAGAGCGCTTATTGATCGAAAAGAAATTGAATAATATATAATTGCTTTCATAAATTAGATTGAGGCGATTATATGATAATGAAAGTATTAAAAAAAATTACATTTGCTTTTGTGTTACTATATAGTTTTAATTTAATTTCTTCTAAATTTGGGATAGTTATTCCAATTAATGCAATTACAATGTTTTTGGTAACTTTATTTGATATACCGGCAATGATTTTATTGTTTTTTTCACTTATTATAATATTTTAAAATGGAGGAGTATATATGCAAGACAAAGAACAATTTGAAAATAAAATTAATCTTAAGAATTTGAGTCATGCATATTTATTAAAAACTAATGATTTTTCAAAGGTTATTAGTATGGTAAAACAAACATTTAAAGAAAATGGTAAAACAATTGAAAATATAGATTACCTAATAGATAATGATTTATATCAAGACTTAAAAATAATTAAGCCGGAAGGTCAATGGATAAAAAAAGAACAAATTGCTGATTTAAAAGAAGAATATAAAACTAAGTCTAATTATAATGGATTAAGAATATATGTAATTAAAAATGCTGAGAATTTAAACAAGAGTGCAGCAAATACTATGTTAAAATTTTTAGAAGAACCAGAACCAAATATTATTGCACTTTTAGTTACTGAAAATATAACAAAAGTATTAGAAACTATTGTATCTAGATGTCAATATATTGTTTTGGACTCGAATAGTGAAGTAGATGAAATAATAGATACCAATGTATTAAATTTATTTGAATTGCTTGAACTAAATGGTTGCAAAGCTACATTCGAATTATTTGATATAATTAATAAATACGAGGATAGAAATGAAATCAGAAAACTATTTATTGATTTATTAATGTTATATGAAAAATTCTTGTTTTATAAGCTTAATATTAATACAACCAATGATCAATTTCAAAATTTGTTTGACAACTTTGATAAAAACAATAAAATAGAAGATATAAAAAAGAAAATTGTTAGTTTAATGTTAGCTGTAGATAGTTTGGAATATAATGTTAATATTAAATTGCTTGTGGACAAGTTATTGTTCTCAATGTTTGGAGTTGATTAATATGTATGATGTAGTTGGTGTAAAATTTAAAAGCTCTAATAGACTTTACTTTTTTGAAATAAACAATTTAGATTTAAAAAAACATGATCATGTTGTTGTTGAGACAGAAAAAGGTATTCAATTGGGAGTTGTGTTTACAGATATAAAAAGGATGGATGAATCTTCAATTTCTAGTAGTCTAAAAAAGGTATTGCGTTTGGCCAGTAAAGATGATATAGAACAATATACCAAAAACGAGCAATTAAGTTTAAAAGCCTTAGATGATGCAAAAAAGAATGCTGTTAAATTAGGGCTTGATATGAATTTTGTTGGTGCATATTTTACTTTGGATAAAAATCAATTAATATATAATTTTGTTGCTGATGACAGAGTTGATTTTAGAGAATTAGCAAAAAAGTTGGCTTCAATTTATAAAACAAGAATAGAGTTGAGGCAAATTGGTGTTAGAGATAAGGCAAAAGAAATAGGTGGGTTAGGGCCATGTGGTAGATTCTTATGTTGTAATAGTTTTTTAACTGATTTTAGTAGTGTTTCTATAAATATGGCTAAAAACCAATATATAGCTTTAAATCCAACTAAAATTAATGGAATATGTGGCAGACTTTTATGTTGTTTAAACTACGAAGATGATCAATATACAGAAATGAAAAAAGGTTATCCAGATATAGGAACTAGAGTTAAAACAAATAATGGTAGTGGTAAAGTTGTATCACATAATTTATTTAAAAAAACATATACAATTGAATCTAGTGAAAAAATTTTAATAGAAATTCCGTTGGAGTCAAATGAAAGTAATTAATGATCTTATTGGTTATAAGAATAAAAAAGTAGTTCAAAATACAGATTGGTTTAGTTTTTCACTAGATTCGGTATTGTTACCAAGATTTGTTACAATAAACAAAGGAACAAAAAATATATTAGATATAGGTACTGGTACTGCTCCTATTCCTTTGATTTTATCAACTAGAACAAACTCCAAAATATTTGGTATTGAAATTCAAAAAGACGTATATGAATTAGCTCTTGAAACAGTAAATATCAATAATTTAAAAGAGCAAATAACTTTAATTAATGATGATGTTAAAAATATAGCCCATTATTTCAAAAGTGGCTTTTTTGACGTTATAGTTTCTAATCCGCCTTATTTTAAAGTTGAGGAAAAAGGGTTAAAAAATAATGATATTCATAAAGCTATAGCAAGGCATGAAATATACTTAAATTCTGAAGATATTATTAGAATCGCTAGTATTTATTTGAATAATGGTGGTATATTTGCTATGGTACATCGAGCAGACAGATTAATTGAGTTAATAGAGTTGTTTAGAAAGTACAAAATCGAGCCGAAACGTATCCAACTGATTTATCCTAAGAATAATACAAATGCAAATATTGTGTTGATCGAAGGAAGAAAAAATGGAAATCCAGGATTAAAAATTTTACCTTCAATAATTACACATAATAGTGATAATAGTTATACAGATGATATAAATAATTATTTTAGTTAGGAGATTGTTATGAGTCAAAAAAGTTACGATGGAAAAAATTCTTTATATTTAATTCCAACACCTATTGGTAATTTAGATGATATGACTTTAAGAGCTATAAATACCTTAAAGAAAGTTGATGTTTTGTTTTGCGAAGATACAAGAATAACTGGAATGCTGTTAAGTAAACTTCAAATAAAGAAAAAATTGATTAGTTGTAATAATATAAATGAAGAGATAGTTAGAAGTAAAGTTATTGAATGTTTAAAAAATGGGCAAGAGGTTGGATTAGTAACTGACAGAGGAACACCAATAATTAGTGATCCGGGTTATAAGACTGTTCAAGCTGTTATTGCTAATGGTTATAATGTAATTGGTTTACCAGGTCCAACTGCCTTGGTTCCAGCGTTAATAACATCTGGGATTGAACCATCACCATTTTTATTTTATGGATTTTTAAATTCGAAAGCATCTAAAATGGAAAAAGAGTTAGAAACCTTAAAAGAACTCAAGTACACATTAATTTTTTATGAGTCGCCACATCGTATAATAAGTATGTTGGAGACCTTAAAAAAAGTATTCGGTGATAGACATATATCACTAAATCGTGAAATATCTAAGTTGTATGAAGAAATATATCGAGGTACTATTACTGAAGTATTAGATGAATTAGGTACTGATATAAAGGGCGAATTTGTAATAATTGTTGAAGGAAATAAAAATGTAATTAATTATAATGATGTTGATGTTCGAAAGCATGTTATGTCTTACATAAATTTAGGTTATAATGAAAAAGAAGCAATGAAATTAGTAGCAAGAGATAGAAAAGTATCAAAGTCGGATATTTACAAAGAATTTCATATGGGAGATGATTAAATGAAATTAATTGTTGGCCTTGGGAATCCAGGCCGTGAATATGATAAGACAAGGCATAATGTAGGATTTTTTTATATTGATAATTATGCAAAACTTAAAAATTCTGATATTAACAAAAGCAAATTTAATGGTTTATATACTGAAATTATTGTTAACGGGGAAAAAGTTATTCTTTTAAAACCACAAAGTTATATGAATTTATCTGGTGAAGTTGTAAAGAAATTTGTAGATTATTTTAATATTAACATTAATGATATATTAATAATCAGCGATGATTTAGATACTATGATAGGTAAATATCGCTTACGTTCAAGCGGTAGTTGTGGTGGCCATAATGGATTAAGAAATATTGAATTAATGTTAAATACTTCTAACTATTCTAGATTAAAAATAGGTATTTCACAGGATAGAAACATTGATACTAAAGATTATGTTTTGGGGAAAATGAATGACGATGATTTTTCTAAAATTACTGATAATATTGAAGTAATATGTAATATAATTGACGATTTTTTAGGAATGGATATTGAACGTTTAATGTCAAAATATAATAGAAAATAATGGTGATATTATGAACTTTTTAGCTGAGTTTGATGAATTTAAAACAAAAGAAAACGTGAGTCTTTTAGGAATGACTGACGAATTTTTTTGTTTGTATATTTCTAGATTAGCTGAGTTTAATAACCAAGATATTATAATTGTAACATCTACATTATTTGAAGCTAATAAGTTAGTAAATTCATTAAATTTATATAATGATAATGTATTATTATTTCCTATGGATGATTTTTTAGCTAGCGCTTCCATAGCTGTTAGCCCTGATTTAAAAATAACTAGATTAGAGACTTTGAATAATACTGCAAAAAAAGGAAGAAAGATAATTGTTACTCATTTAAATGGATATTTAAGGTTTTTACCTTCCCCTAAACAATATATGAATAGTATTCTTAACATTAAAGTTGGAGATGAATTTAATAGAGAAAAATTTATTGAAAATTTAAATAAAAGTGGATACATCCGTGAGACCATGGTTACTAAAACAGGAGAAATGGCAATACGTGGTTTTGTTATCGATATATTTCCCCTTGGATCATTATCTGCTGTTAGATTTGAGCTTTTTGGCGATGAAATTGAATCTATTCGTTATTTTGATGTATCAACTCAAAAATCTGTTGAAACAATAAATGAAATATATATATATCCTAATACAGAATTTTTGAATACTAGTGATGATGAGATAAACAGAAAATTTAATATTATTGATAATCCATGCAATATATCAGATTATTTAAATAATCCTATTACAGTAATAAAAGATTATACTCAAATTGAAGCCTCATATTTGAAACTACAAGAAGATATTTTAGAATACCTAGATAGAAATAACATTGATAAAGAACGTAAATTGATGTTTGAACTCGATAAATTTCCAAACAATGTTATTTTATATAATACTTTTGATTCTAAGGTTCTACGCTACAAGAATAATAAGCAAATGAAATTTGATGTAGGTACTATTGAATCTTTTCATGAAAACGTAGAAGCAATTAAAGAATATATTAATATGAATTTAAATACTGGTAAAACAGTAATAATATGTCTTAAGGATTATCAAATAAAAAGCTTTATTAAGTTTATAGATATGGATTATGTTTTAGACACCTTTGATAATATACATTTAGGAAAATTGAATATAATTAATTTAGCTTTAACAAGTGGATTTAGTTATAAAAATTATATAGTATTGACAGAAAAAGAGTTGTTTAATACTTCTACAAATAAAAATAAATATAAAACTACATTTAAATATTCATCTAAAATAAGGAATTTAGGAAATTTAAAAGTAGGTGATTATGTTGTTCACAATATACATGGAATAGGAATATATAACGGTATTAAAACACTTTCTAAAAATGGGTTAAAGAAAGATTACCTGGAATTATTATATGAAGGAAAAGATAAACTTTATATACCGGTAGAGAAAATCGAATTAATTAGTAAGTATACTGGCAAAGAGGGAATGGTTCCTAAAATTCATAAATTAGGTGGTTCTGAATGGGCAAAAACTAAATTGCGAGTACGAAATAAAGTTAAGGAAATAGCAGCTGATTTAATCAAACTTTATGCATCTAGAGAAATGCAAGAAGGTTATGCGTTTGCGCCTGATAATGAATTGCAAGAATTGTTTGAAAACGAATTTCAGCATGAATTAACGACTGATCAAAGAATCGCAATTAATCAAATAAAAAATGATATGGAATCATCTCATCCAATGGATCGTTTATTGTGTGGTGATGTGGGTTATGGTAAGACTGAAGTCGCTTTTAGAGCTATGTTTAAGGCGGTATTAAATTCTAAACAGGTACTATATTTATGTCCAACAACTATTCTTTCTAACCAACAATATAATAATGCTGTTCAAAGATTTAAAAATTATCCAGTTAATATTGCTGTATTAAATCGTTTCACTACACCTAAAAGGACAAAAGAAATTTTAAAAGATTTAGTAGATGGTAAAATTGATATTTTATTTGGTACGCATAGAATATTAAGTAATGATGTTAAACCATCCAATTTAGGACTTTTAGTAATAGATGAAGAACAACGTTTTGGTGTTACTCACAAAGAAAAGATTAAACAGTATAAAAATAATATTGATGTACTTACATTAACCGCTACACCTATACCAAGAACTTTACAGATGTCAATGATGGGAATAAGAAGTTTATCTTTGATAGAAACTCCACCTGTTAATAGGTATCCTGTTGAAACATACGTTATCGAAGAAAATGATTTGTTAATAAAAGATGCTATTTATAAAGAACTATCTCGAAATGGTCAAGTATATTTATTATATAATAGTGTTGAACATATAGAAGCAAAGGCTAATGAAATTTCTAGACTTGTACCAGATGCTAGAGTGGTTTTTGCTCATGGTCGAATGAATAAAGATGAACTTGAAGATATTATGTTGAAATTTATCAATCATGATTATGATGTTTTGATATGCACTACTATAATAGAAACAGGAATAGATATACCTAATGCTAATACTTTAATTATTATAGATGCTGATAGATTTGGGCTTAGTCAGTTATATCAAATTAGAGGACGTGTCGGACGTAGCGATAAAATTGCTTATGCGTATCTTATGTATAACAAGAGTAAGGTTTTAACTGAAACAGCAATAAAAAGATTAAAAGTAATTAAGGAATTTACAGAATTAGGAAGTGGTTTTTCTATTGCAACTAGAGATTTGTCAATTCGTGGAGCGGGAGATATTCTTGGAAGCGAACAAGCAGGATTTATTGATAATGTCGGAATAGATTTATACTTAAAAATTTTAAATGATGAAGTTAAGAGATTAAAAGGTGAAGAAGTTGAGGTAGAACAACCTATTGATAATAAACCATTAATAGAAGTTGAAACTCATATCGAAGATACTTATGTAGAAGAAAACGAATTAAAAATTGAAATACATAAAAAGATTAATGAGATCGATTCATATACTAAGTTATTAGAAATTAAAGCTGAATTAGAAGACCGCTTTGGTAAATTAAATGAAAACTTAATTATTTACATGTATGAAGAATGGTTTGAATCCTTAGCAAAACAAAAACACGTTGAATCAGTACGTGAAACTAAGAACTTTATCGAGTTAATTTTTGATGAAGAACATTCTAGTAAAGTAAATGGTGAAAAACTATTTGAAGATGCATACAAGATTTCTAATATGTTTAGATTTATGTTCAAAAACGATCATTTAATTATAGTACTTGATATATTAAAATTAGAGAAACATTATATATATTATTTGGTACAATTGCTTGACAAGGTATCTTTCGATAAATAGTACTAATATTGACTATTAAACATATATTTGATATTATAAAGATGTATATATAAGAAAAAGGTGTATTTATGGGTATTGATGAAAATATAAATGCAATGTTTAATGAGAAGAACCAAGCATTATTTTGTAATAAGCTAGGTATGGATATAGATAATAATGCAGATACGTTTAAATTAGCTACGAAAAATATTGTTATGATTGAAATAGCTAAATTATTGTCTAGTTTAAAAAGAGTATATGGTGATTATTCAGTAGAACTTGATGATGATAAAGTAAAGGATCTTTTATCCAGTACTAAAAACGTTTTATTAGAAGATATTTATATAATTATAGATGATAAGGCTAAATCTAATAAAGATTATATTGATGAACATAATACTGACAGTATTGATTCTAAATATATAAAAAAGTTTCATAAGCATATAGATGATTCCGAAACTTCCTTTGAAGATGCATTGTCTTTGTCTGTTAAAGAACATGCAGAAGTAGACTTGTGTAGTTCTTTGTTAGCTTTATATCCTTGTGCTGATGAGGATATGCATGGTCAAATATTAGAATTAGTTAATATTAAGTTTGGTGAAACTTTAATTAACAGGATTGCTAGTGAAGGCGTTCATAGAAATTTAACACTAAAAAATATGACTGACGAAACCTATAGAAAATATTTAGAATTAAATAAAAATATGGTACCATCATCTAATAAAGCAAAAGTTAAGACTAAAAAAGAAGACTCAAATAATTGAGTTTTTTTTATTAATTAAAAAAATGGAAAAATTTACCAAAGAAAAACCTCTGACAAAAAGATTATAATTTAAATGTAAGCGAAAATCTTTATTTGGATAGTATAATTTTTTGTCCATAACAAATACTAATGTGTGAAAGAGAGGAATTTTCTATGGAAACAACTGGTGTAGTAAGAAGAATTGATGATTTAGGTAGAGTTGTAATACCTAAAGAGATAAGAAGAACTCTTGGGATAAAAGATGGTACATCACTAGAGATATTTGTGGAAAATGATATGGTAGCTTTAAAAAAGCATTCTTCTATGAACAATCTTGTGCATTTGGCCGAAGTGTATTCTGAAGCAATATATAATGCTTTAAAGAAAAATATAATAATAGTTGATAGGGACAATGTAGTTGCATGTTCTGGTAAAACTAAAAAAGATTATTTATCTAAACAAATCAGTCAATATTTGGAGGAGTGTATAAATAAAAGATCCAATATTATACAAAGAGAGATAAAAGAATTAAGTATTATAAGTAATAAAGTTGAAAAGTGTAGTTATGTGATAAATACTATAATTTGTAATGGTGACTCAATAGGGGCAGTTATAATATTTGACGAGGAAAGCAATATTGGTGATGTTGAAATTAAAATGGCTGAAATAGCAGCACAATTTTTAGGAAAACATATTGAAGAATAAAATTAATAGTGTTATAATGTTATGCATAAATTGTTAATGGCAGTGATGGAAAGAGATGTAATTAATTAGTGTAGAGAGCTCTTGGTGGGTGAAAAAGAGTGTAATTGTTACTGAGAATGGTTCTTGAGCTTTATTAATCGATATGTAGGTTAATACGTTTACAGCGTTAATGTATCAAGTGCATAGCATAGCTATGAATTAAGGTGGTAACACGGTGATTTCGTCCTTAGGAATGGAATAATCGTGTTTTTTTGTTAGGAGGGTGATTATGGCAAGATTCTTTGAAAAAATAAGCTTTGACCAATTTTGTATTGATTGTAGTGATGATTTGAATTTATATAAAAAATATGAGCTTCCTAAAAGAAGTACAAAATATAGTGCTGGTTATGATTTTTATTCTTTGAGTAATATCATATTGAAACCAGGTGAATCTAAAAAAATCCCAACCGGAGTTAAGGTAAGTATGAACAATGACGAAGTATTATTTCTTTTGGTAAGAAGTAGTATGGGATTTAAGTATAATATTCGGATGTGCAATCAAGTTGGTGTTATAGATAAAGATTATTATGGAAATAGCAATAATGAAGGACACATTTGGATTAAGATTCAAAATGAAGGAAAAGAAGATTTTGAAATTAAAATAGGCGATGCAATTTGCCAAGGGATTTTTACTAAATTTTTAGTAACAGATAACGAAGATGAAATAACAACCGAGAGAACTGATGGAATAGGTTCCACTAATAAATAGAAATAAGGAGTGATAATATGAATAAATATTATATTTCAACTGCAATAGCATATACTTCAGGAAAACCACATATAGGTAACACTTATGAAATAGTTTTGGCTGATGCTATTGCTAGATATAAAAGACAAAAAGGATTTGATGTTTATTTTCAAACTGGTACAGATGAACACGGTGAAAAAATAGAAATTAAAGCAAAAGAAAAAGGAATAACGCCACAAGAGTTTGTTGATGAAGTTGCAGAAGAAATAAAAAATATTTGGGATGTTATGAATACAAGTTATGATCGATTTGTAAGAACTACTGATCCTAAGCATGAAAAAGAAGTTCAAAAAATCTTTAATAAAATGTATGAAAAAGGCGATATTTATTTAGGTAAGTATGAAGGACTTTATTGTACACCATGTGAATCTTTTTTTACTGAGAGTCAATTAGTAGATGGAAAATGTCCAGATTGTGGAAGAGAAGTAAAGAAAGCAAGTGAAGAGGCTTATTTCTTTAAACTATCTAAATATCAAGATAAATTAGTTGAATATTACAATAGTCATCCTGATTTTATTAAGCCTGATTCAAGAAAAAATGAAATGATTAATAATTTTATCAAACCAGGATTACAAGACTTATGTATTTCTAGAACATCTTTTACTTGGGGAATTCCAGTAGATTTTAATCCTAAACATGTAGTATATGTTTGGTTAGATGCACTTACAAACTATATTACTAATATTGGATATGATGTAGATAATCCTACTGATGAATTCAAAAAATATTGGCCAGCTGATTTACATTTAATTGGAAAGGATATAATCAGATTTCATACAATATATTGGCCTTGTTTCTTAATGTCCTTAGATTTACCGCTTCCAAAACAAATTTTTGGACATCCTTGGTTATTATGTGGTAATGATAAAATGAGTAAATCTAAAGGTAACATTATTTATGCTGATGATTTAGTTAAATACTTTGGTGTTGATGCTGTAAGATATTATGTTTTACATGAAATTCCATATGCAAACGATGGAACTCTTACTTATGAATTATTAATAGATAGAATTAATAGCGATTTAGCTAATATATTAGGTAACTTAGTTAATAGAACTATTTCAATGGCTAATAAATACTTTGATGGAAAAGTTAAAAACACTAAATGTACTGGTTCAGTTGATGAGGGACTAATCCAAAGTATTAATAACTTATCTGATAATGTTGATAAGAAAATGGCTAATTTAGAAATTGGTGCAGCACTTGATGAAATATTTGATGTATTAAGGAAAAGTAATAAGTATATAGATGATACAACTCCTTGGACCCTTGCAAAAGATGAGAGTAACAAATCTAGATTAGAGACAGTTATTTATAATTTACTAGAGTCTATAAGATGTTGTGCGGTATTTTTAAAACCATATCTTCCAGATACTAGTGATGAAATATTTAGACAATTAAATATAGATGATAAATCTGAAAGTTATAATGAAGAAAATAATTACTCAACAATAACGCCAAGTCCTTTATTTCAACGTATCGATAAAGATATTAAATTAAAAGAAATAGAGGATACTAAAAATATATAGTTATTAAAAATATTGATTTCTTGTCAATATTTTTTTCTTTGTTATATAATTGTTGGTAGGAGGTATTATGTTAATAGATACACATTTACATTTGGAAAATAATGTTAGAACTAAACTTATAATTGATGAAGCTTTTGCTAATGGCGTAGAAAGATTGATTATAAGTGGTTGTGATAAAAAGGGAATAGAAGATGCTTTGGAAATAATAAAAAATAATGATAATGTATATGCTACTATTGGGTTTCATCCTAGTGAAGTAGGCTTAATAAATGATGATGATTTGAAATGTTTGAAGGATTTATTAAAATCAAACCCTAAAATAGTTGGCGTGGGCGAAATAGGATTGGATTATCATTATGGTAAAGATGATAAGTTAGAACAATTAAGATTATTTGAAGCACAATTAAAGATAGCACAGGAATTAAAAATGCCAGTTGTGATTCATTCTAGAGATGCCTTTCAAGATACTTATGATTGTTTGAAGAAATATAATTTAAAAGGTGTAATTCATTGTTTTAATGGAAGCATCGAAGTTGCTAATTTATATATTAAATTGGGATACTACTTAGGAATAGGTGGAGTTATTACCTTTAAAAATAGTAAATTATCTACGGTAGTAGAAAGTATTTCGCTAGAAAACATCGTTTTAGAAACGGATAGTCCTTATTTGGCACCGGATCCATATAGAGGAAATGAAAATTTGCCTAAATATATCCCAATAATTGTGGATAAAATATCAAATGCTAAAAAAATATCCACAAAAGAAGTGGAAAAAATTACTACCGATAACGTTTTTAGAATATTTGACTTAAAATAATGAGTGTGCTATCATAAATTTGTAAAGATGAGGCGACAATATGAAGAAAATGTTGTGTATGATAAGGAATCAGCTTTGCGTTATATTGGCTTTGGTAGTAATGTTTTTCATTATTGCTAGTGGTAATCAGAAAGAAGAATTGATATCTTATGACGTTAGTAGTATTAATTCTATCCAAGCAGTACATTTAGTATCTAAATATAACCCAGAAGTTGTGGAAACAATATATGCTTCAAATATTAGTGAAGTATTGACATACGGTAAAACTAATCCTGTAATTTTCCAAGGAACAATGACTGGATATGGTCCGGATTGTGTTGGATGTACTGGTATTGCTGCTTGTCCTCCTAGAACGGATGTAAGGCATGGCAATGTTTATTTTTCTGATAACGATTATGGGACAGTTAGAATAGTAGCTGCCGATAGTAGTATACCATGTGGTACCATAGTTAAAATTAGTGGTGATAGATTAAATGAACAAATAACAGCAGTTGTATTAGACAGAGGTGGCGCAATTAAAGGAACATTAATGGATTTATTAATGCCTACAGAAAAGAGTACTAGTGTAATAGGTAGACAAAAAGTAACTTATGAAATAGTAAGATGGGGATGGTAAAAGTACAGAAATGTACTTTTTTTAAAGATTAGGAGGAATTATGAAGTATTCACCAGTTGATATTAATAATAATATAAAGAAATATGATTTCAATTTCAAAAAAAAGTTTGGCCAAAACTTTATAGCTGATGAAAATATAATTAATAGCATTGTTGAAAAGTCAGATATTAATTCTGATACATTGGTTGTTGAGGTTGGCCCTGGTGCAGGCTCTTTAACTTATAAACTTAGCCAAAAGGCTAAATGGGTTCTTTGTTATGAAATAGATGAAACCGTAAAAGAAATGTTATCTAGTAACTTGAGTGATTGCAATAATGTTACTGTTTTATATGAGGATTTTTTAAAGGCAAATTTAATTCAAGAACTAAAAAAATATGATTATAAATCATTGTATTTAGTTGCTAATCTTCCATATTACATTACAACTCCAATTATAACAAAAATAATAGAAGATAAAATAAATATTGATAAAATGGTGGTAATGGTACAAAAAGAAGTAGGCGATAGATTTAATGCTAAACCTAATACTAAAAACTATAATTCTTTAAGTCTTTACTTACAATATAATTTTAATATTAAAAAGTTAATGGATGTAAGTAGAAATGTTTTTGTTCCACGTCCCAATGTTGATAGTATAGTAGTTGAATTTGCAAAGAAAGATAAATATCCAGTAAATGATCTGGATAAATTTTATAAACTAATACGAGACAGTTTTACACAAAAGAGAAAAAATCTTAGAAATAACTTAAAAACATATGATCTTGCCAAAGTAGAGCAGATACTCGAAAAGTATGACTTTGATCTAAACGCAAGAGCTGAACAACTGTCTTTGGAAATCTTTGTGGATATAAGTAATAATTTATAATATTTTTGATATAGAAACATATAATTATTTGGGGATGATTATATGTTTTTTAAGGTAGGGGATCTTGTTACTAGAAATTCGTACAACAATGATATAGTCTTTAAAATTATGGAATTGAATGATAAAACAGTGTATTTAAAAGGTTTAAATATTAGACTTTTTGCTGATAGTTCAATGGATGATTTGAAATTGGTAGAAAATGCTAAAATAGATGATAATGATGTTATTGATAGGCTCGTTTCTACTGTTAATTTAGATCGAAATGAGTACTTTTATCTTCCTGGTAAAATTTTACATTTTGATGGTGATGCTGAATATTTGGAACGCTGTATGAATTTTTATAAAAAATTAAAAATTATGGCTTATGGTGTAAATTTAAATGAAGATGAGGTACCATCAGAAATAAATAAATATTTAAATGATTTAAAACCTGATATTGTGGTGATCACTGGGCACGATGTTTTTTATAAGAAAAAAGGAAAATCAAGTGATCTTGATAATTACAAAAATAGTCGGAATTTTGTTAACTCGGTCAAAGCAGCTAGAGAGTATGAAAAGTCTCATGATAAATTAATAATAATAGCTGGCGCCTGTCAATCTGATTATGAAGAATTAATTAGAGCTGGTGCAAACTTTGCAAGTAGTCCCAAAAGAGTGAATCTTCATGCGTTAGATCCTGCTGTTGTTGCTTCATCTGTTGCTCTTTCTGATAAAAGTAAGCCAATTGAATTGTTGAAGATTATTGAAAAAACTAGATATAAAGAAGAAGGCGTAGGAGGAATAATAACTAACGGTACAATGTATACGGGGTATCCAAGATGAATATAGAAAAAATAAGAAAGGAATTAGAAAATAAGAAAGGATACCAATTGAACTTTAAATTTAATGGAAGCAGAAATCAAATAGAGAATTTTAGTGGAACTATTGAAAACACATATAACTATGTTTTTTTGGTAAAAGTTAATAATGATGCTGAACAAATTCGTTCTTTTTCGTATACAGATGTTTTAACTGATAGTTTAGAAATTTTTATTGATAAATAAAGAAAAAAGTTGCAATTTGTATTAATTTATTATAAGATCATATTATAAAGTTATAGTTATTATGACTACACTTTAAAAGGAGGATAGGCAAATGAAGATCACATCTGTAAATGTCAGAAAAATTGAAAAAGAAAATTCACGAATGAAAGGTATAGCGTCTGTACTAATCGACGATAGTTTTGCAGTACATGATATTAGAATTATCGAAGGAGATAATGGTTTATTTATTGCTATGCCAAGTAGAAAAACTGCAACTGGAGGATACCGTGATATAGCACATCCAATTAATCCAGAGGGTCGTGCAATGTTCGAAGAAGCAATATTTGAAGCATATAAAAATGCCGATCAAGCATCTGAAGAAGAATAGTAGTAATTCAAAGCAACTTATGTTGCTTTTTTTTGTAATATAAAAATTCACCTAACATAAACTTAATTAGGAGGAATTTATATGGACAAGATGGATAATAACGTTGCTAACTATAATCATGGAATTACAGTAATTGAACGAAAGAATATAATAGTAACAGGCGTTAAAAAAATTGATAATTTTGATAAAGAAGAATTTTTTATGGAAACAACTATGGGTTATTTAATTGTTAAAGGTGATGATTTAGAATTAATTAAGTTGGATACTATGCAAGGCAATGTATCTATCAAGGGAATAGTAAAAAGTTTTGCTTATGTAGAAGAGGGTAAAACTAAAGATAAAGAAAACAGCATATTTAATAGGTTGTTTAAATAATGAATTTAGAATTACAATTACAGTCATTAATATATTCATTTGTTTTTGGAATGTTTTTTTCCTTTATCTTTAATTTAATATATAAGTTTCTTTTCAAAGGGAAAATTATTTTTAAAATAATTATAAATATGGTATTTATAATTATAAATGTAATTATTTATTTTAGCTTATTGTACTTAATAAATAATGGTATACTGCATATGTATTTTATAATCTTATTAATACTTGGTTTTATAATAGGAAATAAAAAAACTAAAAGAATTAGAAAATATGATAGTTAAATATCATATTTTTTTATATTAATGACATATAAAACATTTTGATGTATAATTAAATTGGGGTTTTGTCTGGAGGTTTATGAAGATTATAGATAGTTATAAAAAAATTAATGAATTTATAGATAAATGTTCTAATATATATGTTACAGGTCATAAAAACCTAGATTTGGATGCTTTGGGTGCTTGTATAGCAATGTATGATTACGCTCTTTCTAAAGATAAAGAAGTTTATTTTATATTAGATGATAAATCTTCTGAAGCTGCTGTATCTAAAGTTATTAAGCAATTGTCTAATAGTATTAATTTTATTAGTAGTGATAAAGCTAAAAAATTAAAAAATGGTGATAGTGGTCTTATAGTACTAGATACCAATAAAGAGTATTTGTTACAGAGTCCATCTTTAGGTTCTAGTTTTAATAAAAAAATAGTAATAGATCATCATGGAATTGGTGATGGTACTATAAATGATGCTTATTTAACTGTTCTTGATCTTGATTCATCTAGTACATGCCAGATGATTACAGAATTTTTGAAGATAAATAACTTTACTATTGATAGCTATTTAGCAACTATTCTTTTGGCGGGAATAGTGCTAGATACTAATAATTATGTTTTGAAAACCGATAGTAATACTTTTTATTATTCATACTATTTAACTACTTGTGGAGCTAATACAAATCATGTACAATATATCTTAAAACAAGATTTAAAAAAATATATAAAAAGGCAAAAAATGATAACTAATGTTAAAGTAGTAAATAAAATGGCTATTACTAAGGCTGTTGAAAATGATATATATAGACCTGAAGAATTAGCAAAAGCTGCTGATACATTGCTTCTTTTTAATGATATTGTGGCATCTTTTGTAGTTGCTAGAGTTGATAAAAAAACAGTTGGTATTAGTGCTAGATCACTTGGGGATATTAATGTTGGACAAGTATTATCGTTGTTGCATGGTGGTGGAGATAATCATGAAGCTGCATCAAAGTTGGAAAACACAACTGTATCAAAGGTTGAAAAAGAATTATTAAATATAATAAATCTTTTATAAGGAGGGCTAGGATAATATGAAAGTTATATTTGTTAAGGATTTAAGAGGACAAGGTAAAAGAGGAGATATCAAAGAAGTAAAAGATGGCTATGCCAAGAATTATTTGATTAAAAATGGTTATGCTTCTCAATTAACTGAGTCAACATTAGGAAAATATAATAGAGAATGTGAAAATCAAAAACACTTAGATGATAAAATGCGTAAAGAAGCACTTGCTATTAAAAGTGAACTTGAAAAAATAGAACTAGAATTTGTAGTGAAGACTGGTAAAAACGATCAAGTATTTGGTAGTATTAGTGCAAAGCAAATAAAGGATGAGCTTACAAAGAAGGGCTACGACATAGATAAAAAACAAGTTTTATTTGATCATCAGGTTGCTAGCTTAGGTTATCATGATGTGAAAATTAATTTGTATAAAGACATTAATGCTAAATTAAAAGTAATTTTAAAAAAATAGGAGGTAATTATGCCTAATAAAAACATACCTAACAACCAAGAAGCGGAACAAGCAGTAATAGGGTCAATGTTCTTATCAAAATATGCATTAGATAAGGCTTGTGAGACTCTTACTAAAGATTCTTTTTACAACAATAATAATGCTATTATTTTTGATTGCATAAAGAATATGAATGATCAGAAAAAACCAATAGATTTAACTACGCTTACTACTGAGTTAAAGAATAAGAACTTGATTAATGAAATAGGTGGCGTTGAATATCTATCAGAGGTTTTAGAGTCTGTACCTACTGCTGCTAATGTGGAATATTATATAAAGTTAGTTGAGGATGCTGCAGTACTTAGAAGACTTATAGATGTTTCTACAGATATAACAACAAATGCATATAATTCTGATGGAAATGTCAACGAAACACTAGATGAAGCAGAAAGAAAGATTTTAAGTGTTATAAAAAATAGAAGATCAACTGAATTTAAGACAATAAGGGAAGTTTTAAATTCTACTCAAGAAAATCTGGAAAAGTTAGCGGCTACAAAAGGAGAAATAACTGGTATACCTACTGGATGGTATGACATAGATAATATTACTACAGGCTTACACGGTAACCAAATGATAATAATTGCAGCGCGTCCGGCAATGGGTAAAACTGCATTTGCTTTGAATTTAGCTACTAATATAGCAATAAATACTGATAAAACTGTTGCGCTTTTCAATATGGAAATGGGGGCTGAACAATTAGCTTCTAGAATGCTTAGTTCATTAGGACAAATAGAAGGAAAAAAACTAGCGACTGGTAAACTAATGAATGAAGATTGGAAAAAGCTTAATGAAGCTATGAGTCAGTTAGCGGATGCCAAAATGTATATGGATGATACTCCAGGAATTACAATAGGTGAAATCAGATCAAAATGTAGAAGGCTAGCAAGTAGTAGTGAAGGCCTAGGCGTAGTTATTATTGACTACTTACAATTAATTTCATCGTCTGTAAATTATGGAGCTAACAGACAACAAGAAGTATCGGATATATCAAGATCGTTAAAGACTATGGCTATGGAATTAAATGTTCCAGTTATAGCTCTAGCTCAGCTATCTCGTGCTGTTGATGCGCGTGAGAATAAACGCCCAATTATGAGTGACTTACGTGAATCTGGATCTATTGAACAAGATGCCGACATAGTGGCTTTCTTATATAGAGATGATTATTATAATAAAGAAAAAGCAATTGATGCTAATACAAGTATAAGTGAATTTATAATAGCAAAACATCGTAATGGTCCAACAGCGACTATAGAATTACTTTTTAAAAGAGATACTTCTACATTCTTAAGTTATCAAAAAGAAGGACAAGGTGGACAATATGAATCATAAGACAATTTTATATACAATAATAGCACTTGTTCTTAGTTCTAGTATCTTTTTCTTTGGATACAGAAAGTCATCTGATCCTCAAGAGGTTTATAGAGTTTATTTAGATGGTAATTCAATTGGACTAATATATTCAAAAGATGAGCTAGAACAATATATTGATAATGGTGAAAATGCAATTAAAGAGAAATATAATGTTGATAAAGTTTATATACCTAATAATCTAAAAATTGTAAAAGAAATAACTTATAATGAAAAAGTTGAGAGTGCGGCTTCTATTTATGATCAGATTAAGGAACAAGCCTCTTTTACTATCAAGGGTTATAAAATAACAATTAAAGGTGTAGAAGAAATGACAGAAGAAGGTACTGTAAAAAATGATGACGTTATAATCAATGTTCTTGATAAACAAGTATTTATTGATTCTGTTAATAATACAATTAAAGCTTTTATTGATGAAGAATCATATGATAAGTTTATGAATAATACACAAGAACCAATAAAAAATACCGGTACTTTAATAGAAGACATTTATGTTCAAAATGATATAGTAATAAAGGAAGCAAACGTTTCAATAAAAGATCAAATATTTTTAAGTAGTGATGACTTAAGTAAATATTTATTGTTTAGTACATTAGAAGAGCAGCAAAAATATACTATTCAACCAGGAGACACTATAGAATCTGTATCATTTAATAACAGACTTTCTATAGGAGAATTCTTAATTGCAAACGAACAATTTACAAGTGCTAGCAATTTACTTTATCCTGGCCAAGAAGTTTCGCTGGGATTAATTCAACCAGCATTGAAGGTAGTAGAGGAAAAGTATGTTGTAACAATTGAAGATAATGCATATACTACTATTTACGAAGATGATAACACTTTAGCTATGGGAACTGAAATAATAAAACAAAAAGGCGAAAATGGTACTTCACGAGTAACAAAAATTATTAAAGAAGTTAATGGTGAAATAAGAGAAGCACTACCTGTTAGTGAAGAAAAAATAAAACCTGTTGTTACTCAAATAGTAATAAGGGGTCAAAAATATGTTTCTGGAGTGGGAAGCTTAAGAAATTGGCATTGGCCTACTGCACCTAACTACGTTATAAGTAGTCCTTATGGATGGCGTTGGGGTAAATTGCATCAAGGAATTGATATTTCGGGTACTGGTTATGGTTCACCTATTTATGCTGTAAGCAATGGGGTCGTTGAAGTTGCAAAATATAATGATAGTATTAATGGTACTTATATACATATAAATCATAACAATGGATATTATACTGAATATGCACATATGGCTGATTTAAAAGTTCAAGAGGGTCAAACTGTTGAAGCTGGTCAATTAATAGGAACAATGGGAGCAACTGGATATGCATTTGGGGTTCATTTACACTTTGGTGTTTATTATGGACGTCCACATATTGGAACTTCAGTTAATCCTATGCAATTCTTCTAATGAAAATAAAAGTAATAGCAAGTGGTTCAAAAGGAAATTCCACATTATTAATTTGTGGTGAAACTAAAATATTAATTGACGCAGGTATACCAGCTTCGCATATTAATACTGCATGTTCGGAATTAGATATAAAATTAAGTGAAATAGACGGTATATTAATTTCTCATATTCATAGTGATCATATTAAAGGATTACCTCAATTGATAAAAAAATATCATTTAAAAGTTTTTGCAGCACCAGATTTGTTATATGATTTAGTAAATGTTATTCCTATTGAATCGATTGTGGTAGTTGATAATGATTTTTATATAAATGACGTTCATGTTTTATTACTAGCAACGTCACACGATGTTACATCATATGGTTTTGTTGTAGAGTATAATAACAGTTCATTAGTATACATTACAGATACCGGATATATTAATAGAAAATATTATAATATTACTAAAAATAGAAATATTTATATAATTGAATCTAATCACGATGAAGAAATGCTTATGAATGGACCATATCCTTATCATTTAAAGCAAAGAGTAGTAGGAGATAAGGGACACTTGTCAAATAGATATACTGGTAAATATTTAACAAAAGTTATTGGTGATAATACTAAGCTTGTTTTATTAGCGCATATTAGTGAAAATAATAACACCTATGATTTAGCTTTGAAACAAGTAAAAGAGGAGCTAACAAGTGCTGATGTCGAATTTGACAAATTGGTGGTAATGCATCAAAATGAAGAGTCAGATTTAGTAGAGGTATAGATGATAAAGATAATATGCGTTGGAAAAATTAAGGAAAAGTATTTAGATAGTGCTATTGATGAATACTTAAAGAGATTATCAAAATATACTAAAATGGAAATAATAGAAGTTCCTGATGTAGATGATAAGAACAAAGATATAATTTTAAAGAAAGAATCAGTATTAATAAGTAAACATATTGATTCTAAAGACTATGTTATTACAATGGAAATAGATGGTAAACAATTAGATTCTATTGAGCTAGCTAGACTGATTGATAATACTTTTATTAGTCATAGTAATATTACATTTGTAATAGGCGGTTCTTATGGTATCTATGAGGAAATAAAGAATCGTTCTAATTATAAGCTGTCTTTTTCAAAACTAACTTTTCCTCATCAACTATTCAGAGTAATCTTATTAGAACAAATATATCGAACTTTTAAAATCAATAATAATGAAGAATATCATAAATGATGTTCTTTTTTTAATAAATTTAATGAAAATATAATAGAATTAAATGGTGATTATTATTTTAGAAATAATTAATAAATATTTATGGAGTATAACCATCATATTATTGGTGTTTAGTGGATGTTATTTTAGTAAAAAATTGCATTTTTTGCAATTTAATTTTAAAGATATGTTGCTTGGATTTAAAAAGGATAGGAAATCAGATATTTCTCCTTTTAAAACATTGATGTTAACGTTAGGCGCTAGAATTGGTGTTGGGTCTTTAGCGGGTGTTGCTCTTGCTATATATATTGGTGGCCCAGGAACAGTATTTTGGATGTGGCTCTCTACACTAATAGTAGCACCTAATGCATATGTTGAAAGTTTTTTAGCGGTATTATTTCATGAGAGAATAGGTAAAATGAATGAAGGTGGACCTTCTTATTACATAGATAAAGGATTGAAAAATAAAAGATTAGCTAGATTATACTCAATAATTGTTTTAATAACTTATATATTAGGATTTTTGACAATTCAATCTAACACTATAGCGGTTTCTTTTAGCAATTTTATTAATATTGATCCATTAATTATAGGAATTACATTAGCAATTATAACAGGATTTGTTATTATTAAGGGAACTCAAAATATAATAGACGTATCTTCCAAAATAATGCCTTTTATAGGAATAGTATATGTAGGAATTTCTATATATGTTCTTGGCTGTAATTTTAATAAAATTCCTGATACTATTTATTTAATTGTTAGAAATGCGTTAAATTTTAAAAGTATGGGGTGGGGATTATTAACACCATTAATTATAGGTTTTCAAAGAGGAATATTTACAAATGAGGCTGGAATAGGTAGCGGTGCAATAGCAGCTAGTACTGTTGGTAATGATGATGCTAAAGGTCAGGGAATGATTCAGGTAGCTGGTATATATTTTGCCACTATAATTTTATGTACAATAACAGCTTTTATGGTTTTGTTAAGTGATTATAGTCAGTTTAATTTCAATAATATAAACGGAATAGAATTAACTCAGTATGCTTTTGATTATCACTTAGGAACCATAGGAAATTTAGTATTAATGTTAACAATATTTATATTTGCGTTTTCTACTATTATATCGGGCTATTATTATGGAGAAAGTAGTTTAAAATATTTAAAAAGAGATGCATCAACTTTTCAAATATTATTTTTGAAATTGATAACGGTAATTTTATTAGTAGTTGGTAGTGTTACTAGTTCGATGTTTCTATGGAACTTTGTGGATATTTTTGTAGCAATTATGGGAATTATTAATCTGTATGCTATTTTTAGATTAAGGAAAAAAGTTAAATAAAAATATGATATACTATTTATAGGTGACATGTATGATAGGTAATGATTGGGATACTTTATTAAGTGATGAGTATCAAAAAGATTATTTTAAAAATTTAGAAAAATTTGTATTAAGTGAATATAAAACTAAAACAATTTATCCCAAAATATGTGAGGTATATAATGCATTTAGATATACTAATTTTAATGATATTAAAGTAGTAATTTTAGGTCAGGATCCTTATCATGGTGAAAATCAGGCAGAAGGATTATGCTTTTCGGTAAAAAAAGGTGTAAAACAACCACCGTCATTAGTTAATATTTTTAAAGAATTACATGATGATTTGGGTTATAAAATTCCTAAATCTGGTAGTTTGGTTCCTTGGACTAAGGAAGGAGTATTACTATTAAATGCTGTATTAACGGTAGAAAAGGATAGGGCAGCTTCACATAAAGGAAGAGGTTGGGAACGTTTTACTGATGAAGTAATTAAAATTGTTAATAAAAAGGATACGCCGGTAGTATTTATACTTTGGGGAAGTTATGCAAGAAGTAAAAAAGAGCTAATTACCAATGATAAACATTTTATCATTGAATCAGCTCATCCATCACCATTGTCAGCTTATAATGGCTTCTTTGGAAGTAAACCATTTTCTAAAGCAAATAAGTTTTTAGTGGAACATAATATTAAACCGATAAATTGGGAAATAAAGGATTAATTTATTTCTTTTTTAATATTTCAAATTCTTCTTCAACTGGATCTATATATAATTCTTTTTTTTCAATATGTTTGAATTTAGAAATAATTCTGTTTAGAAATTTTGTTCTTTTTTCGTTTAAGATAGTTGCATTATCATTATAGTATTTTTTAACGGCAATACATTCTATATCAATATTATATAAATCATCTAATATTTTTTTTGTTTCATCATCTGGTATAAAACTTCTTTTGTTATCTATAAAATCTTTTACTTTCTTGTATGATTTATTTAAAATTGAATTTAGTTTAAAACTATTTTGTTCATCGTTATCAATATCTGATAGTATTTTTAATTCAAATTCATCTTCTCTTTCTTCGAATATTGTTTGAATTTGAGTTAAAAGAGAAAGTTTTGTTTCAAATAATGATTCTAATTGCTTTTCAGCCTGTTCAATTTTAATGACATATGTTTCTAGTTTATCTTTTTTTAATTTAAATAATAAAATAACTAATGCAACTAGTGCTACTAATCCACTAATGATTGCTATCCACATTTTATTCACCCTCTATACTAAAAAAATTATACCAAAAAAAATCTATTCGTACAATCTTATATATTTCTTTTTAACAATTAATATTTAATACATAGATAGTAAGTGTTATAATAGATGAGGAAGGTGAAAATATGAAAGTAAAATTAGAAGTAAAATTAGGCGTTTCAAATAGACATGTGCATTTATCAGAAGAAGATTATAAGATCCTTTTTGGTGATGCTGAAATAATTAAATTAAGAGATTTAGTTCAAAAAGGTGAATATGCAACTACTTTTACAGTAGAAATAGAAACTGAAAAAGCTAAAATAGGTAAGGTTAGATTTTTAGCACCCCTTAGACCATATACTCAAGTGGAAATATCAAAAACTGATTGTTATATGTTGGGACTTGATGCTCCAGTAAGAACTTCAGGACATTTAGATGGTGCTAGTATAATTACAATAATTGGTCCATGTGGTAAAATAACAAAGCCTTGCGCTATAATGGCAAATAGACATTTGCATATAAATCATGAAGATAGAGTTAAATTAGGACTTGAAAACATTGATGAAATATCAGTTAAAGTAGGCAAAGAAAAGTCAGCGATCTTGCAAAATGTTAAAATAAAAGAAACTCCAAATGGTGTTTTGGAGTTGCATTTAGATACTGATGATGCTAATTCTAATCTTTTAAAAACTGGTGACGAAGTTGAGTTAATCTTTTAATTTTTCGTCAAATACCATTTCTTCGCCAGTAGGTTCTGTACCTTTTAGATAGTATAGAACTTTTTTTTTGGCAGAAGTAGAAGTTGCTGGTTTTCCAGATATCGGATCTACTAGAACACCAACAACATTTGAAGGCATTTCAAACCATGTTTTTTCTTTATCTTTTAAGTAATTTTCCATACTGTCCGCCCAAATGTTTTTAGATATTGGATATATTGATTTGTCTATTTCTTTTGAGTTGTCATATCCAACCCAAACAGCTGTCACTACATCGGGATTATATCCGATTGTCCATCCATCAGTAGCGGTTGTTCCAGATTTTACTGAGTATTTTCTGCTTAATCTTCCTGCAACATTTATAATAGTTGGATAGTTGTAATCGATAAAAGTGGAGTCATAAGTGGAAGTAAGCAATTCATTTAATATATATGTAAGACTAGGATTTAGAACTAGTTCTTCGGTTTCTTTAAATTCATAGAGTACATTTCCATTTATATCTTCGATTTTAGTAATAAGGTGTGGTTTATTTTTGTAACCATTATTTGCAAAAACAGAATAAGCTGAAGCCATTTCAATTATTCCTATTTCACTAGTACCTAAAGGTAATGATGGAATTTCAGGTAATTTTGTAGTTATTCCTAGACGCTTTGCCATATTAACTAATGCATCTTCACCTAAGAACATGTGAGTTTTAATGGCATAAATGTTTTCTGAATAAGCTATAGCAGCTGCTAATGAAATTGGTTTGTGTCCATATATTTCATTAGCGTTTTTAGGCGAATATGAATCTTTATTTGAGAAAGCAAATGTTGTTTCTTCACTAGTAAATGATGTACTCGAAGTAAATCCATTTTCTAATGCCGCATAATAAAGAAAAGGTTTCATAGTTGAGCCAACTTGTCTTGTGGACTTTATAGCTCTATTGTATTGAGAAGTAGAAAAATCTCTACCACCAACTAAAGCAATTATTTCACCAGTTTTAGGATCGATCATTACACCACTTGTTTGTAATTCGTCTTTATTTTTTAAGTTTTCTTTAATACTTTGTTCAAGTGCATTTTGTGCTTCCCAATTTAGGGTTGTATAGATTTTAAGACCGCCAGTATCAAGAAAAGAAGATGGTATTGAAGATATAGTTTTTAATTCATTTAATACAGCATCTTGAAAATATAAGATAGTATCTGAATTGATTGTTGCTTTTTTTCCAACAATGGTTAATTCTTCATTATAGGCTTTTTCCATTTCCTCTGTTGATATATATCCATTTTTTACCATTCCACTCAAAATTATTTTTTGCCTCTTTTTTGATAATTCATAATTTATTAATGGTGAATAGTTAGATGGGGATTTTGGAATGCCTACTAATAATGAAGCTTCTGCTAAAGTTAAATCTTGTGCTTTTTTGTTGAAATAATAATCAGCGGCATTAGCAATACCATACATACCATGTCCATAGTTTATTGTATTTAAATATCCTTCTAGGATTTCGTCTTTGCTATAATGTGATTCAATATTTAGAGTTAACCACAATTCATTCCATTTTCTTTCCCAGGTTTTATCGAAGTTTAAGAAAAGATTTTTTACATATTGCTGTGAAATAGTTGAAGCTCCTTGCATAGTTTTTCCAGCTAAGATGTTGGTGTATCCGGCTTTAAGTATTCTCGCAAAATCAAAACCAAAGTGCTTGTAGAAATTTTTGTCTTCAGTTGAGATAGTAGCATTAACAACGTTTTTCGAAATACTATTTAACGAAACCCATTCGTTAGTTCCAGAACCTTGAAAATATAAAACACCTGTATTATCATATAGTGAAATATTGTTAGCACTTTTAATTTCTAGTTTTGGAGATATGTGTTGGTATCCATATATACTAAGTCCTGCAGTTAAACTAATAAGAATTATAAAAACAAATAATTTAATAATTTTTTTTATGTATTTCATCTTATCATCCCAATTCTAACTTTAGTATTCCAATAAAAATATAAAAATATGTGTTAAATTTTTATAACTTATGTTATAATTCGTGTTAGAAATTTTGGTGGTGAGTATATGCAAAAGGGAAAATTTTCTTATCAACTAAAAAACAATGATATTATAACTAAAGTTAATGGTGAATGTTTTTATAAAGATGAGGGTGTTTTGTCTTTTATCGAAACTGATAATACAGAAATTTCTATAGATTTGAAAAAGAAAACGTTTCAAAGAGAAAATAATGAAATGTTGCTTTTTTTAGATTTTTCATTAAGTAAAGGAAAAATTTTGGTAAAAGAATTAAATAATGAATTGGATTTGCAATTAAAAGTTAACTCTCATAAAATGGGTGATGGAAAATTCAGTGTTAATTATACTTTATCAGATCAAGAAAATTTTGAATTTTTAATTGAATGGACTTTAGGTGGTGAATAAAATGAGTTTTATTAAAGAAATAGAAAAAGATTTAAAAGATGTTATATGTAGAGCAGGATATGAAATTGATAATGTGACGTTAGCTATTTCTAATCGTCCTGATTTAGGCGATTATCAAATAAATGACGCTATGAAATTAGCTAGAAATTATAAAAAAAATCCTAGAGATATAGCTAATGATATAGCAGAAATTTTGAGAGAAGATTATCGTTTTACAAATATCAATGTTGCTGGCAATGGCTTTATCAATCTAAGCATAAATAGTAACTATTTAATAGATTGTATGAATAAAATGATTAGTAACGTTTATAATAACATTGATTTACCTCAAAAAAAGAAGATAATAATAGATTATGGCGGCGCTAATGTTGCTAAAATGTTACATGTTGGTCATATGCGAAGTGCTAATATAGGTGAAGCATTAAAAAGGCTAGCAAAGTTTTTAGGTAATGAAGTGATAGGTGATGCTCACTTAGGTGACAATGGATTACAAACTGGTATAGTTTGCTTGGAATTAAAACATAGATTTCCTAACTTGCCTTGTTTTAGTGATAGTTATAACGGAGAGGATTTTGATCTTCCTATAACTGAGGATGATTTATCTTATATATATCCTGAGGGTAGTATAAGAATTAAAGCTTCCGAAGAGTTATTAACTGAAGCTCGTAATATTGTTTATTTAATTCAACAAGGTCATGTTGGTTATAATACACTATGGAATAAGGTAGCTAGTTTATCTATTCCAGCTATAAAGAAAGTATATGAAGAATTAAATGTTACTTTTGAATTATGGGAAGGCGAGCGTGACTCATTTAAATATATTCCTGCTATGTTTGACGAATTAGAAAAACAAGGATTACTTTATACTAGCGATGGTGCTAAAGTAATGGACGTTAAGGAAGATACTGATGAAAAGGAAATACCACCTATTATTCTAGAAAAAAGCGATGGAGCTTATCTTTATGGTACTACTGATTTAGCTACTATTTACTCTAGAGTAGAGAGATTTAAACCTGATGAAATATGGTATGTAGTTGATAATAGACAAGAGTTACATCTTACTCAGGTTTTTCGTGCGGCGTATAAATCTAAAATTGCGCCTAGCGATCTAAAATTACAATTTTTAGGATTTGGTACTATAAATGGCCAAGATGGTAAACCGTTTAAAACTAGAGAAGGCGGAGTAATGAGTTTGCCTAATTTAATCGATTTGGTAAATGTAGAAACTTATAAAAAATTAAATCCTAATATTACAGATGAAAAAGAAAAGAAAAGTATTGCTAGAACAATAGCTTTATCTGCTATAAAATATGCTGATTTAATTCCTTATAGGAGTACAGATTATATATTCAATCCTGATAAATTTAGTGATTTAGAAGGAAAAACTGGCCCATATTTACTATATTCAACAATACGTATGAAATCGTTATTGAAAAAAGCGAATGAATTAAATATTAATTTTAACGTTATTAAAAAGTTAAAAAATGAATATGATAGAGAAGCAATGTTAAATATAATAAATTTACCATCAATACTAACAAGAGCTTATGAAGCAAAATCACTTAATGATATAACTGAGTATATATACAAGTTAACTGGTTCTTATAATAAATTTTATTCTGAAAATAGAATAATTACAGAAGAAGATGAAGACTTAAGAATGTCTTGGTTAGCCTTAACAAAATTAGTTTTAGATATTAATTTAATGCTTTTGGATATATTGGCTATTGATTGCCCTAATAAAATGTAAAAAATCAGTTGATTTTCATTCTAATTAATGATATAAGTTTTATTGATTTGTTTTACAAACAAATTAGTGAAATATGCATATAATGTTAATCGTAGGAGGACGTTTATGAGTATAAAAGACATGAAAAAAGAAGATTTAGAATTATTATCTTATAAAGATATTACAAATAAGCTATTAGAAGAGAATGGTGCTACAAATACAAAAGATTTATTTAAAGAAATTACAACTTTATTGGAACTTCCTAATAGTGTATTTGAGACTAAAATAGGAGATTATTATACTACGCTTACCACTGATAAAAGATTTATTCTTTTAGAGGATGGTAAATGGGATTTAAGAGATAGACATACTTCTGATAAACTTGCAATGGCAATGGATGAAGAAGACGATGCGGATGATATGGATGTTCATAACGATGTAGAAGAAGAACAAGAAGAAAGTTTTGATGATGTTTCAACTGACGAAGATTTTGACGAGACAGATGAAGATTTAAAAGATTTAGTAATCATGGATGAAGATGAACTAGAATTAGAACAATAATTTTAGTTTCTTTTTTTTAATAGATCATGTTATAATACGATAGATGAAGGGATGATATTGTGATTGAAAGATTAGAAATAATAAAAAAAAGATATGAAGAACTTAATAATCAATTGTTAGATCCTAGTATTTTAAGCAATATTAACAAAACACGTGAAATATCTAAAGAAATAGCTAACTTAGAAGATGCAGTAATTTGTTATGATAAGTACAATAAGGTTTTAGAGGATATAGATGCTGCTAAAGAAATGGTAAAGGATCCGGAAATGGCTGATTTTGCTAAAGAAGAATTAGAAGGTTTCGAAAAAGAAAAATTGTCACTAGAAAAACAACTAGAAATTTTATTGATACCAAAAGATCCTAATGATGGAAAGAATGTAATTGTAGAAATAAGAGGAGCTGCTGGTGGAGATGAAGCTAACATATTTGCTGGTGACTTATATAGAATGTATTTGAAATATGCTGAAAAAGAAGGATGGAAAGTTGAAGTATTAGAAGAAGAACATTCTGAAGGCGGTGGCTTTTCTCTTATCAGCTTCATGGTAAAAGGTAAAAATGTTTATTCTAAATTAAAGTATGAAAGTGGTGCTCATAGAGTTCAAAGAGTTCCAGTAACTGAAACTCAAGGTAGAATTCATACATCAACTGCAACCGTACTTGTAATGCCGGAAGCAGAAGAGTTAGATTTTCAACTAGACATGTCAGAAGTAAGAATTGATATTACGAGATCTTCTGGTTGTGGTGGTCAAGGGGTTAATACTACTGATTCTGCTGTTCGTGTAACACATATACCTACTGGTACTATAGTTTATTGTCAAGTAGGGCGTAGCCAAATTCAAAATAAAGAAATGGCATTAAATACTCTTAAAACCAGACTTTATAATATGAAAATGCAGGAAAAAGAGGAAAAAGAGGGCGCTGAGAGAAGAAGTAAGATAGGTACTGGAGATAGATCAGAAAAAATAAGAACATATAACTATCCACAAAATAGAGTTACTGATCATAGAATTGGATTTACTCTAATGCAACTTGATCGTGTAATGGAAGGCGAATTAGATCAAATAATAGAAGCATTAATTACTGAAGATCAAAAAAGACAATTAGAAGGAAATGTTTAATGACAGTTGACGAATTAATTGTTTATGGTAAAAAATATCTTCACAAGCACGAAGTAAACATGCTTTTAAGTAGTGTTTTAGGTTATGATAACTTAGAATTGTTTACACATTTAAATGAAAGTGTGAATGAAGAACAAGAAAAAGAATATAAAAATATGATAGATCGTCTTATCAGGAAAGAACCTATTCAATATGTATTAGGGAATGTAAATTTTTATGGATATAATTTTATTGTTAATAAAAATGTTTTAATTCCTAGATTTGAAACAGAAGAATTGGTCGATAATACTTTAAAATATATCGAAAAGCAATTTGGTAATACTAAGATAAAGGTTTTAGATATTGGAACTGGTAGTGGTAATATAGGTATTACAATATGTAAAAAACTACCTAATGTTAGAGTTACCTGTTCAGATGTTAGCGATAAAGCATTAGAAGTTGCAAGGCTTAATGCCCAAAAATTACAAGCTGAAGTTACGTTTGTTAAAAGTGATGTATTAGCATCTATTGACGGAAAATATGACGTTATAATTAGTAATCCGCCTTACATAAGTAAGAGTGAAAAAATAGAAGATATAGTTAAAAATAACGAACCATCAACAGCTTTGTATGCGGATGATGATGGATTATATTTTTATGATAAAATACTGTCTACTTGTAAAAATAACTTAAATGATAAATTCTTAATAGCATTCGAAATTGGAATGACTCAAAAAGATAGAATAATTAATATTGTAAATAATTATTTTGATAATGTTGTTATAGAGTGCAAAAAAGATTTATCTTTAAAAGATAGAATGATATTTATATATTCTAAAGATTAGTCGATAAAAAGAACTTTTTGTAGTTCTTTTTTTGTTTTAGTTATTTATTTGAATATCACTATATAAAGAGATGATTGATAATGAAAAAAATAGTAATTATTTTAAGTATTATTCTTATTGTTGTAATATCAAATAACACTACTGATGATTTATTGATACCAGATGAAGCTATTAGAATTCGTGTGATTGCTAATAGTAATTCTTTTGAAGATCAAGCAATAAAGAAAATGGTTAAAGATAATTTAGAACATGAAATAACAAAAATTTTAGAGGATGCTAATGATATTAACGATGCAAGAGAAATTATTAAAAGTAATATGAATAATATAGAAGACAATGTAAAACAAACATTATCTAATAATGGTTATAGTAGCGAATATACAATTAATTACGGGTATAATTTGTTTCCTAATAAAAAATATAAAGGAGTAACATATAAAGAGGGATATTATGAATCAGTAGTTATTACTTTAGGTAATGGTTCAGGTGATAATTGGTGGTGTGTTTTATTTCCTCCACTATGTGCTTTAGAGTCTGATCAAAATAACGTTGGCGAAGTTGAATACAAATCGTTTATCAAAGAAATAATAAATAAATATTTTAAGAATTAAACTCTTATTATAATAGTATTATTTAAGTAGTAGAGGATTGATATTGTATGAGTTTAATAAACGTTATTATAATTGCGATAGGATTAAGCATGGATGCTTTTTCGTTAGCTATTTTATATGGTACTTTAAATTTTAATATAAAAAAAATTATGCTTTTATCGTCAAGTGTAGGAATGTTTCATTTCTTTATGCCACTTATTGGTAATGCATTTGGTCAATTTATTATGAGCTTTGTTCCAATTAAATCTAATGAAATAGTTGGAATAATTTTTTTGTTTTTATCAATAGAGATGATAATTTCATTATTCAAAGAGGAAGATGCGGTTGATTTGAAAGGCTTTTGGTCTATCATTCTTTTTGCTTTCACAGTAAGTATAGATAGCTTTTCAGTTGGAATTGGATTGTCTGCAATATATTCAAATAGGTTTTTAGCTGTGTTAGTCTTTTCTGTTATTAGCTTTTTATTTACTTTTTCAGGTCTTTTATTGGGAAGATTTTTATCTCAAAAACTAGGAAAAGTATCGATTTTGATTGGTAGTATTGTATTATTGTGTCTATCTTTTGACTATCTTTTCTTTTATACTTGCTAATATATTGAATTATAAACTATAATTAATATGAGAGGAATGATGAATGTATGTTAGTTAATAGTATCAAGATGCTTCAAGATGCTAAAAAAGGAAAATATGCAATTCCACATTTTAATATTAACAATTTGGAATGGACTAAATATATATTAGAAGAATGTCAAAAAAATAATATTCCCGTTATTTTAGGCGTTAGCGAAGGAGCAGCTAAGTATATGGGTGGATATTATGTTGTAAGCCAAATGGTAAAAGGATTAATTGAAGATTTGAATATAACAATAGATGTATGCTTACATTTGGATCATGGTTCAACTTTTGAAGCTTGTAAAAAAGCTATAGATAGTGGCTTCACTTCTGTTATGATAGATGCTTCTACTCATGTTTTGGATGAAAATATTAAAATAACTTCTGAAGTTGTATCTTATGCTCATCCGAGAGGCGTTAGTGTTGAAGCTGAAGTTGGTCATATAGGTGGAAGCGAAGATGAAATCTCTAGTGAGGTTTATCATGCTACGTTAGATGAATGTATTGCTTTGAGTAAAACTGGAATTGATTCTATAGCACCTGCTTTGGGAAGTGTTCATGGTCTTTACAAAGGTAAACCTAATTTAAACTTTGAGAGAATGAAATTAATTAATGAAACTTTAGATATTCCTTTGGTATTACATGGTGGAACAGGAATTCCAGATGACGATATTCAAAAAGCTATAGCATGTGGTATAAGTAAAATCAATATTAATACAGAATTACAAATTGCATGGCATAATGCTGTTTTAAGTTTTACTATTACTAATCCTGATGTTTATGATCCAAGAAAAGTTATTGGCAGTGGACAAGCATCAATGAAACAAAAAATCACAGAGAAAATCAATTTGTTTTTTAATAGGTAATTATTTGACGAATTATAATACAATATATTGAAGTGGAGGTACTATGAAAGTATTAGAAATAGAAGGTGGACATGAACTTTCAGGAACAATTAGAATAAGTGGTGCTAAAAATAGTTCAGTAGCACTAATACCAGCTGCTATTTTAGCTGATGATGATGTTACAATATGTAATGTTCCTGAAATTACTGATACTGATGCTCTTAGTGAGATATTAAATTATTTAGGAGCTGAAGTAAGACGTGCAAGTGAGAGTATAGTTATTAATCCTAAGTCAATTCAGAATAAAGAAATACCTGCCAATATTTCCAAAAAATTACGTGCTTCATATTATTTTATGGGGGCTTTATTAGGAAAATATAAACATGTGGAGATGTATTTCCCGGGTGGATGTTCTATTGGTGCTAGACCCATCAATTTCCATTTGAAGGGTTTTGAATCATTAGGCGCTACTGTTGAAATACAGGATGATAGGTACATTGTTGATGCAAAAGAATTAAAAGGAGCTAATATATACTTAGATTTTGCTTCAGTAGGAGCAACGATAAACATCATGTTAGCGGCAGTAAAAGCTAAAGGAACAACTGTTATAGATAATGCTGCAAAAGAGCCAGAAATAGTTAATGTGGCAACTTTTTTAAATAATATGGGTGCTAAGATAAGTGGAGCTGGTACTAGTACTATTAAAATAGTTGGTGTTGATAAATTAAATGGCTGTTTTCATGAAGTTATACCAGATAGAATAGAAGCAGGAACTTACACTATAATAGGAGCTCTTGTTGGTAATTATTTAAAAATAGATAATATTATTCCAGAACATATAGAAGCCCTTACATCTAAATTGTTAGAAATGGGTGTATATTTGGAAATAGGTTCTGATTATTTGATAGTTAATAAATCAGATAAGTACAAGGCAGTTAACGTTAAAACTTTAGTTTTCCCGGGATTTCCAACGGATTTACAACAACCTTTCATGGTTTTATCTACGCAATGTAGTGGTAAATCAATTGTAGAAGAAACGATATATGAAAATCGTTTTATGCATATACCATATCTTAAGAAAATGGGTGCAAATATAGAAGTAAATGGTTCTAAAGCAATAATTAAAGGACCAACGAAATTAAAAGGTGAAAAAGTAGAGGCAACAGATTTAAGAGCGGGTGCTAGTATGGTAGCAGCAGCATTAGTTGCAGATGGCACTACTATTATTAATAATATTGAACATATATTAAGAGGCTATGAAAATATAGTAGAAAAATTAAAAGACGTAGGTGCTAAAATAGAAGTAAAAGAAATATAATTATACAAATATTTCTTTTTTATTGGAGGAAAAATGAAACATAAGAGATTATTTTTTTTGCTGTCTTTAATTCTATTTATTAGTGTTAGTATATTTTTAATTTATAATCGTACATATACTCTCGAAATTAATTATGTAGCTCTAGGAGATTCAGTAGCAGCAGGCAGAAATCCTTATGGAGTTGATGATTATGGGTATACAGATTATGTTAAAGACTATTTACAAAAAAATGATAAATTGAATACTTATATAAGTTATGCAATAAGTGGTTACACTACAGATGATGTCACTAATGATATTAATCTTAATAAAAAAAGTATAGATAATGAAATTAGTATAAAAAGAGCTTTAAGGGAATCAAACCTTGTAACTATTTCAATTGGTGCTAACGATTTTATGAAAGATCTTGATTTAACAGGGATATCCAACTTCTTAAAAGATAAGAACATAGCTTTATCACGTGTTGATGAGGTTATAGATAAAGTTGATGAGTTATTGGTACTTATTAAAAAGTATGCCAAAGAGAATATAGTGGTTGTTGGTTATTATAATCCATTACCAAGGTTAACAAAGTATAAAGATGAAATCAATGAGGTTGTTAATTATGCAGATCAGCAATATGAAATTATCTGTAATAAAAATAATGTTAAATATATAAAAGTATCTAATTTAATTTTAAAAAATTCTGATTATTTGCCTAACCCTTTAGATATACATCCAAGTAAGGAAGGATATTATATTATAAGCAAAGAAATTATTAATTACATAAATCAGTTATACTAATGAAATTTTTATTGCATATTTTAAAAAATATTGTTATACTATATTAGCAATTATTACTATGATTGACTAAATCATGGCGGAAGGAGAGATTATAATGAAAGCTGGAATACATCCAAATTATAAAGATACTAAAGTAACTTGTGCTTGTGGTGAGACTTTTGTTGTTAGATCTACAAAAGATGAAATTAATGTTGAAGTTTGTTCTAAATGTCATCCTTTTTATACAGGAATGCAAAGCAGAACTTCACATACTGGTAGAGTAGACAAATTTAACAAAAAATATGGTTTTGATAAAAAAGAAGCATAGTAATCCAAAGAGTGTTAGCACTCTTTTTTATTTTCAGATTTTTAAGTACATGATATAATTATATTTATAATAAGAGGTGGTTATATGAAGATTGCTATAGCAAGTGATCATAAAGGTTATCATTTAAAAGTTACTTTAACTAGTTATTTAGTTAAAAAGGGTTATGAAGTTATTGATTTAGGAACTGATTCGGTTATATCAGTTGATTATCCTATATATGCATTTAATCTTTGTAAAAAGGTTGCCAGTAAAGAAGCAGATTTTGGTATAGCTATTTGTGGAACTGGAATAGGCATTTCGATTGCTTGTAATAAAGTTAAAGGAATTAGATGCGCAAAAGTGGACAATATAAAAGAGGCAGAATTAACTCGCCTAGATAACGATGCTAATGTTTTAGCGCTAAATGGTTCAATGATGAGCTATAAAGCTAAAGATATAGTTGATGTTTTTTTGAAAACAAAGTTTTCTGGTTCGGAACGTCATATTAAACGTCTTAAAATGATTAGAGATTACGAAGAAGGTAATTCTAATGAGTGTTAAATTTTTTATATATCTTTTTGTTTCTATATTAGTAGTATGGGCGATGGAGGCTGTTAATATTAATCAAATTTTTAGAAAAAATAGAGTTTTACAAGCAAGGGTATTTTATTTGCTGTTAGGATTATCTATGATTTATTTAGTTAGTAATTTCGTTTTTGATTTTTTTGTATCTACAAAAATTATGTAATTATGTATAAAATCTGCTAAAATGTCAAAACTGATATTGAGGTGGAAAAAATGAAGAAAAAAATGAAGTTAAAACCATACGTTATGCCAAGCATATATATTATGTTAATAATGGTATTTATGGTGGGCATAATTACTAAATATGAAGGTGTTGGTGAAGAAGAAAAGTTGAACTATGTATCCAATGTTATATTATCAAACGATACACCTGTAGTAGCTACTAGTGATGTTGTAATTATTAGACCTTATAATGATCAAGCAGTAAAAATAGGAAAAAATTTCTATAATTACAAATCTGACGAAGAAAGTCAAAAGAATGCAATTGTATATTATGAGAATACTTATATTCAAAATTCAGGGATCGACTATGTTAAGCCCGAAGAATTTGATGTTGTATCAGTATTAGATGGTACAGTTTTGAGCGTTAATAATAATGATTTGTTGGGTAATACAATTGAAATTAAGCATGATAATAAGTATATAAGTGTTTATCAAGGCCTTTCTACAATTACTGTAAAAGAAGGAGATACAGTTTTGCAAGGTCAAGTTTTAGGTAAAAGTGGTGCATCTAAAATCAATAATGATTTAGGTAATCACTTACATTTCGAACTTTTCAAAAATGGTCAAGTTATCAATCCCGAAGAATATTACAATAAAAGTATAAAAGAGTAGTAGGCTGTAAATGCCTTTTTTTATTCATAACTATTTGTCTATTTATATATACTTTATTGAAAGAAGGTATATTTTATGGATAAATATATTATTGAAAGAGTATTAAGTGAGGCATTATACATGTTGGAAAGTAAAAGTACAGTACGTGATATAGCTAGTGTTTATAATGTTAGTAAGAGTACAGTACATAAAGATTTGCAAGATAGACTCTATTTTATTAATGGTGAACTTCATGAAAGTGTTGATAAAATTTTAAAAGAACATATAGAAGTTAGACATATAAGAGGGGGAGAGTCTACTAAGAAAAAATATTTAAAATTGTAAGAGGGAAATATGAAAGATATTGGAATAGATTTGGGAACAGCAAATGTATTAGTTTATGTAAAAGGTCAGGGAATAGTTTTAAATGAACCATCAGTTTTGGCAATAGATTCTGAAAGCAAGAGTGTTTTAGCCGTTGGAAAAGATGCAAATGATATGTTAGGAAGAACCCCTGGTAAGGTAAAAGCAATTAAACCATTAAAAGATGGTGTTATTGCGGACTTTGAATATACAGAAGCAATGTTAACTAGTATGCTTAAAAAAGTTAAGGGAGTAAAGTTGTGGTCTAGGCCTCGAATTTTAATTTGTTGTCCTTCTAATATTACACCAGTTGAGAAAAATGCGATAAAAGAAGCTGCTGAAAAATTGGGAGCTAAGAAAGTTTTTTTAGAGGAAGAACCGAAGGTGGCTGCTTTGGGTGCTGGGATGGATATATCGAAGCCTGGTGCTAATATGGTAATTGATATTGGTGGTGGTACTACAGATATAGCTATTTTATCTTTAGGTGGTATAGTTAGTAGTTCTTCTATAAAAGTTGCAGGTAATACTTTTGATAGAGCAATAATTGATTATATAAAAGATAACTATAAACTATTAATAGGGGAAAGAACTGCTGAAGATATTAAACTAACTTTAGGATCGGTTTATAAGGGCGATAAGAATAATAAAAAAGAGATAAAAGGACGGAGCCTAGAGAATGGATTGCCTAATACTATAGAAATAACTGAAAAAGAAATTGAGGATGCTTTGTCACTTCATGCATTAGAAATAATAAGGGAAGTCAAAAAAGTTCTTGAAAACACACCACCAGAGTTATCCGCAGATATTGTGGATAAAGGCATTGTATTAACTGGCGGTGGGGCTTTAGTTAAAGGATTTGCTGAATTGTTTGAGAAAGAATTGTTGGTACCTATTTATATTGCTGAAAGTCCATTAACTTGTGTTGCTGAAGGCTGTGGAATAATGCTTGATAATCTAAGTTTGTTAGATAAATAACCGTTAAATTAATAATTAACGGTTTTTTTGTTTAACTTTATTTACATATTTGTTATAATTTAAGTATGAGTGAGGTAGTATTATGTATAACACATATTTAATTGAAATAGTATTAATAACTTTAATTACATTCGTTTTTACGGCATTAATAATGCCTGGAATGATAAAAATAGCAAAACATATTAATGCTGTTGATGTTCCGCGTGACAATCGTAGAGTGCATACAAAACCAGTACCTAAATTGGGTGGATTAGGAATATTTTTTGGTTTCCTTTTTGGTTATATGTTGTTTGGAGTTCATAGTATTCAAATGAATTCTATATTGATTGGTAGTTTCATAATTATTTTAACTGGTATTATAGATGATATTAATCCAATAAAGCCAAGATATAAATTACTAGGCCAAATATGTGCTGCTTGTGCGGTTATCTTTTATGGTAATATTATGTTGAATGAAGTTACAGCATTTGGACAAGTTTTCAAATTCGGACTTTGGGGCTATCCAATAACTTTATTCTTTATAATTGCATGTATTAATGTTATTAATTTGATCGATGGATTAGATGGTTTAAGTGGCGGGATTACTTCAATATTTTTAGCAACAATGGGAATTATTGCTTTTGTTCAGGGAAGACAAGCTACACTAGAGATAACACTTATCTTTATTATGCTAGGTGCTACTTTAGGTTTTCTTTTACATAATTTCAACCCTGCAAAAATATTTGCTGGTGATACCGGTTCAATGTTTATGGGATTTATTATTGCAATAGTATCATTATTAGGTTTCAAAGGTGCTATGTTCTTATCATTTATGATTCCATTAGCGGTTTTGGCGATTCCAATTCTAGATACGTTATTTGCTATAATTAGACGTATGCTAAAAAAGCAACCAATATTTGAAGCTGATAAAGATCACATGCATCATCAATTTTTAAAAATGAATTTTTCACAACGGCAAACTGTTTTAATAATATATCTTATTAATATTTTGTTCTCAGCTGCTGCAATTTTCTTTACTGTTGGTGATTCAAAAAAAGCAGCATTTATTTATTTGCTTTTATTAGTGTTAGCTATTTGGTTCATATTGCATACTGGAATCCTGTCACAAAACATGAGTAATAAAATAAATAATTTAGAAGAAAAAATAAAAAAAAGTGCAAAAAGAAAGAAAAAGTAGCAATAGCTACTTTTTTAATGTTTTAACTGTAAAAAACTACCAAAATATGGTAAAATAAAGAAGGTTTTGCGAAAAGAAGGCGAGTATATGATAAATTTTGTACTTTATGAAGATAAAGAGATTATTAGAGAAAATTATGTTAAGGTAATTCACAAATTTATGGGAAGAAGTGATGTCTCTTATAAAATTTATCAATTCTCGGCATATAATAGTGATTTAAGTAATTATATCAAAAACAAAAGCGGTCATAATATTTATATTTTAGATATAGAAGTTCCGGGAAAGTCTGGTCTTGATTTAGCCCGTGAAATTCGTGCTACAGGTGACTCGGAAAGCCAACTAATTGTTGTAACTGCACATCGTGAAATGTTAGAAAATACATTTACTAATAGAAGTTTAATATTGAATTTTGTATCTAAATTTGATAATTGTGAGGAAAATTTATTGTCTGTCCTTAGCGATGCATATATAAATATAACTAGATATAAATCATATGTATTTAAAAACGATGGAGAGTTATATCGTATTCCATATAATGATATTTTATACTTTGAAGCAGAATCACAAAATGGTAGAATTAATTTGGTCACAAAAAGTAAAACTTATTTTGTGAAGAAAACTATGAATAACATTTTGAAGGAATTACATGATCCTAGATTTATGCGTACACATAAGAGTTGTATAATTAATTTATATAATGTTGAAAAAGTTGATTTAATAAATTCTGTAATTTATTTTTCTAATAATATTGAAACACTTTTGCTATCTAGAAATTATAAAAAAGAATTTCAAGAAAGGTTATTGAAATAAGGTGAGGGTATGGAATTTAAGGTTGTTTTTGAATTTTTGATATGTAGTATAATAACGGGTTCATATTTCATTTTTAGTGGGCACAAGATTTTTAATCAAAAAATAAATTTTTCTGGTAAGAATATATTAGTTATGTTAGGACTAATAGTATTTTTAGTATTTAATTATATGTTTTTAGATAACGTAATTAAAATTATTACTGTGTATACGGCAATGCTGTTTACCTATAAAATGCTGTTTAGGAAAAACTTTTCACAGTCGGCAATAGCTGCTCTTGTCTCTTATTTGATAATTATTATTAGTGAAATACTTTTTATAACTGGTATTATGGTACTTTGCGAAGTAGGAGTTATAAGTGACATTAAAATGTTTATTGGAACTATTTTTGCTAACTTTTGTATAAGTACAGTTGCTGCTATAGCTTCTACAATATTTTCAAAAACACTATCCCAAAAGATAAGTAAAGTTAAAGAAAATTATAAGTTTACTTTAATATTTACTTTCATAGTTTTACTACTTGCTATTGGGTCGCTATTTTATAAAATGAATTATGATAAATGGATTTTTAATTATCCATTAATTCTAAATGTTATTATAGTTTTATGTTTGGTCGCTTTAGGTTTCTTTATTATTAAACAACATATAGACAAGCTTAAGATAGCAGATGATTACGAAAAATATATTGAATATTCTAAAGAAACTGAAAAACTTGTTGAAAGATATAGTATTAGTCAACACGAAAATAAAAATGAATTAATCATTATTCGTAGTATGGTTCATAAAAATAATACTAGGCTATTGGAATATCTCGATGAAATTATGGTTAATAAAGATAATATAACAAATTCATGGATTAGATTATTAAGATATATTCCTTTTGGTGGTTTAAAGGGAATTATGCATAATAAAATAAGTAATATGAATGATAGTGGTATTAATCTATTCTTTGATGTTAGTAAAGAAGTTGGAAAATCAAAACTAAAGGATTTGACTGTTAAAGAAAATAATCATTTATCTAAGATAATAGGTGTATTTTTAGATAATGCTAAAGAAGCAGCTTTGTCTTCTAAACTTAAAGAAGTTACTATTAATATTTATGTAGAAAACAAAACTATAGTATTTGAAATAGCAAACTCATATGATGGTGAAATCAATGTTGATAATATTTATAATGCAGGTTATTCTAATAAAGGCAAAAATAGAGGCTATGGATTAGTTTTAGCAAAAAATTTAGTAGATGACAATCCTATGTTTGAAAACATTACTACTACTTTAAATGGATATTTTGTTCAGAAACTAATAGTAAAAAAATAGCAAAATAAAAGAACTGAATTTCAGTTCTTTTATTTTTTTATAGCATTGATTTAGGCATAGTGGGTTCATCAAAGATAAGAACGATACATGCAGCAGAAGCAGCGCCAGCAGCTATTGCACCAACAGCAGCTAAAGCCATAGCTAGAAATTTTTTCATATTTTTCCTCCTTCATTATTTTTCTATTTCCCATAACTTTTGTAGTTGTTATAAGACATTTTAAAAATTTTGTAAGTCAATGGAGATATTAGTATAGATTCAATTAACATTGATGCTGCTAAAGTCTTTTGCCAGAAACTATCTTTTATATAGATGATAGCAATTAGATATATAGTTCCTAATATTATTGTTAGTAATTTATATATCCTTCTTCTATTCTTTCTTATTAACGGTCTTTTAGCTGTATCAGCAGGTGCAAAGAAAATAAAGTTTAATAGTGAATAAGTTGCAATCAGTATTAATATATAATTTGGAAAGGTTATATATTTACATATCAATGGTATTCCTATAAATGTTGGAACGGAACTTACCCAACACATCCATGACTTGGACGCATGTATTCCAAAAGCTGTTGCTCTTAAAACATTGAACAATAGTAGAAGAATAATGGTTTCTTTAAATATTTTTAATATAATTGATAGTAATAATATTACTATGACTTTTGTAAGCGATAAGTATATAGATTCGAGTCCATATTTTATTCTTTCTATTTCATCTTCACTATAATTTGGATAGTAACGTCTAATCGTGTTAATAGAGTTACTAATAATCAATTTTTTAACCATAATCACCTCTACTATTACACTACCATAGTATCATGTTTAATCATTTTAAATCCAAATTGGCGGTAATATGTTCTAAAACTACGATGAACGTCAAAAAGTTAACTAAATGAATAACAAAAAAGCATAAAACCATCAAAAAACTACATTTTATCACAAAAAACTCTTTTTAATGAATTTTTTTGCTATTATGTATTTGCGCAAGAAAAGAGGGACCCACTTATGAAGTACATGAGCAGTAAGAAGAATGAAAATGAAGGCGAGGTGTATGTAGTGAGAGGACGTGTTAAGTGGTTCAATAACGAAAAAGGTTATGGATTTATTGATTACACTGATAATGAAGATATATTTGTTCATTATTCAGCTATCAATCAAGAAGGATATAAAACTTTATCTGAAGGACAATACGTTGAATTCAATTTGTTAGAAACTACTAAAGGTTATCAAGCATTAGATGTTAAAGTAATCAAAGAAACTTCTGACATTAAATAAAGTAGCAGTAGCTACTTTTTTTATTTGATTTTCACAAAAATTTTAACTTTCAAAGCTATAAAAATATGGCTAAATATATTGGTGTGTGTTAAAATATAATTATAAGGAGGAGATGTTATGAACATTACATTAAGAGGGGATAAAATTAAAATTACTGAGGCTATGCAAAGCTATGCAAACGAAAAATTAGAGAAATTAAATAAGTATTTTGATGACTCTGAAAATGTAAAAGCAAACTTAGTAGTTAAAGTACAAAACTACAAACAAAAAGTTGAAGTTACTATTCCACTTAAAAATTTAATATTGAGGGCCGAAGAAAGCCAGGATGATTTTTATGCAGCGGTAGATACTGTTGTTGATAAGATTGAAAGACAATTAAGAAAAAATAAGACAAGATTGCAATCTAAAAAGATAAAAGAAGCAAAAGAAATTGTATTTGATTATATAGAAGATTATGATGATGAAGATGCACAAACTATTGTTAAAAGAAAGAAAATAGAAGTTAAACCTATGGATGAAGAGGAAGCAGTAATTCAAATGGAATTACTTGGTCATCAATTCTATTTATTTAAAGATGCTGAAACTTTAAAACCAGCATTAGTTTATAAAAGAAAAGATGGTCACTACGGAATCATAGAAACTGATTAATTATAAAGAGCTTAAAAAGCTCTTTTTTTATTGAATAACGTGGTATTTTTGTGAAAATAAAGGAATTTCTTTGTATTATTAGGCGTTTTTTGATAAAATATTTTATGTGAGGAGATGGTAAAATGAACATATTAAGAAGTTTATTCGATCATGAGTATAAAGAATTAAAAAAGTTTTCAGCCTTAGCAGATAAAATAGAGGCATTAGAACCTGAATATTCTAAATTAACTGATTATGAATTACAGGCTAAAACTGATGAGTTTAAAGGTAGATTAGATAAGGGTGAAACTTTAGATGATATATTAGTAGAAGCATATGCAACAGCTAGAGAGGCTTGTTTTAGAGTAATAGGCGAAAAACCATATTACGTTCAATTATTAGGTGCAATAGCAATACACTTTGGTAATATAGCAGAAATGAAAACAGGTGAAGGTAAAACATTAACTAGTGTAATGCCAGCATATTTAAATGCATTAACAGGTAACGGAGTTCACATAGTTACAGTTAATGAATATTTAGCTGATCGTGATGCGAACTGGATGGGTAACATTCACAGATTTTTAGGTTTAACTGTTGGTACTAACTTAAGAAGCTTATCACCAAAAGAAAAAAGAGAACAATATGAATGTGATATTTTATATACTACTAACAATGAATTAGGATTCGATTACTTACGTGATAATATGGTTGTACAAAAAGATAATAGAGTTCAACGTGGGCTTAACTTTGCTATCATTGACGAAGTCGACTCAGTTTTAATAGATGAAGCTAGAACACCTTTGATTATTTCTGGTGGTGAAATGAAGAGCGCTAAACTTTATACTGATGCTGACAGTTTCGTAAAAAACTTAAAGAATGAGGAAGATTATATATATGATGAGAAGACTAAAAGTGTAACCTTAACTGAAGAAGGAGTTAAAAAAGGTGAACAACGTTTTGGTATAGATAATTTATATGATATTAATCAAACAAGTTTAGTTCATCATATTAATCAGGCTTTAAAGGCAAATTATTCTATGCGTAATGATGTTGATTATGTTGTACAAGATGGTGAAGTTATAATTGTTGACCAATTTACTGGTCGTCTTATGAAAGGTCGTGCATTTAGTGATGGATTGCATCAGGCAATAGAAGCTAAAGAAGGAGTAAAAGTTCAACAAGAGACAAAAACACTTGCTACTATTACTTTCCAAAATTTATTTAGAATGTACAAAAAACTTTCTGGTATGACAGGTACAGCCAAAACCGAAGAAGAAGAATTTAGAAATATTTATAATATGTTTGTTATATGTATTCCTACAAATAAAGAAGTAATAAGGGATGATGAGCCAGATTTAGTTTATGCAACTAAAGTAGGTAAATATAAAGCTCTTATTAATGAAATTGAACGTAGATATAAAACAGGACAGCCAGTGCTTGTTGGTACAATAGCAATTGAAACTAATGAATTAATTAGTGAATTATTAAAAAAGAAAAAAATACCACATGAAGTACTGAATGCTAAGAATCATGCAAGAGAAGCTGAAATAATTGCTAAAGCTGGAGAAAGAAAAGCTGTAACAATTGCTACTAACATGGCAGGGCGTGGAACCGATATTAAATTGACGGAAGAAGTTAAAAAACTAGGTGGTTTATGTGTTTTAGGTACTGAACGTCATGAATCAAGAAGAATTGATAATCAGCTAAGAGGTCGTTCTGGTCGTCAAGGAGATCCAGGATTTACACAATTTTATGTTTCTATGGAAGATGACCTAATGGTTAGATTTGGTACTGATAGAATCAAAATGATGATGCAAACTTTAGGATTTACTGAAGATCAAGCTATCAAAAGTAAAACTTTTACAAAGGCTATAGCGACTGCACAATCTCGTGTTGAAGGTAATAATTTTGATATTCGTAAACAATTATTGCAATATGATGATGTAATGAATAATCAAAGAGAAATTATCTATGCTAGAAGAAATGAAGTATTAGATAACGAATCTATTCATGACACAGTATTAGAAGCAATAAAAAACCATGTAACTGATTTAGTTAAATCTCATACTTTCCCAGAAGGCCATCTATCTCAAGATGATTTGGAAGAGATTATAGGATATGCTAATGAAAACTTATTTAAAAAAGATTTAAATGTTAAAGATTTAAGAGGTAGAAGCGAAGAAGATATTATAGATATAATATATAATATTATTGTCGAAGAATATGAAGAAAAGATTAAGAATGTTCCAAGAGAAATTTCTGATGAGTTTGAAAAAGTAATAGTACTTAATATAATTGATAAGTATTGGACTGAACATATTAATACAATGTCTCATCTAAGGGAAGGAATTCATTTAAGAAGTTATGGACATGATGATCCATTACGTGCTTATACAGTTGAAGGATATGAAATGTTTGATAATATGCTTCAAAATATTGATAAAGATGTAACTGTTTTCTTAGTAAAAGCAGAAATTAAGCAGAACATTGAAAGGAAAGAAATATCAAAAGAAAAAATAACTAATGATGGAAAAGATGCTGTTAAAGCGCAACCTAAAAAGGTTACCAAAATAGGTAGAAATGATCCTTGTCCTTGTGGTTCGGGAAAAAAATACAAACAATGCTGTGGAAAGTAGTATAAAATAAGAGAAAACTTATAATTATAAAAATTATAAATTGGTTCGAGTTTAATAACTTGTCCACAAAATATTAAAAATATGTAGTAAAATAAAGGTGTGAACAATGATTATATTTGTTGACACCTTTTAAAATCTAAATAGAAAGGAGAAAAAATATTGAAAAAAGATTTAGTAACAGCAGAAATAATAGTTAAAGAAAATAAGGTGGGAATACTAAGAGTTGGAAATGTTAATTACATTTCTTTAACTGATTTAGCAAAGTATCAAAATTCAAGTGATCCATCTTTTACAGTTAAAAACTGGTTAAGAAGAGTAAATACTATTGATTATATTGGACTATGGGAAGAAATTCATAATCAAAATTTTAATTTGGTCGAATTCGACCAAATAAAAACTGAATACGGTAGAAACTCATTTGCGATGTCACCAACACAATGGGTAAAAAGAACTAAAGCAATAGGAATAATTTCAAAAGGTGGGAGATATAGTATTGGAACATATGCCCATCCAGATATTGCATTTGAATTTGCAAGTTGGCTATCTCCGGAGTTTAAATTATATTTAATAACTGAATTTGAGAGATTAAAAACTAATGAAGCTTATCTAGAAAAAATAGATTGGCAAGCAAATAGAATTTTATCTAAATTAAACTATGTGGTTCACACTGATGCAGTAAAAACCTATATTGTTCCAACGCTTACAGAAGCGCAAAAGAAATTTGTTTATGCTGAAGAAGCTGATGTTTTAAATGTTGCTTTATTTGGGATGACAGCAAAAGAATGGAGAGAAAGAAATCCAAAACTTGCTGAAAATGGAAATATAAGAGATTATACTGATTTGCTTCATTTAGTTATATTAAACAATCTGCAAAACACAAATGCAGAACTAATTGAAGAAAAAATACCACAAGGTGAAAGATTAGTAAGACTTAATCATTCAGCAAGAAGACAAATGAAAGTATTAAAAGATAATAAAAATATAAAAGATTTAGAGTTATTACAAAAACAAGTTAATGAAGAAAATAATTTAATAACTAATTAAAAAAAGTATCAGCAGTCTCACTTTTATTTTTGCTTTTTTTAAATAAGTCAAAAGAAAACAAAACACAAGTTAAAGCAATTACAAGAAAATCAAGTTTAGATAATTTTTTTACAAAATGGACATCCGTTTATCCTTGAACAAATTTCAAATGAAGAGTCTTGGTCTTATGTTGAGGGTACAATAGAATTATATAAAGATATGGAAACAAAGAAATAAAAAATTTAAGGAGGCATATTATGATAATTGATAATAAGCTTTTAGAAAATGATATTATTAAATTTTTTATGAAAAAATATAAAATTCCAAAAAAATTAAGTATTAAAATCAAAAGTAGAATATCATGATGAAGATATAGAAAAATAAAAATCTTTAGGGTATATAAAGGAGTGATAAAATGGCAAATTTAATAGTGGTGTCTGGTCCGCAAGCTGTTGGTAAAATGACAATAGCAGAAAAAATTAAAGAACGATTAGGATATTCTCTAATGGTTAACCACGATAGCATTGAAGTTTCAGATAAAATATTTGGTATGGGTACACCTGCACAAAAAGAATTGAACAAACTAATTAGAAAAGGTGCATTTGATACTGCAATACAATATGATATAGATATGATTTTTACTTTTGTAACAGCCTTTGATTCACCAGAAGACATAGAGTATTTAAATAATTTAAGGAATATGTTTGAAGCAACAGGTGGGCAATTTTATTTTGTTGAATTGGAAGCAGATGTAAAAACAAGATTGGAAAGAAATGTAACTCCTCACAGATTAGCATCAAAATTTACAAAAAATGATGTTGAAAGAAGTCAAAGAGATTTACTTGATACAATGGAAAAGTATAGACTAAATTCTAATGCTGGAGAATTAATCTGTCCAAATCATTTGAAAATAAATAATACTAATTTAGAACCAGATGAAGTTGCTGATCAAGTTGTTGAACGCTTTAAATTAATAAGCAGTCATAGTCATAAGATATAAATATATTTTTTAGATAATGTTGAATAAAATTTTATAATTATTCAGCAAAAAATTATTAAATAAGAATAAAAAATACCGATTTAAAAGAAAAAAATTGTTAGATTGTTTTAATATTCTATTATGCGACTCAGGACTTAAATATAAACAATGTCGTGGTAAATAAACTCGCAAACCCACATAAAATAAGTATGATATAATTAATATACAAGTTTGGGGAGCTGATTTTATGAATAAGGATGATTACATAAAAATAGTTAATAAAAATGAATATCTTGATAGTAATGGAAAGAAGATTTTAATCGAACAAATTAAAAAATACTATGAAGTTAAAAACTATAGTATAAAAAAGGATACTTATAATATTGGTGATGAAGTAAAATTAAAGAAAGGAACTTTATTACATGGTACATATAAAAATATTGATGGACTAAAGGAAATACTTAAAGACGGATTAATATCAAGTTGGTTTATTGATGGAAGACTTTCTAAATATCCAAGTAGTGTTGGCATATGGAATTTAAAAAAGGATTATTATTTAAAAGATTATATAGATTTTTATTCAGGTGGAACTATAATGTATTGTGGTGTGTTTGAAAATGGAAAAGACACTCAACAAAATAAAACAGAAGTTATTCCTTATACTGAGATGAATAATATTATAGATATAGTGTCAAAAGTAGATTGCCATATGTGGACTTTAGAACAAACTAAAGAAGCTAGATTTATGCCAAGCTTAGTTCAAGATAGAGTACAGATTGGTGTAATTTTTAATGGCAGTAATAAATATTTGGCAGAGTTACTAAAAGGTGATATTTTAAACCCTAATAATATAAATGATGATGACGTTAAACCATTTATTAATCAAGATTACTATGAAAGATTTATTAAAAATAGAAAATATAAAGATGACTTTTTTACAGATAGAGAATCAGCAATTTTATTTGGGATACCATCAAATTTTATAGAAGGAATATTAGTTGGTAGAAAATATGAAAATGATAATAAAATTTTAGTAGAATTAAAAACATTACTGTCAGATGTATATATATGTAATTTAGATGGTAAGGTAATAGTTGCTAATAAATAGGTGATGGAATGAAAATTATTGAATATGAAGATAAATATTTAGAGGACGTTAAAGAGTTGTTAGTTCAACTTGAAGAGTATATTGTCTCTATTGATAAGGATTGTTTAGATCAAGTTCATTCGGATTATAGAGAAAAAATGGCGTGTATAGATTTAAAATATGTAAATGATAATAATGGTAAATGCTATTTAGCTTTGGAAAATGATAAAATACTTGGATTAATTATGGGATATATACCAATGTATGATGAGTTTGATTATTTAGATTATAAATGCCCTAAAAGAGGTAAAATATCTGAATTAATAGTTACATCTAAAATAAGAGGTAAGGGTGTAGGTCAAGCTTTAATAGAAAAGATGGAACAGTATTTTAAAAGTAAAGGTTGTGAATATGTTTTAGTTGATGTATTTGCATATAATGAAAACGCGATTAAATTCTATGGAAAAAAAGGGTATCATCCTAGAATGTTTACTAATATAAAAAAGATAAAATAGGAGTTATATATTATTAATTTTTTGTAATGAATTATGTTTTTATAACTATTTTTCTATTATTAATTAGACGTATGTTATACTATGTTTAAATAATGTTTATAGAAAAATATTAAAGCTAGAGGCTATATGAATTATTTGATACTTGTTAATAAAGCTAATTTATTTAATAAGGAGATGCTAGGTGAAATTGTTTTAGCTGGTAAAGACTTTCATATGAAAGATGTATATTTAGAAAAAAATACATGTGAAGCAGTTTTTGCTATACCTGGATTTAATAAAGTAATTTTGGATTCTGGTTATCGCTCGCTAGAGTATCAACAACAAGTTTTTGATTATTATGTTGATAGAAATGGGTTAGATGAAGCTAAAAAGAGAGTTGCTTTAGTAGGCACAAGTGAACATCATACTGGTTTAGCAGTTGATTTTGCTTTAAATGTAAATGGAGAATATCTTGATGAATTAAGTGGTAATGAACAAGAACTTATATGGCTAGCTGATAATGCTTACAAATATGGATTTATTCTAAGATATCCAAAGGGTAAAGAAAGCATTACAGGTTATAATTATGAACCTTGGCATTTTAGATATGTTGGTAGTAAAGAAATAGCCTTAGATTTAAAAAATAGAAATCTTACTTTAGAAGAGTATTTAGATGGCAATTTAAATTAGAAATATTGTTTTAAAATGAAATTTTTATGTATTATAAAATAACATTTGTTATGTTTATTTGACAATGATGTTATTATATAATAAAATAACAATTGATATTTTATTGAAAGAAGTGATTATATGGCAAGAAAAGTGGAATATGATAAGGAAATGTTTTTGATTAAAGCAAAGGATTATATTAATGAATTTGGTATAGAGTTATTAAATTCAAGAGATTTATGTAAATATATAGGTTGTTCTACTCAACCATTGTTTAGAAATTTTAATAACATGGATAATTTTAAAATTGAATTGAAAAAATATCTTCATGATTATTATGACTTATATATTGAAAAAATTGTTGATAAAAATGATTATCTTTATACAATAAGTTACGCATATGCTAGTTTTGCCTATAATGAATCGAAAATATTTAAAGCATTATTTATGTCTGAGTTAGCAGGATCAAGAACAATTGATGAAGTGTTATCATCAAGTTGGAATGTTGAAACTATAACATCTATTCCTGAACAATATTCTTTAACATTAGAACAAGCGAAGAAATTATATCGTGATGTTAGATTTTATACTCATGGTTTATCTTGTCAAATTGCTTGTAAAAGTATTGTTGTTACAGATGAAGAAATGAAAAGTCTAATAAGAAATTTAATAGACAATTTAGAAATGGTGATAAAATGAAACAAACTTTTAGAAATATTAAAACTGTTTATAAATACGGAAAAGAATATAAAAGTTGCTTAATATATGAAACAATTGGATCACTTTTTGGTATTTTTATTGGTATTGCGTTACCGATTCTACTTGCTAATCAACTTGTATATTTAACAGATAATAATTGGATTCAATTAATAGTTATGAGTTTAGTTGTTTTAATATTAGGATTGATAAATGCCCTTAAAACTGTGTTGATAAGAAAAAATACCCAAAAGTTTACTGTTGGAGTTACAGAAAAATTACAAAAATCTTTAAGCAGTGAAATATTGAAAGTTTCCCAAACAGATTTGGATAATAATTCAAGTGGTGTTTTTGTTCAAAGAATGACAAGAGACACTGATGAACTTGCAAATATGTTTACTGTAGGTTATGGAAGATTAGTTGGAATTATTTCAAGTATAGGAACATTTATTTCAATATTTATTATTAACAAGTATGTATTTATTTTTTATTTATCAGTTTCAGTTATTTTAACTATCCTACATTTATTAAAGTCTAGAAAAATAAATAAGCTTGATAAAGAAAAAAGAAAGCAACAGGAAAAAGTAACTGGATTAACAAGTGAATTAGTTAGAGGTGCTAGAGACGTCAAGATGTTAAATGCTAAAAGCGGTTTTGTTAATATGTTGAATGAAAATATTCAAGAAAAAAACAAAAAGTATTTAGATATGCGTAATGTTGATATCTCCTATAACTTTATTATTGAATGTTTAAAAGAATTGTTTCAATTTGCTTTAATTATATTATTTATATACTTAATAAGTTATGAAAATCTATCTGTTGCTATGAGTGTTGCATTATTTTCTTATAGAGAAAGAGTTATGCAAAGTTTTATGGCTAGTATATCCGATTTATTAGAAGAAGCCAATTGTTTTAACTTATCGTTTGAGAGAGTATTTTCTTTATTAGATAATAAATCATTTAATAAAGAAGAATTTGGTAAAAAACATCTTGATAATATTAAAGGTGACTTTGAATTTAAAAATGTTTCTTTTTCTTATGATAATGATTTAAAAGTATTAGATAATATCAACTTCAAAGTAGATGCTAATACAACTGTAGGTTTTGTCGGAAAAAGTGGAAGTGGCAAAACAACGATATTTAGTTTATTGTGTAAAATGTATAATATTGAGTCTGGCGATATTCTTATAGATGGAAACTCTATTAATGATTTAGATGAAGATTCTATCAGAGGAAATATAACAGTTATATCTCAAAGTCCATACATCTTTAATATGAGTATTATTGATAACATGAAACTTGTTAAAGAAGATGTAACATTAAAGGAGATAAAAGAAGCATGTCGTTTAGCTTGCTTAGATGATTTTATTGAGAGTTTACCAGATAAATATAATACAGTAGTTGGTGAAGGCGGTGTCACTTTGTCTGGAGGTCAAAGACAAAGACTTGCTATAGCTAGAGCATTAGTTCAAAAGACAGAAATAATTTTATTTGATGAGGCTACAAGTGCATTAGATAATGAAACACAAGGTAAAATTCAAGAAGCTATTAATAATTTAAAGAATGAATATACAATTATGATAATAGCTCATAGATTCTCCACAATATTAAACTGTGATAAAATATTCTTTATTGAAAATGGAAAAATAATAGATTCTGGAACTCATAAAGAATTGTTAAATAGATGTTCTGAATATAAGCATTTATATGAATCTGAAATAAAAAAAGGAAAGTAGGACAACAATTAAATTATAACTTATGATATAGTATATATGACAAAATAGAATGATAGGGAGAGTTTATATGAAAAAGTGTAAAGATTGTAATGTTGAAATGATTGAATGCTCTAGTCTTCATACAGATTATGTTGGTGGAGTTAAATTTGAAGAACAAATATTTTTAGATTATGATGATGAAAAAAATGGAACTAAAATGTTATTTAGTAATAATAAAATGTCTAAAAAGCGTTTAAAAGCAAGAGTTTGTCCATCATGTGGTGTAGTTGAATTATATGTTGATTTAGCTAGCAATGAATAAAGGTTGGAAAAGTATATGGAAAAGTTTTATTTAGAAATACCATCAATTCAAAGAAAAGATGATATAATTGATTATATTAATGAATTTGTTGTTTATAATTCAGATCTTAATGGCATGGGTTCTTTAGATAAAATTCTTGATGGTTTAACTTTTGAAGAGGCGTTAACTAGATGTTTAAATATGCAGAATGAAGAATATGCAAGAAGTATGCACAGAGCTCAAACTAAAACATTCTTACTTATTAGAGAAAATGATAATAGGTTAATTGGAACAATAAGTGTTAGATGGAATCTACCAAAGGAAATGGCTCCTTTTGGTGGAAATATAGGTTATGGTATTCGTCCAACAGAAAGAAGAAAAGGGTATAATAAAATTAATTTATATTTAGGTCTTCTTGAGGCAATAAAAGTTTCTTCAATAATTCTTCCTTGTGATGTTGATAATTTAGGTTCAAGTAAAACTATGGAAGCATTAGGTGGTAAACTTGAAAAAACAGAAGTGGATCCGGAGGATGGAATACTTACAAGTGTTTATTCTTTTAATGTTTCTGAAGCAATAGAAAAGTATAAAAGTAAAATTGAAAATTATATTAGAGCTTAGCAATATATAATAATTTTAAATAATTTAAATATAATAATAGTGGAGATGAATATGAAAAAGCTTATTATTATATTGTTAATTACATTTGGTGTAGCAGTACTACCTACTATTTTTATTGATTTTAATACGGATTATCTGATTAAACCTGCTTTATTTCCACCTAAAATATTGTTTCCTATTGTGTGGACAATTCTTTATATACTCATGAGTATTTCTTTGTATTTATCTAGCAAGAATGATAATGATGTTTATAAAGTTTATGGAATACAGTTGATTTTGAATTCATTATGGAGTCCATTATTTTTCTTGTTTAAAACTTATTTGTTTTCAACACTAGAATTAGTGGTCTTGATTTTATTTGTAGCAGTTATGATTTTTCAAATGCATAATAAAAATAAAGCAGCTGGATATTTACAGATTCCTTATTTTATTTGGTTATTATATGCATTATATTTAAATGTTTCAATATTTATTTTAAATTAGAGATATATTAAGTTATATCTTTTTTTGTTATAATCTCTTTAGAGGTATTTTTATGATATTAAATGTTAGTGGAAGAACTGATGTTGTCGCGTTTTATACAGATTGGTTTATGAATAGATATAAGGAAGGTTTTGTTGATGTAAGAAATCCTTTTAATAAGAAATTGGTCAGTAGAATATTTTTTGAAGATGTTGATGCAATTTTATTTTGTACTAAAAATCCAATTCCTATTGTTGATAAATTGAAACTTATAAACAAACCAATTGTTTTTCATATAACAATAACTCCATATAAAAAGGATATTGAACCAAATGTACCAGATAAAAGTAAAGTTATAGAGGCTGTTAAGAAAATAAGTGGAATTCTAGGAACAGAAAATGTAGTTGTTAGATATGATCCAATATTTATAAGCGATGAATATTCGATTAACTATCATATTAAAGCATTTTCTAAACTTTGTTCAGAACTTGATGGGTATATCAAAAAAATTATAGTTTCTTTTATTGATGATTATAAAAATGTTAGAAATAACTATGATGTTTTAAAATATAGGGAATTTAGTAATTCTGATTACGCTTTAATTGGAACTAATTTTAGTTCTATTGCTGAATCTCATAATATTAAAGTATCGACTTGTTTTGAAGATAATACTTTAGTTGAATATGGATTTACTAAAGATGAGTGTATGTCAAAAGAACTTGCTTATAAGTTAACAGGAAAGGTTTTTAAAAGTGAGTGGACAGCTAGAAAAGAACGTAAGTGCCATTGTGTTTTGATGGTTGATATTGGTTGGTATAATACTTGTTCACATATGTGTAAATATTGTTATGCAAATTATGATGAGACAATTGTTGATGAGAATATAAAGAAACATGACAAAAATTCATCGTTACTTATTGGAAAGTTAGAAAGTGATGATATAATAAAAAGACGTTTAAAGTGAGGTTATTATGGATAGAAGTTTTGGAGAGCAAAAATGAACAGATGTTCTTGGTGTAATTTAAAAAATCAAAAATACGTTGATTATCATGACAATGAATGGTGTGTTTTAAATATGGATGAAAGATATCTTTATGAGATGTTTATCCTTGAATCATTTCAAGCAGGTCTTTCATGGGAATGTGTTTTAAATAAAAGAGAGGCTTTTTTAAAAGCATATGATAACTTTGACATATATAAAGTTGTAAAGTATGATGATGTGAAAATCGAAGAGTTAAGGAATAACAAGGATATTATTCGTAATCGTTTAAAGATACAAGCAAGTATAAATAATTCTAAAATATATATGAATATTGTAAAAGAGTTTGGAAGTTTTTATAACTATCTTTCGCATTTTTCTGGCGGACGTATCTTTTATGAAATTGGAAAAACTACATCTGCGCTTTCTGATAAAATATCTTTTGATTTAAGATGCCGTGGAATGAAGTTTGTTGGTTCAACAATTATCTATTCATATCTTTGTGCAGTGGGTATAATTTATGCTCATGAAGAAACTTGTTTTTTATATAAAAAGCGTTAAATTTGTTGTTAAATAATAAAAATGTTTTATATTTCAATAAATTATATGATATCAAAATGTAGTTTAAAATTTTCTATAAATAATGGCGTTAGTTTATTAATTAGAGAATTATCCTCAACTATTACTGCTTTTTGGTTATTAAAGAAGCAGTATATTTTTTGTTTACTATTTGTTAAATAATAATATGTTGTATTATTAAAATTGCAGCTGCTAAAAACTGCATAAGTGTACCCATCAATAGTTACTAAATCGTTTATTTTCATAATATCTCCTTTTTATAAAGCTTATGATATTAAAAAACATTTAGAATTGTTAAATATAATGATATAATTGAATAGATGATGGATGTGATTTTGTGGATCAAAATAAAATAGGCGAATTTATAAAAAAACTTAGAACGGAAAATCATTTAACTCAAAAAGAATTTGCAGATAAATATGGAGTTACTTATCAGGCAGTTTCTAAATGGGAAAATGGTAAAAATCTTCCTGATATGTCACTTATAAAACAAATGAGTGAAGATTTTAATATTGGAATAGATGAGTTATTAGATGGAGAAAAAAAGACAAAACGTCAAATAGATTATAAGTACTTAAAAGGTGCAATATTTGGGTCATTAATAATTGTATTTATGTTTTTCATTATGTTATTAAGTCATAATGATAACTATCAATTTAAGACTTTATCAACTAAATGTGAAGATTTCAATATTTCTGGTACAGTTTCATATAATGATAAAAAATCATCGATTTTTATAAATAAAATAACTTATTGTGGTGGAAATGACGAACAAATATATAGAGATATAGAATGTATTTTATATGAAAATGATGGTGATATAGATAAAAAAATTGCAACTTTAACACATGATAAAGTAACTCCAACAAAGTTAGAAGATTTTTTGGAAAATGCTAATTTTGTTGTTGATAACTATTCTCGAGTTTGTAAAGAATTTAAAGAAAATAGTTTATATTTAAAGATCAATGCAACTGATTTGAATAATAATGTTATTACATATGAAATACCATTAGAATTAAGTTCTGATTGCGTTTGTAAATAGAATAGAGGTGAGGCGGATTTATGGCACGAATAGAAAAGAAAGTTTTGGATAATAGATGTCCTAGGTGTCAAGCTCCTATTGAATTTAATCCTAAACTTGGACTTTTTAAATGTGATTATTGTGATGGGGAATTCACGGCTGAAGAGTTAAAAGATATGACTACTGAGGAAAATAAAGTAACAGAAACCAGTGTTGAATATGTTAATTATAACTGCCCTGATTGTGGAGCTGTGATAATAACTGATGAAAATACGGCCGCGACTTTCTGTGTATATTGTGGAAATACGTCAATTATTAAAAGTCGATTAAGTGGGGAGTTTGCTCCTAGTAAGATTATTCCATTTAAAAAGACAAAAGAGGACGCGATTGCTGCTTTTCAAGGGTTAAAAAAGGGAAGACATTTAATACCAAAAGAATTTATAAACGAAAAAAATATTGAAAAAATCATGGGTGTATATATTCCTTTTTGGTTGTTTGATGTAACATCTTCTGGAGATATTCAAATAGATGCGACTAGAGTAAATAGTTGGACGAGTGGAGATACTCATTATACGAAAACAGATTACTTTAAAGTTGAAAGAGAAGGTAGTATGAAGTTTTCTAAAGTTCCAGTGGACGGATCAGTTAGATTTGAAGATGATATCATGAACACAATTGAACCATTTGACTATAATTCTTTAGTTCCATATAATCATGCTTACCTTTCTGGATTTTTAGCTGAAAGGTACGATGTATCCAAAGAGGATGCTTATAAAAGTGCGGAAGATAGAACAGTTAAGTCTACTAAAGAAGAGATGCTTTCAAGTGCACTTGGATATGCTTCAAAAGTTGTAACCAACTGCGATATTTCTCTGCATAATGATAACTGCGAATATGTTATGCTACCGGTATATATGGTAAATGTAAAATATAAAGATAAGTTTTATATTTTTGCAATGAATGGTGAAAGTGGAGAATTTGTTGGAAATATACCTCTTGATAAAAAGAAAGCTGTGATAATGTCTATATTACTTTTTATTATAATATTTGTTTTTATTTTAGTTATTTCATATATTGTATTTAAGTTTGGAGGTAGTAATTAATGAAAAAGCGTTTATGGTTAATTATATGTCTTTTGTTGATTATTCCAACTTTTGTCTTTGCAGCAAATGAAAAGGATTTAAAGACAAGAACAAGTTTAAATAATTATGGGGTATCTAAAAAATGGGATATGTCTTCAAGTACTCGAATAAATCATGCACTTTCTACACCTTATGTTGATGCAGCTGAGAAGATTTATGATTATTCAAACATTTTATCTACTACTGATAAAGATGAGTTAAAATTAAAAATGGATAAATTTATTAAAAAGACAGGATTTGACATGGTTTTTGTTTCTGTTGATTTAATATATAATGTAGATTCAACTAATGAAAATTATGCTGCTGATTTTTATGATTATAACGATTTTGGATTAAATGATGAGTATTATTCAGGTGTTTTATTATTAAGAAATACTTATGAAAGTAATCCATATTTTAATATTTATACGTTTGGGGAAGCTCAATTATATTTCACTTATGAAAGACTTGAAAATATTTTAGATGATATATATCCATATTTTAAAGATGGCGTTGATTATTTAGGAGGGATAAATAAATTCATTGATGAATTGAACTCTTATTATGATAAAGGAAAACCACTTAGTTCTCGAAATGATACATTGGATGAATATGGAAATGTTGTTAAGGGTTATAATCCACCTTATTTAGTTGCTTTTATTGGAGCAATTGCCGTATCTGCAATTGTTGTTTCAATTGAAGTACATAAAAACAAAATGTTAAAAAAAGCTACAACAGCGTTTGATTATTTAGATAAAAATTCGATAAATTACACTAAAAAGGATGATAGGTATATCAGAAGCCACACAAGTAGTTATAAGACTAGTTCGTCATCTGGAAGCGGAGGCGGCGGACATAGCATTGGTTCATCAGGCGGTGGACATTCTTCAGGAGGAGGAAGACATGGATAATCTTAATGAATTAAAAGAACATTTAAAAAATTTAGAAAAAAAATTGAATGATATTGGGAGGTCTCTTTGACGTCGATAAAAAATATGAAGATATAAAAGCATTGGAAGAAAAACTGAATGATTCTTCAATTTGGTCGAATCAAAGTAAATATAATGAAATTAACTCTAATTTAACTATCTTAAAAAAAGAGGTTGAGGACTATAACGTTTTAAGCAAACAACTTGAAGAAGCAAAACAAACATTGGAACTTCTTGCAGTTGAAAGTGATTTAGATCTTTATAACGAGTTAGTTTCACTTATTAATTCAATATCAACATCTCTTGAAAGTTTAGAATTAAATACTTTATTAAATGGTGAATTTGATAAAAACAAATGTTATTTAGAAATACATCCTGGAGCTGGAGGAACTGAATCACAGGATTGGGCGGACATGCTTCTTAGAATGTATACAATGTATTTTTCTAAAAATGACATTCCTTATGAGATAGTTGATAAACAGGATGCTAATGATGCAGGTATTAAAAGCGTTACTATTTATGTGAAAAAAATATATTCCTATGGTTATCTTAAAGGTGAAATTGGTGTACATAGGTTGGTTCGAATAAGTCCGTTTGATTCTAATCATCGAAGACATACTTCATTTGCAGCTGTAAATGTTACTCCGGAAATAGAAGATGCTAATATTGAAATTAATGATGATGATATAAGAGTTGATGTATATCGCTCCAGTGGAAATGGTGGACAGGGAGTAAATACAACGGATTCTGCTGTTAGAATAACTCATTTTCCATCAGGTATTGTTGTAACTGTTCAAAATGAACGTAGTCAAATTAGAAATAAAGAAACGGCTATGAAAATCTTAAAAAGTAAGTTATATAAAATTAAAATGGATGAACAAAATAAAATGTTGAATTCTATAAAAGGAAATAGTTCAATTGATTTTGGAAGTCAAATTCGTAACTACGTTTTAGAACCTTATAGTTTAGTAAAAGATTTAAGAAGTGGTTATGAATCTAATAATCCAACAAAAATTTTGGATGGTGACATTGGTCCAATTATTGAAAGTGTTTTAAAAAGTAGGTAGTTTATGGATAGATTTATTAGAATTTTTAATATAGTATTAGGATGTATTATTATATCTTTTGGACTTAATTATTTTGTATTGCCTAATCAATTAGTTATCATTGGAAGTGATGGCCTTGCTTGTTTATTTAGCTATATTTTTACATCAAATGTATATATAAATATGTTTATTCTTAATGTTATAATCTTACTTTTTTCTTTAATATTTATTGATAAACAAACTATTAAATTATATATAGTTCCTGCAGTTTTAATACCAATAATTTCATATTTGACTAGTTTTATAAGCAAGAGTTACCCGATACAACTTCCAGAAATGATGGTAAGTATTTTAGTTGCATCATTTTTAATAGGTATAGGGTATAGTTTTATATTTAAAGCTGGTTATAAAGCATCAGTAATATTTATTGTTGAAGATATATTTTCTTCATTAACTAATATACACTCTAAAAGCTATTCTTTTGTTATAGATATTTTTAATGTAATATTAACCGTGATATTTATAAGTTTAAATGTTGGATTATATTCATTAATAATGATAATTATTATTCGTTATTTAATAACTAAAGCAGAATTTGGTATAAATGATTATAAAATGTTTTACGTTATAACGGATAAAGAAAAAGAAGTTAGAGATTATATTGTTAATGATTTACATTATAAATTGACAACTTTAGATGTAACTGGTGGATATAGTAAGAAGAGCAGTAAAATATTGTTATCTGTTATCTCATCCAATGATTATTTTAGATTAAAAGAAGGAATAAAACTTATAGATAATCATGCTTTTATAGCTATTGTAGATACATATGATTGTATAAATAGAAAGATTGTTGATAATTATGAGAAAGATTAAAGTTGCTATTATTTTATTATTCAGTTTTATTTTAGTTGGTTGTGGAAGTAAAAATAGTATTACTGGTGATACTTTTGCATCTAAAATGACTGAGATGAATTATTCTATAAAAGATGTATTAAGCAATTATGACTATGCCGTATCGGCATATAATGCTTATAAGGATGAAGTAAGTGTATTTTTCCTTAAAGGAAAAAAGAAATATGATGTTGAAGGGATTTTTATTGATGAATATCAAAATCTTTTTAATGAAGTTGGAGAAAAATATGATAAAAAGCTTTCTAGTGGAAAGACTTGGAAAAGTTTAATGTTGAAAACTGATGAAAAAGTTTATTATATATCTTGGATAAGTGATTCATATATTATTATTAAGGCTCCTAAGGATAAAACAACTGAAGTTGAAAAAGTAATTAAGACTTTAGGATACTAATTGTAAAATAGATTGTAAACAATAAAAATAAATGAATTGTAAATTTACATGTTTGATATAATCTTTATAGGAGAGTGGGATTATGTCAGAAAAAATTAGCATGTTTAATATTGAACTTGATTCAATCGAACTTGTTTTGGGGAAACTGATTACTAGACAAAATTCAAGTGTTTTTGATAAGTTATGTATTAAATGTAATGGTTTGTTGGATAAAATCATTGATTCTACTCCGGAGATCATTACTTCAGAGGAACGAAGACAAGTAATTAGTATATTAAGAAGACTAAGAGATGCGGCTGTTCGTTTATCAGAGTATAAACAATATCTAATAGCTACAATTGATAACAATATTAAAGCTCTTGAAGAAGAAGGTAAAATTGTTGAATTCCCAAGCGATAATGTTTTATCTTTAGAAGAAGAAAAAGCAAGAAAGTTAACTTTAATTAATGAAAATAAAAATGCTGCATAGCATTTTTTTTCATAATATATTCATAATTAAGTTATATATTTTATTTGTTGGATGTGATAGAATATATAATAGGTGGATAAAAATATGGGTGCAAAGACATTTAAAACTCTAGATGAACAAATTGATATATTAAAAGGTAAAGGTCTAGTAATTGATGATATTGAGTATACTAAAAATATTATATTAAGAGAAAATTATTTCTTCTTGATGGGATATCGTCATTTATTTATGAGCAGTGATAATCCTAAATTATTTTTAGAAGGTACTACTTTTAAAGAACTTTATTCTTTATTCTATTTTGATAGGCAATTAAGAAATATAATGTTTAAAAATATCTTGATTATTGAAAATAATACTAAAAGTATATTTTCATATGTTTTATCTCAAAAATATGGATATAAAGAGAGTGATTATTTAAGAAATATAAACTATAATCAAGCACCTGATAAAATAAGGCAGGTAAATGACTTATTAAAAAAGATGAAACGACAAATTAGAGTAAATGGTGGGCAACATGAAGCTACAAAGCATTATATTAACAATTATGGTTATATTCCTTTATGGGTAGTTGTTAAAGTTCTATCATTTGGAATTACTAGTGAATTATATACAATATTAAAGCCAAATGATCAAAGGGAAGTAGCTAAATATTATGATGTTGAACCAGAAAATCTAATGCAGTTTTTACCGATATTATCCAATTATCGTAATTTATGTGCTCATGAAGATATTCTTTTTGAACATCGAACTCAAAAAGTTATACCAGATAATATTTATCATGATAATTTGAATATTCCAAAAATAAATGATGAATATATATATGGTAAAGGAGATTTGTTTTCCGTAGTTATTATTTTTAAATACTTATTGTCAAAGGATGATTTTAGACTGTTAATGGCTGAGTTATCCTATGAAATAGATGCTTTATCTGGAAAATTAAAAGTAGTATCAATAGATAAAGTACTTGCGAAAATGGGATTTCCAATAAATTATAAATCACTTTTAGATATGGAATAGGAGGGTCTTCTATGGAAGAAGATAAAAAATCAAAAAAAGGATTAAGTGTTGCAATAATTGTAGGTATTATTGTACTTGTACTTGTTGCAGTTGGGGATATAGTTGTTAACTATGTACCATTAAAAGAAATTTTTAGTAAAAACGTAAAATATGTTACTGAAAAAGAGGTTACAGTTACTGATAAAGGAATAAGTGATGCGGTTTCTAAACTATATGATGCATCTGTTATTGTTGAAGTTGGAACTAGCGAGAATAAACTAAGTGGTTGGGGAAGTGGATTTGTTTATAAAACTGATGATAAATATGGTTATATATTTACTAATCACCATGTTGTAGATGGTGCTAAAAGTATAAAAATAGTATTATCTAATGAAACTGAGGTAACTGGAGAGCTTGTTGGAAGTGATGAATATGCTGATGTTGCAGTTGTTAAAATTCCAAAAGATAAAGTTATAGCTGTTGCTGAAATCGGTAAAAGTGAAGATGTATTAGTTGGAGATACAATATTCGCTATTGGAACTCCAGTAAGTCTTGAATATTCATTTACAGTAACACGTGGAATTCTTAGTGGAAAAAATCGTATGGTAGAAATGAGTTCTTCTTCTAAGAAAAGTTATTATGGACAAAGTGGAGATTCATGGTATATGAATCTATTACAAATTGATGCTTCAATAAACTCTGGTAATTCAGGTGGTCCACTTGCTAACTCAAATGGAGAAGTAATCGGAATCACAAATAGTAAATTATCATCATCCACATTAAGTGGTGCATCTATTGAAAATATGGGATTTGCAATTCCAATTGAAGATGCTTTATCTGTTGCTGAATACTTAGAAAATAATGGAAAAGTTACAAGACCTGTTTTAGGTGTAACAATGACATCTGTCGAAGGTGCTGAATATAATGGTGTCAAAATAAGTGATAGTATTACAAGTGGAGCTGTTATTACAGATGTATCAAGCGGTTCTACAGCTGATGCTGCTAAGTTAAAAAAAGGTGATGTAATTATCAAATTAGATGATTATAAAATTAAAGATTATAAATATTTGAAATATTATCTATATCGTTATAGAGTTGGAGATAAAGTAAAAATAACTTATATCAGAGATGGCAAAGAAAAAACTGTTGAAGTTATGTTAAAGGATTAGTTTTAATCCTTTTATTTTGTCTTTATTCTTGATATAATACTTTGTGAATTGGATGTGATAACATGGCTTTAAAAGCTGGAATAGTAGGATTACCAAACGTTGGAAAATCAACTTTATTTAATGCAATAACTAAGGCAGGTGCACTTGCTGCAAATTATCCTTTTGCTACAATTGAACCAAATGTTGGAGTTGTTACTGTACCAGATACAAGACTTGATTATTTAGTTGAATACTATAAACCAAAAAGTGTTGTACCAACTTCATATGAATTTATTGATATAGCTGGTCTTGTTAAAGGTGCATCTAGTGGTGAAGGACTTGGAAATAAGTTTTTAAGTCATATTAGGGAAACGGATGCTATAGTTGAAGTTGTTAGATGTTTTGAAAATAAAGATATAACCCATGTTGAAGGAACTGTTGATCCTATTAGAGATATTGAAATAATCAATGTGGAATTAATACTTGCTGATTTAGAAATAATAAACAATCGTTTGAATAAAATTGGTAAAAAAGCTAGTATGACTAAAGATAAGAATGAACTTTTGGAAATAAATACTTTAATAAAATCAATGGAGGCTTTAGAAAAAAATATACCTTTAAGAAGAGTTGAATTTGAGGATGCTGAAAAGCAAGTTTTGAAAAATTTTTCCTTTATTACAGCAAAACCAATTATTTATGTTGCTAATGTAAATGAAGAAGATTTATCTGTTGGAAAAAATGAGTATACTGAAAAAGTTCGTGAATATGCTGGTCAAGAAAATGCTGGAGTAATCGTAATGTGTGCTAAGATAGAAGAGGATCTTGCACCACTAGAGGATACAGAAAAACGCGAATTTATGAGTGAACTTGGAATAACTTCTAGTGGTCTTGATAAGTTAATATTTGCAACTTATGATCTACTTGGACTTGCGACATTCTTTACAAGTGGTACCGATGAATGCCGTGCATGGACATTTAAAAAGGGAATGAAAGCTCCTAACTGTGCTGGATTAATTCATACTGATTTTGAAAGAGGATTTATTAAAGCGGAAGTAATGAGTTTCGATGATTTTAAAAATTATGGAAGTGAAATTAAAGTAAAAGAAGCAGGTCGCGTTAGACTTGAAGGAAAAGATTATTTAATGCAAGATGGAGATATAGTTTATTTTAGATTTAATGTTTAATAAATTATATCTTTTTTTCATATATTGTTTACAAAAGAAAGTGATTTTGCTATAATACTCGTGAGCTTGAAGGCTCCTTGCTTCTTAATTGAAGCCAAATAGACCATAAGGAGGTGTAGTATGAACAAATATGAAATGATGTTCATAGTAAAAACTACTGTTGAAGAAGATGCAGCTAAGAAAATTGCTGAAGATTTAAAATCAGTTATCACATCTATGAAGGGTGAAATTACTGATTCTAAAGATTTAGGTAATAAAAAACTTGCTTACTCAATCAATAAAGAAATTACTGGTTTTTACTTTGTAGTTGATTTTAATGCAACAAATGAAATTGTTTCTGAATTAGATCGTAAGGCTAGAATTAATGAAAACGTTCTTAGACATATGATTATCAGATTAGACGAGGAGTAAGATATATGAATAATGTATGCTTAGTTGGAAGATTAACAAGAGATCCAGAACTTAGAACAACTGGTACAGGAATTTCTACAACAACATTTAGTTTAGCTGTTGACGGAAGACCAAGTGCAAATGGGGAACCTCATACAGACTTTATTAATATTGTTGTATGGAGAGTACAAGCTGAAAACGTATGTAAATATTGTTCTAAAGGTAGTATGGTAGCTGTTATTGGAAGAATTACTTCTAGAAGCTATGATGCTCAAGATGGTACAAAGAGATACGTTACAGAAGTTGTAGCAGACAATGTTAGATTCTTAAGTTCAAAAGGAGCTAGTGCTGATAATTCCGTAAATTATAATATGAATAATGCTGGTGAATCATCAAGTACTCCTGCTAACCTTGAAGAAGATCCTTTTAAAGATTTTGGTTCAGAAGTAGTTTTAAGCGATGACGATTTACCATTTTAGAAAGGAATGAATAAAATGGCTGAATTTTTTAGAAAAAAGAAAAAAGTTTGTCAAATGTGCGCTGGTAAAAGCGTTGATTATAAAGATGTAGCAATCGTTTCAAAATACATCAATGAAAAAGGTAAAATTATGCCTAGACGTATGACTGGAGCTTGTGCTAAACATCAAAGACATATTGCTCAACAAATTAAAAGAGCAAGATTTATGGCTTTAATACCATTTGTTAAGTAAGAAACGCAAGTTTCTTTTTTTTGTGTTATAATATGAGTTATTAAGGAGTAAGATTATGGATAATTGGTATGCATTAAGAACAGCTATCAGTAATGAAAAATATGATGAAGCAATCAGTTTATTACAAAAATTGTCTAAAGGTATTGTAAGTGATAGCCGAACATTTTATTCATCACTTTTAATTTTAGTAAAAGTAGGATATATCTCTGAAGTAAAACAAATTATAAAAGATATATATAGTTCTAAAAAAGATGAAGATGTAAAGAGGATAATTTATAACTCTATGTCTGAACATGAGATTATCAAAAGTTTATCTGCTGAACAAATAGATATAGTAAATAAATGTATTGAAATGATAAGGGAAGCTTTAACAAACGAAGAATATGAATTAGTTTATGATCTATGTGAATGGGGATATTATGTAAGTCAATTGCCGATTTTTCTTTATTATGAAGGCAAATGCTTCTTTAAATGTCAAAATTATGCTGTAGCAGAAGAACTTTTATTAAAATATGTTGAACTTGGAAGTGAAAAAACATCAAAAGCTTACCTTTATTTATCCAGAATATATGAATTAAAAGGAAATAAGAATAAGTACTTAAAATATAAGAGAAAGTTAGAAGTAGCTGAAATGGCTAGCTTTAATTCATTCTATTTTTATGATTTGTCAGATAAAAATATAGATAGGCAAAAATATTATTTGCAACTTACTAATTTAAATTTCTAGTATTCGATTTGTTTCTTCACTTTTGTTGTGGTATAATAACTGGCGCATTATGAAGGTGATGAAATGGATTATATTAATGAACTTTTATTACAAAAACGTTATGACGAGGTTTTTAGCTGTATATATTCTCTTATTGAAGAAAAGAAGGCAACAAAAGAGTTGTATCCAATTTTGTTTAAACTTGCTAAAATTGGATATCATTTTCAAGTATATGATATTTTGACTAATTTAAGTATTCCAGGAAAAATGGAAAAAAGAATAATAGAAAATGAGATAAAAAACGAACAAAAATATATGTTATTAAATGATTATCAAAAGGAAATATATGATGATGCTATTTGGAGAATTTCTGAAGAGCTAAAAAATAAAGCGTATATTACTGCTTATATGTATGCAAGTTATGCATACTCTATAACTGAAATGCCTGAAATGTTATATTATAAAGGTAAAGCGCTTTTTAAAATGAAAGATAATTTTAATGCTCGAAATGTATTTTTGGAATATATAAAAGTTGGATCTGAACGTGTTAATAAAGCATATATATTTTTACATTCAATTTCTATAAAAGTTCATAGTAAAACTATGGCAAATTATTATAAAAAAGAAATGGATAAACTGGAGTATTTATATCAAAGTAATTTTGATTATAAAGATATTGAATATCATTTGAGATTTTATAAAAAGGAATATTAATGAAAATTTCATAATTATTTGATATAATATTTGAAGATGGAAGTGATAGTATGAAAGTTATATTACTTAAAGACGTAAAAAAACAAGGTAAAAAAGATGAAATAATCAATGTAAGTGATGGTTATGCTCAAAATTATTTAATAAAGTTAGGACTTGCTGTTCCTTGTAATGAAGGAAATAAAAAGAAACTTGATAGAACATTAGAGGAAAGAGAAAAAGAAGAAGAGTTTCGTGTTAAAGAATGCCAAAAATTGAGTGATGAACTTAAAAATGTTACTATTACATTTACAGCTAAAACTGGTAAAGATGGTAGAATGTTTGGTTCTATTTCTAATAAACAAATAGCTCAAGAACTTAAGAATAAAGGATACGATATTGATAAAAAGTTAATTGAATGTGATCATGTAATTGATACTCTTGGAGTACATAAAGTAAAGATAAATTTACATAAAAAAGTTATTGCTTACGTAAATGTTTCAGTTAACTAGGAGGACTTATGGCCGATATGAAAGAAGAACCTAAAAATTTAGAAGCGGAGATGTGTGTTCTTGGTTGTGCATACATGTCTTCATCTGCTTTAGAAAAAGTATGTGATGAACTTTCTAGTGATATGTTTTATGATAAGCGCAATGGAGTTATATATGATGCTTTATCAGAATTGAAAAAAAGAAATGAAAAAATTGATTCAACGATTCTTAAAAATGAGATAGAAAAAAATACACCAATAAACTCAGTTGGTGGTGTTGAATATTTAAGTGATGTTATTGATTCAGTTGTATCAGCTTCTAATATTGATTCATATATAAAAATAGTTAGAGAGAAAGCTTTAAGAAGAAAACTTATCACAGTATGTGAGGATATTGAAAAGAATGCTAGAGTTGAAGATCAAGACACGAATGATCTAATTGAAAGTGCTGAAAAGAAACTATTTACAGTTACTAAAGCGAGAAAAGCTGGAGAATTTAGAACAAGTCGTGAAGTTTTAAAATCAGCTATAAGTCAACTTGAAACATTATCAAAAAATGATTCTGATGTTACTGGTGTTCCAACTGGGTTTTATGATTTTGATAAGTTGACTAGTGGCCTTCATCCAAATGAACTTATAATTATTGCTGCTCGTCCTGCTATGGGTAAAACAGCTTTTGCTTTGAATATTGCTGTAAATGCTGCTTTAGCAACTAACAAGGCTGTTGCTATATTTAACCTAGAAATGGGTGCTGAGCAATTAATGTTCCGTATGCTTTCGGCAGCTAGCTCTGTTGAAGGTAATAAGCTTAAAACTGGTAAATTAAGTCATGATGACTGGAAAAAAATAAATGAAGCAACAAGTGAACTTGGAGATGCACCAATATTTATTGAGGATACTCCAGGTATTACAATTGGTGAGATACGCGCTAAATGTAGACGTCTTGCAAGCGCTGGAAATTTAGGATTAATTGTAATCGATTACTTGCAACTTATAAGTGGCGGTCCTGGTTATGGTAATAATCGTCAACAAGAGGTATCTGATATATCTCGTAGCCTTAAAACCATGGCAATGGAATTAGGTGTTCCAGTTATTGCTCTTGCCCAACTTTCACGTAACGTTGAAGGAAGAGAAAACAAACGTCCGATTATGTCGGACTTAAGAGAATCAGGTTCAATAGAACAAGATGCCGATATAGTTTCATTTCTTTATAGAGATGATTATTATACTAAACAAGTCGATAATCCGGATGGGGTTTCTATTTCGGAACTTATAATCGGTAAGCATCGTAATGGTGCAACGGGAACAATTGAATTGTTATTTGAAAAGAACATAAGTAATTTTAGAAATTATGTTAAAAATGTAGAAGAAACATAGGTGGTTTAATGAAAGGAAAAATATTGGGGTTTATATTAACAATATTGGTAAGTGGTTTATTGTTCTTTTGTGGAACTAACGTTGATTTTGCATCAGAACCACAAGAAGTATATCAAGTTTATTTAAATGGTGATAAAATTGGTTTGATTAAATCAAAAGAAAAATTTTTAAATATGATTGATACTGAACAAGAAGCTTTAAGAAAACAATATGGTGTTGATAAAGTATATCCACCAGATGGTTTAGATATCAAAAAAATATATACATATAATGATGATATTTTAAAAGAAGAAGATGTTTATAATAGTATTAAAGATAAAGAACCTTTTATGATAGAGGGGTATGTTGCTAAAATTGTTTATACTGAAAAGAAAATTATCAACGATGATCAAGTAATTGAACCTGGGAAACCAGTTGAAATAAGCATGATGAGTAAGGATATCATGAAAGAAGCTTTATATAAAACAGCTGCAGCTTTTATTGGATCAAAAAATCTTGATGATTATAACAAAAATACTCAAGAGAAAATCACGGATACTGGATCAATTATTAATTCAGTATATTTTGAAGAAACGATTACTATAAGAAAAGGTTTAGTTTCAACAAATAACATAATATTTAAAGATTCTGGAGAACTTTCTAAATATTTATTATATGGAACTTTGGATGAACAAAAGACATATATAACAAAAGTAGGAGAAAATTTGGATGCAATAGCTGATGCTAATAACTTAAATATTGAGGAGTTGATGATTGCAAATCCGCAATATACTAAGTCAAATGTATTACTCGCAGCAGGTGAAAAAGTAAATGTAGGACTTATTTCTCCATTAGTAAGCGTAGTTTATAAAAAGACTGAAGTAAAAGATATCGAAGTTCAATATAAAACAACATACATTGATGATAAAAATAGATATACTGACTATAAACAAGTAACAACTCAAGGTCAAAATGGAGTTAAAAGAATTACTCAAGATATAAAGTATGTTAATGGAGAAATAAATTCATTAGTTATAAGCAAAACTGAAACTATTAAGGATCCAGTTAATGAAGTTGTAACAAGAGGAATCAAAAAGTCAGCAAGCAGTGGAAGTGAATTCTATCATTCTCCTCAAGGCAACAGTGATTGGAGTTGGCCAACAATATCCCCATTTGTAATTACTTCTAGATTTAAGTGGCGTTGGGGTAAACAACATCAAGGAATAGATATTTCGGGATGTGGATATCGTTCTCCAATATATGCTGTTCAAGATGGAACTGTTTATAAAGTAAATTACAATTCTAGTTTAAATGAAGGGCTATCTATTTATATTGATCATGGTAATGGTTATGTAACTCAATATATGCATTTAGCTGCTATTTTAGTTAAAGAAGGTCAGACAGTTAAAAGAGAGCAAAAAATTGCGTTAATGGGATCAAGTGGTTTCTCAACAGGAACACATTTACATTTAGGTGTATTTAAAGGTAAACCATATCAAGGAGGAGTTGCACTGGATCCTTGTGCATCAATATTCAAATGTTAGTTTCTGTATTAGCAAGTGGAAGTGAAGGAAATTCCACATATTTAAAAATTGGAAATAAAAATATTTTAATAGATATAGGTATGAATAATAAATATATCGCGACTAAATTAGGTGAGTTGGGTGTTGAAACAAAAGATATTGATTATGTTTTTATAACTCATACTCATACTGACCATACAGGCGCAATGAAAGTATTCTTTAAGAAAAATACTCCATTTGTTTTTGTCGATGAAAAAATGATGGTTGAACTTCCATTCTTAGAGGATTATCCAAATTTATGTTTTGATTCAAAAGAAATGGATTTTGGTGATTTTAAAGTAGAACCATTTAGGACAAGCCATGATGCTCCAGGTTCACGAGGATATATTTTTAAAGAAGGAGATAAGAGTTTTGTGTATGTAACCGACACGGGATATATAAATCACAAACTCTTTGATAAACTAAGCAATCATGATTTATATGTATTTGAAAGTAACCATGATGTTGAAATGCTGATGCATGGGCCATATCCACCATGGTTAAAAAAACGTATTAGAGGTGATGAAGGCCACTTATCAAATAATCAATGTGGTTTTTATCTAAGTAAATTTATTGGGCCTAAAACCAAAGAAATTGCTCTTGCACATCTCTCACATGAAAATAATTCTCCGGAACTTGCTATGAAAACAGTGAAAAATGAATTAGAAGAAAATGGCATTGAGTTTAATAATATAATAATTGCTAAACAAAGAGAAAGAACGGATTTAATAAAATTATGATTAAGGTAATATGTGTAGGTAAGATAAAAGAAGAATATTTATCTTTAATGATAAATGATTATTATAAAAGAATAAATAAATACCATAAATTAGAAATAATTGAGCTAAAAGATTCCAATATGGAAGCTGAAGGAGACTTGATTTTAAAAAATTTAAAGCCAACTGATTATATTATTACTTGTGAAATAGATGGTAAAAATTTAAGCAGCGTAGAGCTTTCTAATAAGATTAATGAATGGTTTATAAATAATTCTAATTTGGTTTTTATAATTGGCGGATCCGATGGAATTGATGAAAGAATAAAGAAGATGAGTAACTATAAGTTATCATTTGGAAGAAATACTTTTCCACATGGAGTGTTTAGAGCTATCCTTTTGGAACAGTTATATAGGTCATTTAAAATACTTAATAATGAAACATATCATAAGTGATGTGTTCTTTTTTTTACAATCTTTTTAACAAATTATTAAAAAGTAGTTGACAAATAAGCTTGTTTTTAATATTATGTTAATAACAGGAGAAAAGATCTCTTGTTAAATTATAAATTTTGATATTAACAAAATGTTAGAAAGAGGATTTTATGGAAAAGAAAAAATTAGAAGATTTTGAAAGATGCATATTTAATATTGATATGGTAGAGGGTTTTGTAAATATTGGACCAATGTCCAATAAGAAATATAACTTACTTGTGCCAGCTCAAAAAGAAATTATGGATGATATCAGAGAGAATGGTGAATTAATCACTTTTATTGGAGAAGCACATTTAGAAAATGCTTCGGAATTTAAAAATTATCCGCCTCATTGTAAAGTTGGTACAAAAGAGGCTGAATTTATAAGCGATTTTAACGAATATTTAAGATATGTTAATACATTAATCTATCGAAAAAATTCAATTAATGGAATGTTAAATCCAAAATTGCTTGAAGATTTAAAGATGATGACAAATTTAAAAGAAGTTATTTTTACTGGTGTATGTGAGGATTTATGTGTTATGGATTTTGCACGTACATTTGCAAGATATATGGATGAACTTAATAGAACAGTAAAAATGTTTGTTTCTTCTAATGCTGTTGATACGTTTGATTCTGAATATCATAATCGTGAACATTGGAAGAGTGTTGCAAAAGAAGTAATGGAAAGTGCTGGAATTCAATATGTAATGGATTTTAACGAATTAAAGAAGAACGAAAAAGAATTAGATTTGAGGAAGTGTGTTTAGTATGAAAATAGAAAGATTACCAAGAAATTATACATTATTAACTGATGAGTATGAATTTACAATGTCAGAAACTTATTTTAAAAATGGAAAGAAAGATGAGATTGCTGTATTTGATGTTTTCTTTAGAAAAGTTCCAACAAATGGTGGTTATGCTATAATGGCTGGACTTGATAAAGTTATTGAATATATTAGCAATCTACATTTTGGAGAAGAAGAACTTTCTTATTTAAAACGTGGAGGATATAATGACAATTTCATTGAATATTTAAAAAATTTCAAATTTACAGGAAATATTTATGCTATTCCCGATGGAACTCCAGTATTTCCGAATGAGCCAATAATTACTGTTGAAGCTCCAATTATTGAAGCTCAAGTTGTAGAAACGGCAATTTTATCTCTAGTAAATGGCGCGATGGAACATGCAACCGGTGCAAGAAGAATAGTTGAAGCAACTCCTAAAAATGTACCAATTATGGAATTTGGAAGTAGAAGAGCTGATGGTTTGGAGGCGGCGATAGATGCTTCTCTTTATGGAATTATGGCTGGGTGTTTAGGAACAAGCAATACATACGCAGCTAATATGCTTGGGATTCAAGCGTTGGGAACTCAAGCTCATAGTTATATAGAAACATTTGATACAGAGTATGATGCTTTTCTTGCTTATGCAAAAGCATATCCAAATAATTGCTTATTATTAGTTGATACAATTGATACATTAAAAAGTGGAATTCCAAATGCAATCAAAGTAGCCAAAGAATATTTAATTCCAAATGGATATAGATTAAAAGGAATTCGTATAGATTCTGGAGATCTTGCTTATCTTTCTAAAAAGGCAAGAAAGATGTTGGATGAAGCTGGACTTAATGATGCTCAAATATGTCTAAGCAATGGATTGAATGCTAATACAATTAAATCCCTTGTTGATGAGGATGCTTGTTTTAATTCTTTAGGAGTAGGTGATAATATTTCTAAACCTGATGGTCGTATGGGTTGTGTTTATAAAGAAGTTGCTATAGTTAAAGATGGAAAAAGAATTCCTAAAATAAAACTTAGTAATGATATAGTTAAAACAATAAATCCAGATTTTAAAGATTTATATCGTGCATATGATAAAGAAACTGGTTATGCCCTTGCTGATATTATGGTAAGACATGGTGAAAGTGTTAAAGGTGATAAATTAATAATAGTTGATCCAGTAAACATTTTAAAACAAAGTGAGATTAGCAACTATACTTTAATACCACTTCAAAAACAAATATTTAAAGATGGTGTTTTGGTATATGATGATCCAACAATATTAGAAAAGCGTGATTATTGTGAAGCTCAAATGAGTACGATCTATCCTGAAATAAAAAGAGAAGTTAATCCACATACTTATTGCGTTGATGGAACGCAAGAGTATGTTGAATTTAAAAATAATATGATAAAAAGTTTAAAAAATAGAGAATTAGGAGGAGAATAATATGTTTAATGCGAAGAAAGAAACAAAAAATATTATAAATTTTATTAGAAAATATTATGAAGATAATAACTTAGGTGGTTGTGTTTTAGGTATAAGTGGAGGAAAAGATTCTGCTGTAGTTGCTGCTATTATGTGTGAGGCAATAGGTAAAGAAAATGTTTTAGGAGTAACACTTCCATGCCATTCAAAAGAAAATGATAAAAGCGACGCAAAACTTGTAAGTGATGCATTCGGTTTTGAACTTGTCGATTTAGATTTAACTGATGCATTTGATGTAATAAAAGGTAAAGTTAATTTATTAGGTGGCTTTACTGATGAAGAAACTCTTAATAGTGATATCAATTTAAAACCAAGATTAAGAATGAGTGCTGTTTATTATTTAGCTGCATTGAAAACAGCTTTAACTCATAAAACTTATATAGTTGCTGGAACTAGTAATAAAAGCGAATTATTTGTAGGTTATTTTACTAAAGGTGGAGATTCTGTTCATGATATAGGAGTTTTAACTGATTATACAGTTGACGAAGTTATTAAAATTGGTGAAGTTTTAAATGTACCAGCCTCTGTTTTATATAAAGCTCCTAGTGATGGTTTATCAAATAAAACAGATGAGGATAAATTAGGAGTTACTTATGCTGATATAAAAAAATATATGAACGGTGAAAAATTGGATAAAAAGATAAGTGATAAAATAGAAAAACTTCATAATAATGCTTATCATAAATTTAATTTACCATATTATAAGAGAGAAGCATGAAAATAGGTATATTTGGTGGAACATTTAATCCTCCACATAAGATGCATTTAAAAATAGCTCTTTCATTAATAGAAAAAAATTATGTTGATAAAATTATATTTGTTCCAACAGGAAATAAATATGATAGAAAAGATTTAAATAATGAAAATGATAGACTTAATATGGTAAATCTAATGATTAATGATTATAAGAATTTAGAATCAAGTGATTTTGAGTTAGGAAAGATAATGGTTTATACATATCAAACTCTAAATCATTTTAAAAAGTTATACAAAAATGATGAAATATATTTCATATGTGGAAGTGATAATATAAATGATTTTAAAACTTGGAAAAATTATAAATATATTTTAGATAATTTTAAAGTTTTAGTAATTGCAAGAAATAATGAAAAAATCAATATAAAAAGCTCAAATATTATACTTACAGATGTTAAAGTTGATAATTTATCCTCAACATATATCAAAAATAATATAAAAAATATTAAGAACATAGACGATTTAATTGATAAAAAAGTATTAGATTATATTAAAGAAAGAAATTTCTATGAAAGAGGTTGTTGAATTATTAATAGAAAAACATAAAAGAATAGCTACAATGGAATCATGTATTGGTGGGTTTATAGCTTCAAGCATTACAAATATAGATTGATTTAGTGAAATATTAAGTTTTAGTGCTGTAACTTATTTTAATGATACAAGATACGATAATAAAATATTTATAAAAGATAATATTGCTATATCTCTTTTAAAAATGATAAAAAAGGAAGAAGAAAATAATTAACAAATTTAAAACGCTAAAAAAATATGTTATAATCAAATTGTTATGAAGAGGTGTTCTATGTATAAAACTGAAAAAGAATTTTTAAGTCATTATAATCCTGATGAATTTGATAGATTTTCAATAACAACAGATATTTTAGTAATAAGTATAAGTGATGAAGAATCTACTAATTATCGTAAAGCCAGTGAAAAAGTAATGAGTATTTTATTAGTAAAAAGAAATAATTTTCCGTTTAAAGATAAATGGTGCTTGCCAGGAGGATTTATTCGCATTGATGAAGAATTAGAAAGTGCTCCAGCAAGGATTTTGGAGAATGAAACAAATGTTAAAGATATTTATTTAGAACAACTTTATACTTTTGGTGGTGTTAAAAGAGATCCAAGAATGCGTGTCATATCTACAACATATATGGCTTTAGTTGATAAAAATAGAATGGATACTGAGTTAAAGAATGAAGCTAAATGGTTTAATTTGAGTGTAAATGAAGAAAATGATTTAATTCATTTGACTTTAACTAATGATGATACAGTAATAACTGCTGTTGTTAAGAAAATTTTGAGAGAAAAAACTACTGATAGATATGAATTCAGTATAGTTGAAAATGATTCTATTGCTTTTGATCATCCATTAGTTATTGTTTCTGGAATAGAAAGATTAAAAAATAAGATTGAATATACTGATGTAGTATTTAATATGATGCCTAAATATTTTACTTTAGGTGAGCTTCAAAAAGTATATGAAGTAATCTTAAATAGAAAACTTTTGGATCCGGCATTTAGAAGAATTATTGCTAATAAAGTAGAAAAAACTGATGAGATGAAAACAGGTGGAGGTCATAGACCATCAAGATTATTTAAATATAGAGGAGGAAAATAAAATGATTGGTAATGATTGGGATAATGTTCTTACTCCAATATATAATGGTGATTATTTTGAACCTCTTTTAAAACGTGTTCAACATGAGTATAGTGTTCATACAGTTTATCCAAATAAAAAGGAAGTATTTAATGCTTTAAGACTTACTCCTTTTAAAGATGTTAAGGTTGTTATAGTTGGACAAGATCCATATCATGGAGAAGGAGAAGCTCATGGCCTTTCTTTTTCGGTAAGAGATGGAGTAAGAATTCCACCTAGTTTAAAAAATATATATAAAGAATTATATGATGACTTAGGAGTTCCTATAAGAAGTACGGGAGATTTAACTTGTTGGGCTAAACAAGGAGTATTACTTTTAAACTCAACTCTAACTGTTGTTAAAGATACACCTAATTCACATAGCAATATTGGATGGCAACAATTTACTGATGATGTTATTTCTTTAATAGATGAAAATAAAAGAGATGTTGTGTTTATTCTTTGGGGTAATTATGCTAGAAGTAAAAAAGCATTAATAAAAAACAATTATATTATTGAAAGTGCTCATCCATCACCATTCAGTGCAAGAAATGGATTCTTTGGGTCTAAACCTTTTTCAAGAACAAATGAATATTTAAAAAGTAAAGGTTTAGAAGAAATTAAATGGTAGAAATTATTATGAATGATTTTGTGGAAAAAACTTTAAATGAGGAACTGAAGGATAACTAAAAGCAAAAATAATGTAAAACATGTTTTTGCTTTTTTTTGTTGAAAAGTAAATAGATTTCGACAAAAATAAACAAAAAAAGGTAAAAAATAATGAATGTCAAGTATTGAT
>OIYG01000022.1_pt1 | contig 167685 bp, 169 predicted proteins | sample 1587861 | NCBI WGS metagenome assembly OIYG01 (sample SAMN03283272) | human gut metagenome | biome: human-associated habitat; material: feces | host: Homo sapiens | place: Peru | collected 2012 | reverse complement strand
CAGGGGACTTATTTGTATGTACAAAAGGAGTAAATACAGATAGACATGATTTTATAGAAGATGCGATAAAAAATGGGGCAAGCGCAATTGTAGTTAGTCATGATGTTGATTTTGATATACCTACAATTAAAGTAGAAGATACAAACAAAATTCTTCCAATAATATGTTCTAAATTTTATGACCATCCAGAAGAAAAATTAATAATAATTGGAGTTACTGGTACTGATGGTAAAACATCCACTGCAACAATTATTCAAACACTATTAGGAAATGATATTTGTGGTTATATAGGAACTAATGGTAGAAGTTGTTATAAATTCAATAAAGAAATAAATAATACTACTCCGGATAGTGATAAGCTATTTGAATATTTTTATGATTTTGTTAATGCAGGATGCAAATATGTAGCAATGGAAGCAAGTAGTGAAGCTTTCTTTAGACATAGACTTGATACTATCAAATTTAATGGTGGAATTATTACTAATATCACAAGAGAACATTTAAATATACATAAAACATTTGAAAATTATATTGAATGTAAATCAACTTTATTTAAACAAGTAGTTAAAGATGGCTTTTCAGTACTTAATATAGATGATCCATTTTACGAAAGAATATTATCATCAACTCACGGGAAAATATTAACATATGGATATGATAAAGATGCATCATTTAGAGTACTTGATAGTAAAATTTATAGTTATAAAACAGATATTACATTTAAATATTTAGACAAAACCTATAATATAGAAAGTCCTCTTTTAGGACAGTTTAATGTATACAATTTAATGGGCGCAATTGCTTGTTGTGTAGCACTTGGATTTGATATAGATAAGATTAAAGGTAATATCAAATATATAAAGGTATCTGGAAGACTTGATATAATTCCTAATATGGGACAAGATTTTACTGTTATGATTGATTATGCACATACACCTAACGGAATCACTAACTTACTTAATTTTGTACATACACTTGATATAAATAGAAGTATAGTAGTAATTGGTTCTGCAGGAGAAAGAGATTATCTAAAAAGACCAATAATGGGTAAATGTGTTACTGATAATGCTAGTTATGCAATCTTTACATATGAAGATCCTAGAAGTGAAGATCCAAAAGATATAATCGATATGTTGACTAGTGATATAAAAGATAGAAATAACTATGAAGTTGTTATTGATAGAAAAAGTGCAATTGAAAAAGCAATTAATATGGCTCAAAAAGGAGATATGGTTTTAATACTTGGTAAAGGTAATGAAACATACCAAAAGCTAAAAACAGGCACTATATATTTTAATGATATAGAAGAAGCAACTAATGCATTAAAGAAAAGACTTGAAAAAGAAAAAGTTAATAACTAGCTTTTTCCTTTCTTCATCTTTTGCATATAATATGGTATAATAGTCTAGGATGTGATTAAATGAGAGTGATAGTAAGTGCAGGTGGGACAGGTGGACATATATTCCCAGCCTTAGCTATTATTAATAAAATTAAAGAAAAAGAACCAAAAAGTGAGATTTTATATATTGGTACTACCGATAGAATGGAAGCAAAATTAATTCCTGAACTTGGAATTAAATATATAGGCGTAGAAATGAAGGGATTAAATAGAAAGAATCTTCTAAAAAACTTTGAAGTTATCTCTTCACTTAACAAAGCTATTAAGAAATGTAAAAGTATTATAAAAGAATTTAATCCAGATATTGTTTTAGGAATAGGTGGATATATTACTTATCCCGTTATAACAGCATCTACTAGCTTAGGATATAAAACTTTTATACATGAGCAAAATTCTATTCCAGGGCTATCAAACAAACTATTAAAAAATAAGGCAACAGTTATAGGAGTTTCTCTTGAAGATTCTCTAAAATATTTTAGCAATAAGGCTAATGTTATATTTACAGGAAATCCTAGAAGTGAAGAAGCAACCAACGCAAAAAAAGTTCCTAAAAGTAAATATGGATTATCAAATAATAAAAAATGTGTTCTTATTGTAATGGGAAGCCTAGGGAGTCATACTATAAATCAAAAAATGATGGATATACTTCCAAAATTTAATGGAAAAGACTATGAAGTATTATTTGTAACAGGTAAAAATTACTATGAACAATATAGTAAAATTAAATTGCCAAGCAATGTTAAAATAATTGAGTTTTTAAACGATATGCTTGGAGTTATGAAAAATGTAGATTTAATTGTATCTAGGGCAGGGGCATCTACTATTTCAGAAATAACCGCATTAAGCTTACCTAGTATACTTATTCCATCCCCATATGTTACCCATAATCATCAAGTTAAAAACGCTTTAGTTTTAAAAGAATGTGGGGCAGCAGTATTAATAGAAGAAGATAAGCTTAATAGCGATAATTTAATAAATAATATAGATAGTATATTAACAAATAAAGAAATTTATAATAAAATGAAAAAAGCTAGTGGGCTTTTAAGTATAAATAATAGCGCAACTAAAATATATGATATTTTGAGAAAGACAATAGACGGTGAAAAGCATGAATAAACATATTAAATTTATTAAAGAAAATGACATAGGAAAATACTTAGAAAAGCAAAGTTTAAGTGAATATACTACCTATAAAGTTGGGGGAGAAGCAAGGTTAATTGTATACCCTAAAAATGAGACTAAATTAATTGAACTTTTAAAATATATTAAAAACAATGATATTAATTATAAGATACTTGGGAATGGTTCTAACACTATTTTTAGTAGTAAAACATTTGATGGTATAATTATCAAATTAGACGAGTTTAACAAAGTGGAAGTAATAGGTAATAAAATAATTGCTGGTGCTGGATATAATTTAATGAAATTATCTGCACTAGCAACTAGAAAATCATTGTCTGGATTGGAATTCGCATCAGGTATTCCTGGTACCGTAGGTGGTGCAATATACATGAATGCGGGGGCCTATAAAAGTGATATGGGATTTATTGTTCAAAATGTAAAAGTATTAACCCCAGAACTTAAAATTATTACTATGGCAAATAAAGAAATGAAATTTCATTATAGAGATTCTTTCTTACAACACCATAAAGGTTATATTTGTTTAGAAGCAGTATTAAAATTAAAACCAGGCAAAAGAAATGAAATAAGTGAGATTAACAATGAAAGAAAGAAAAGAAGATTAGAATCTCAACCACTAGAATATCCATCAGCTGGAAGTGTATTTCGTAACCCAGATGGAATGTTCGCAGGCAAAATGATTGAAGATATTGGACTTAAAGGTTTAACAAAAGGCGGAGCTCAAATAAGCAACAAACACGCTAATTTTATAATAAATATTGGTGGTGCTACCGCAGAAGATATAAAAGACTTAATTGAATTTGTACAAACAGCTGTATATGATAATTACGGAGTAAAGTTAAAAGTAGAACAAGAATTTGTTAATTGGGAGTAGACATATGGCAAAAAAAGTCAAAAAAAAGATAAAATTTAAAATAGTACCCATATTAATATTTTTAATTTGTTTAGTTATTTTATATTTTGGACTATCATATCTTGCAGATACAAAAATCAAAAATATATATGTGTATGGAAATAATTTACTTACCGATCAAGAAGTAATTGAACTTGCAAAAGTAGAAGATTATCCAAGTTTTTATAAAACACTATCAAGAACTATCAAGAAAAACATAAAGACAAATCCAATCATAAAAGAAGTAAAAATTAGAAAAAGCTTTTTCAATGTACTAAATATATATATAACTGAATACAAACCGCTCTTTATAAAAGGTGATAAGCTAATATTAGAAGGTGAAATATCTACTGATATAGTAGAATGTAAAGTACCAGTACTTACAAATGAAGTTGATAATAACGTATATAATGATTTTATCAAAGAAATGTTAAAGCTCAAAAGTTCTGTAAGAGGGCAAATATCTGAGATTACATACGCTAAAAGCGAATATGATAATAGTAGATTCTTACTTTATATGGATGATGGAAACCATGTTTATGTAAATATTGCAAAGTTCTCAAAGCTTAATTATTATGATGAAATTTATCCAACATTAAATAATAAAAAAGGCACCCTATATCTAGATTCAGGTAACCATTTTGAAGTATTTTAAAAGACACTTAAGTGTCTTTTTTTAATAATATGGATAATAATAGTTATTATAATATACAGGTGCTGGTGCTGGATAAGGATATGGATAAGGATAATAATTAGGTCTATTATTACCAATTGCATATCCAGCAACTCCACCTAATAATAATGGCGCAACAAATCCTCCACCAAAAAATCTATCTCCAGAATTATACATATTATTATTCATTTTGTTGTTCATTGATCTAGCATACATATTGTTTACAGGTTGTCTTAAATTATTATAAGAATACATTATATTTCCCTCCTAATGTATTTTATGCATATATAATTTCTTTGCCAGAAGAAAAGAATAAAATTTAAAATTTTTATTCGAGATTGGTTGCTACCGTACTTTTTTGTTTTTAACGCAAAATCCTTATAAATAAAAAAAGATTAAGAATTAGTCTTTCTTAATCTATAAAGATTTATACTAGGATGATTAAATAGTCTTATTGGAATATTATCAGTTCCTATTCCATATGAAACATAAAGATCTGTTTTATCTAAATTATAATGTTCTTCAGTATATTTTTTACTGCCATTAAATTTTATAAATCCCCTTAAATAAGGTAATCTTATTTGTCCACCACGTGAATTACCAGATATTATCACTTCAGGAGTATTACTATTTAGTATTTCATCTGTTCTATCAGACTCATGTACCACATTTATTTTAAATAACTCTTTATTATCACCATAATCAATATCAAATTTTTCATTTATGCCTCTTAAAAGAATAGGGGTAGTACCATTAAAGTATATTAACTCTTCTTCATCATTTAGTAATTTAAATCCAGCTTTATTTAAAATATCTATTGTATCTTCATTATCGTTTTTACCTATAACATAATACTTACCAGTAGTTGATTTAATCTTTGAGAAAGCTTTTTGTAACTTTTCATTGTCTTGTTTAGTTAACTTATAATCTTTGTGGACTAATCCGCCAGAGAAAATTACTAAATCAGGCTTTGTCTTATTAATATCATTTATTACTTCATCTAAGTTAATTGTATAGTTAGTATAATATAAATCACTAAAATGCGCTATTTTAAAGCCATGAAATGACTGAGGTAGAGTAGTATAAGCAGGTGAATATTCCCTTACTATAATAGTATTATTTGCAATAAAGAAAATATAAATAAGTATTGCCGCAATACACAAGAAAACATTAGAACATATTTTAAATACTTTTAGAAAAGTAGCCATTCTTTTTTCATGTTTTTCTTCTCTATCAATCTTTTTTCTAGTAGTTTTATTTTTCTCTGTACGACTTAACATAGAACTATCATCCCTAAAGCAATTATATTCATAAATGTAATTAAAAAGTTATGTAATGCATGCATTGATATTGATACAAATATGTTTTTTGTTTTAGCATACATATAACTAAGTGCAATTCCCAAACTACAATATGGTAATAAATATAAAAAGTCATATGCATTTCTAATACTAGTTATAACATGAAGTCCACCAAATACAACACCAGAGATAATAATAAATAACCATTTAGTATCAATTATATCTCTGAATGCTTTTCTAAATGTAATTTCTTCTATTAAAGGAGCTAAAATAGAAGTATTAAAAAGCATTATATAAGGTGCAGCAGTTATAAGAGATCTAATTGCTTCTTCATTACCAGCTATTTTATTAGGCGATAAAAGGTTTATTACAACATTACTACCTGCCATTAACGCTAATCCAATAACCCAAATTTTAAATCCCTCTTCAAGCATTTCTTTTTTATTTTCTAAGAAAACTTTAAAATCTTCCTTCAAATCTTTATAATACATTATAACAAGAAACAATATATTCATCATATTTGAAAATAAAGTCAATAGTATTTGAATCTTTGGTGTTATATTATTAATATTAAATAGTTTAACGGGTATTAATTGAAAAAAAGCACTGCAAAAAAATATAATAATTGTTAAAATAAACTTTGTATATCTGTTCCATAAATATTTCATCTAATCATCCTACCTTATATTTATTTTAAGATTAACTTTTAATTGTGTCAATAAATATTTGGTTTTTAAGAAAGCTAAAGAAAGTAAAATATTGGTTTTTAAGTGAAAATAAAAGATTAAATTAAAAAATACATAAATTAAAACTGTAACAAAATGTACAATATAGTAAATCTCATTTACTAATTAATAATGAACGTGTTATAATGTAAAAGAAAGTTTTGCTTATGTAATACTTGTAGTTATTCTATATCTTAGAGGTGAAAGAAATGAAAAAAATAATAACTATAATTAGTGTAATACTTATTGCTTTAATGTTTACTGGATGTAGTAGAAGAAGTGCAACTAAAAGTGTTAGATTAGATTATATAAAAGAAAATGATGGATTTACTTTTAAAAATTATGCGATTGCAATTGATGATAAGAAAGATAATAAAAATACATATGCTGTATACAAAAAGATTAAATCCAATAAATATCAAAGATTATTTAGATTAGATGAAGAAATTAAAAAAGATGAACTACTAGCAACTGATACATACCTATATATCATTAAAGATTCCAATATTATAGGTTATAAGTTAAACAGTACTATTAATAATGTTAAAAAGGTAGAAAAAGAATTTGATACTGCTAAAGATAAATGGACTATAGCAAACGTATATGGTTTTAAAGAAAACTACATATATGTATCGATAAGTGGAAAAGAGGATGGTAAAGAATCCACTAAGTTTGTAAGACTTAAGAGCGATTTAAGTGCAACAGATGTTTTAGAATCAGAATCTTTAGTACCAACTGATTTAACAAATAACATTAATTTAGAAAAGTAATAAAATATAGAGGTGAATAATTTATGAAATATTATTGTATTGGAATTAAAGGTGCAGGTATGAGTACACTTGCTAACATATTAAGTGATTTAGGTAATGATGTTAGTGGATATGATGACACAGTTAAATATAAATTTACTGAAGAAGGTCTTGATAAAAGAGGAATTAAAATTTATCATGAACCACATCCAATAGATAGTGATACTATAGTTACTTATTCTAAAGCATTCTCAATAGATCACCCTGAAATAAAAAGAGTTAGAGAACTTGGACTTACTATGAGAGATTATAATCAAGTAGTAGGAGATGTTACAGCTATGTTTGAAACAATTGGTGTAAGTGGTACACATGGTAAAACTACAACAAGTCTTCTAATTAGTGATATATTAAAAAATACAGTAGGTTGTAATTACTTTGTTGGAGATGGTACTGGTTATGCAGATAAAAAGAACAAATTATTTGTAATAGAATCAGATGAATTTAATAAACACTTCTTAGCATATCATCCTACAATAGCTGTTATAACAAATATAGAACTTGATCATACAGAATGTTACCCAGGTGGATTAGAAGAAATAAAAGACACATTTAAAAAATTTGGTAATAAAGCAGAACAAGTAGTTGCATGTGGAGATGACTCTAATATAAGGGATATTAAATTTGATAAAGATGTAATCTACTATGGATTTAATGATAATAATAATGTAGTAGCTAAAAACGTTAAATTAACTGATAAAGGTTCAGAATTTGATGTTTATATAAATAATGAACTATTTGATAGCTATGAATTGCCTTTATTTGGTAAACATATGATTTTAAACGCACTAGCAAGTATTATTATAGCTAATAGATACAATATAAATAAAGAAGATATAAAGAAGTATATTAGTGGTTTTAAAGGCGCTAAAAGACGTTTTAAGGAAGAAGATATTAATGGATATATTATAATAGATGACTATGCACATCATCCTACAGAAATAGAAGTAACTATTGCTGCTGCAAGGCAAAAATATCCAGATAAAGAAATAGTTGCGGTATTCTTACCAAATACATATTCTAGAACTGAGGCATTAATGGATGACTTTGTAAAAGCCTTAACCAAAGCTGATAAAGCATATATTATGGATATATACTGTGATAGAGAACGCCAAAGCGATTATCCATCCGTTAATTCAGATGCACTAATAAAAAGAATTAAAAACTCGGAAAAAATTAGTATTGATACAGTAGATAAATTGCTAAAACATAAAGGTTCTGTAATATGTTTTATGAGTTGTACTAATATATATTTAATACTAGATGAATTTAAAAAAAGAATTAGATAAATAGTTTATGAAGTTGTCAATAAAAAGTTTACTAGTTCTTTTTTTTCTATCTTTATGATACAATATCTCTAATTGATGGTGATGTTATGAAAAATATTATAGTAATTACAGGACCTACTGGAGTAGGTAAAACAAAAATGAGTATCGAACTTGCCAAAAGAATTGACGCAGAAATAATTAATGCCGATTCTATGCAAGTATATAAAGATCTTAATATTGGAACTGCTAAAATAACTGAAAAAGAAAAAGAAGGTATTCCTCATCATCTTTTTGATATAGTAGAACCAACCAATATGTATACAGTATATGATTATCAAAAAGATGCAAGAGATATAATAAATGATGTTTTATCACGTGGTAAGAAAGTTATAATAGTAGGAGGTACAGGATTATATATAAAAGCACTTCTATATGATTATAAATTCATAAAAGAAGATAAAACCTATGACTTTTCAAAAATGAGTAATGAAGAAATATTAGATAAAATTAATAGTTATAATTTAGATATTAATCTACATATAAATAATAGAAAGCGTCTGGAAAGAGTTTTAACTAAATTATATAACAATAATATGCAAACAGAAAAAACAGATACTGTATTATATGACTTTGTGGCGATAGGACTAACTACAACTAGAGATAACTTATATAAAATAATAGATAATAGAGTAGATAAAATGATTGAAGATGGCCTAATAGATGAAGTAGAAGAATTATATAAAAAAAACATTCATTCTAAAGCTATTAACACTGGTATTGGCTATAAAGAATTATATAAATATTTTGATAAAGAAATAAGTTTAGATGAAGCTATCTCACTAATAAAAAAGAATTCTAGGCACTACGCTAAAAGACAATATACTTTCTTTAATAATCAAATGAATATAAAATGGTTTAATACAAATTATAATGATTTTTCACTAACTGTAGAAGAAGTTTATAATTATATAAAAGGAGAATAATATGCAAAGATATTTTGTTAATGAATCAAATAAAAATCTTGATATATTTACATTAAATGAAGAAGATAGTTACCACATAGTTAAAGTGATGAGATATAAAGTTGGTGAAGAAATTGAAATTGTATATGAAAAAGATGTATTTATATGTGAAATATTAGAACTTGGTAAAAATGTTAAATGCATAATAAGAAAAACAAACCATCAAATAGAAAATGATATTCCTAATATAACAATTGCTCAAAGCTTAGTTAAAGAGCAAAAAATGGATTACATACTTCAAAAATCTACAGAACTAGGAGTAGATAAAATTATTCCAATATCAGCATCTAGAAGTGTTATTAAAGTAAATGACAAATCAGATAAAAAAATAGATAGATGGAGAAAAATTGTAAAGGAAGCAAGTGAACAAAGCAAAAGAAATAAAGTTCCAACTATTACTGATATAAAGAAAATAACAGAACTTGCTAGTTGTTGTTACGACTACAAAATTTTATGTAGTGTAAACGAGGTGTCAATGTCGTTAAAAAAGGTCTTACAAAATGTTAGCAAGAGTGATACAATATTATTTGTAATAGGACCAGAGGGTGGTTTCTCTAATGAAGAAGAAAATATCCTAATTAACAATGGATTTATAAGTACTTCTTTAGGTAGTAGAGTCTTAAGAACTGAGACTGCTTCTACATTTGTTCTTAGCATAATTAATTACATATTTATGAGGTGAGTAAAATGGACATAGTTCTTAGATTTATAAAAGAAAACAATTCTTTAATAATGGCAGCTTTATTTTTAGTTATTATAATACTAACTATTTTAGTAATAATTACCGATATTATAAATAAAAAGAAAAATAAACTAGCTGCACAAAATCTACTTAATAATGGAAATTCTAATATGCTAGATGCATTAAAAGAAGAGATAAAAGAAGAACCTCCACTTGATTATACTAGTGATTTATCAGAATATAGTGATGTATTAATGGTAGATGGAGAAGATACTAAAAAAGAAGAAGAACATAAAGAAGAAATTAAGTATGTAGAAGAAAATGAAGAACTAGAAAAAACAAAAGCTCAAATAGAACTCAAGAATTTAAAAGAAGAATTATTAAAAGCCGAACTATTAGAAAAAGAAAAAGAAGAAGCAAAGAAAGTCTTGGAAGAAAATGCTCCTACTAAAGATGAAATAATTGATGAATTTGAATCTAGTCAAGAAGAAAATGCAATTATAAGTTTAGATGAATTTAATAAAATAAGCGATAGAGTATATGATGAGAATGAAGAGATTCAATATAAAGATGAAGGAAATGAACCTATTTCCATACAAGAATTAGAAGCTTTATATAATACAAAGGAAATTAAAGCTCTAGATGATGAATTTCTTGATATAACAGTAAAGGAAGAAAAACCAGATGTAGAAGTTAGTGATATAAAAGTAGATATTAAAGAACCAGTATTAAAGCCAGCTACTAATATTGTAAAAACAGAAAATATTGAAAAACCTACTACTAAATTTAAAAATAGTCCTATAATATCACCAGTATTTGGACTAGACTCTAATGATAACGTTAGTAATATAGAAGTAGAAAATACCGCAAACTTAGATAAATTAAGTGAAGAAATTAAAAAAACTACAGAAGTTTTAAATACATTAAAAGAACTTAGAAAAAACTTACAATAAGAGATTATCTCTTATTTTTTTGAGAATGGGGGGAAGTATATGAAATTTGGTATATATACACTAGGATGTAAAGTAAATACATATGAAAGTGAATATGTAAAAAACTTGCTTTTAAATCACGATTTTGTTGAATCTGATTTTAATGATATTTGTGATATCTATATAATAAATACTTGTACTGTTACTAATACAAGTGATATAAAAAGTAGAAAGATAATTAGACAAGCTAGAAGAAGAAATAAAAATGCATGTATTATCGCAATGGGTTGTTTTATCCAAGCTGATGATAATAATATTATAGATGATATTGATATTGCGGTTGGTAATAATGATAAAAGTAGAATAGCAGAACTTATTAACGAATTCTTTAAAGATAAGAAAAAAATCATTAATAAACGTAAAGACTTCGATGATAACTTTGAAGACATGTTTATAGAAAAATATGAAAATAGAACAAGAGCATTTATAAAGATACAAGACGGGTGCGAAAACTTTTGCAGTTACTGTATCATACCTTTTGTTAGAGGTAAATGTAGATCAAAAGATTTTAATACTGTTTTAGAAGAAATACGTAAAGTTGTTGAAAACGGATTTAAAGAGGTAGTTTTAACAGGAATTCACACTGGAAACTATGGAGTTGATATAAATACTAACTTTGCTAGTTTGCTTAGAGAAATAGTCAAAATTGATGGATTACAAAGGCTTAGAATCTCATCAATAGAAATAAATGAATTAACTGATGAAGTATTAGATATAATTAAAAATAGCCCTGTTGTAGTAAATCATTTACATATTCCAATACAAGCCGCTAGTGATAATGTATTAAAAGCAATGAATAGGAAATATGATCTTAAAACATACATGAATAGAATTAAAACTATTAAAACAATAAAAGAAGATATGAGTATCAGTACCGATATAATAGTAGGACATCCTTATGAGACCGATGAAGACTTTAAAACATCTCTTGATGCGATTAGAGAAATTGGTTTTTCTAAACTACATGTATTTCCATATTCAAAAAGAAATGGTACAAAGTCAGCTTTAATGCCACAAGTAGATGAAATAACTAAAAAACGTCGTGCAAGAATCCTACTTGATTTATCTCGTGAAGAAGAAATAAAATACATGAATAAATTTATTGGTAAAAATCTAGAAGTACTTATAGAAACAAATAATGGAGAATATTCACTTGGTCATACCACAAATTACTTACATGTTAAAATTTATTCTGACAAACACAAAAGTGAAGACTTGGTTAATGTTAAATTAACTAAAGTGGAATATCCATTTATAATTGGAGAATGTAATTAGGCCTGTTTTAAGGCCTTTTTTATATGCTTATAATGAAGAATTGTAACTATTAATATATTTGAACAGATAGATATTAAAAAGCCATATATACCCCAAAAGAAACAGCATGAGAAGATGATTATACTTTTAATAATTATTGATACTAAATTATCAAGCATAATATACTTTGATAAATTAATTGATTGTAATACCGATGCAAGTGGTGCTTGAACATAATAAATTAAGAAGAATGGGGCAACCACTCTTAAATATGTAACACCATAACTAGTGTTGTAAATTAATTTTAAAAAGAATTCTGGAAATATAAATAATATTATAGTAACAGGTACTCCTATTAAAAGTGAATAGAAAACAGCTTGTTTTAACTTCTTTTTAACATAATCAATTTGCTTATCATAATAAGCTTTAGTAACAACAGGAAGTAGGGCACTACTAATCGCATTACTAAAGAATCCAGGTAAAAGAAGAAGAGGCATTACATATCCTTCTACTATTCCATAATCATTAATTAATATATTACTACCAATCCCACTAATAACCCCCGCAGTAGTAATTAATATTGGTTCAAAAAAGTATCCAATAGAGCCAACTAACCTTGCCATAGTAGTAGGAAGAGCTATTCTTAAAACTTCTTTTACATTATATACATTTGGTCTAATATCACTACTAGTAATTTTAGCATTTCTAGGGAAGAATAAAAGAAGTATTAATGAAGATGATAACTCACTTATAATATTAACACCTACAAGTAAAGATACCGCAAATACTAAACTTTTTTCTAAAGCACGAGGAACTAATAAAATTATTAAAATAAGCCTTACTATTTGTTCAAATACATTCGATATAACATGAGGTAACATTTTTTGTTTACCAAAAAAATACCCTCTTAATATACTTGATAAACTATCAAAAGGTAAGACAAGTGCAATTGCTAGTATAGGATAATAACTTCTAGGATCTTTTAATAACTTAGTTGAAAGAGTAGGGGCTATAATAAAAATTACTAATATAAGTAATATATTTAACATTAAAGAAAAAGGTATTATAGAAAATATAATATTTTTATTATTATGATTATCTTCAGCAATTAATTTACTTATAGCGATTGGAAATCCAAGTTGAGATAAAGTCATAAATAAAGAAAAAGTAGGAAATATAAGCATATATAAACTTATGCCTTCACTTCCTACTATTCTAGTCATTATTATCCTAATAAAGATACCAAATACTTTAGTTAATGCCCCACCTATAATAAGTATAATTGTTGATATTAAAAATTTCTCTTTTTTCATATTTTCCCTTTACATAAAAAAATATGATATAAAAAAGAAATTAAGAACAAAAGACAAAATAAAATTTGTCACTAATTATTACTTAGATAGATTATAAATTATATTATTGCATAAATTGCATAATTATTGCTGCAATTGAAGAACCTACCATTGCTAGTAAAAGTATTATTGTTATAATTTTAATAACTGTTTTATTCATCTTTAACACCTCAAATATAATTATAATAAATTTATCGATATTTGTAAAATAAATTTATAAATAACTTTATTACTTACTTAATAGTATTAACTGGGTGAAGAAATAATGAATAATAAACTATATGCAGCAAAAAACTCTATAATTAAGCAGAAAAAACTTTACAGAATTATAATTACACTAATGATTTTTGGAATAATATCTGGAATACTATTTATATTTTTTATAAGTAAAGAAAGTAAAACTAAAGCCCTAGTAAGTATTAAAAACTTTTTTGATTTAATGAATACATCAACAGGTATTAATTATGGTAAATCGCTTTTAAATACATTAGTTAATAATATTGGTTATGTACTATTAATTTGGTTACTTGGAATATCAATAATAGGATTACCAATTACTATCGTACTAGCTTTTATGAAAAGTTTTATAGTAGGATTTTCAATTTCATCTATTATTTCATGCTATAAGGCAAAAGGTATATTAGGAGCATTTTTATATGTATTTCCTCATCAGATAATAATACTTTTTATATATTTACTATTATCTTTTTATTCTATATCTTTTTCCATTAAATTATTTAAATCACTTTTTTTAAAACAAACTATTAATTTTAGAGTAGTAATGCAAAAATATATAAAAATACTATTAATATCTTTAATAGGTATTATTATTGTATCTTTATATGAAGTGTTTATTTCTACTTATTTTATTAAACTTTTTACAATGTTATTAAAATAGTGTATAATTGTTGTTGGTGAAGTTTATGAGTAAAAAAGTTGTAATAGGAATGAGTGGAGGAGTAGATAGTAGTGTTGCGGCTATTCTACTTAAGAATGCAGGATATGAAGTAATCGGACTATTTATGAGAAATTGGGATAGTTCTATTAATAATGACTTCTTAGGTAATCCTAATTTAAATAATAATATCTGTCCTCAGGAACAAGATTATAATGATGCAATTGAGGTATGTAAAAAAATTGGTATACCGCTTCATAGAATAGATTTTGTTAAAGAATACTGGGATAATGTATTTACATATTTCTTAGATGAATTAAAAAAAGGTAGAACACCTAACCCTGATATTATGTGTAACAAATATATAAAGTTTGATGCATTTGCAAAAGAAGCTAAAAGACTTGGTGCTGATTACATCGCAACTGGACATTATGCAAAAATAAAAGATGGTAAACTTTATAAAAGCTTTGATACTAATAAAGATCAAACATATTTCTTATCACAACTATCAGAGGAACAATTAAAAAACGTTTTATTTCCACTTGGTGATATAGATAAAACTGAAGTAAGAAAAATCGCAAAGGAATATGATTTAATTACTGCATCTAAAAAAGATTCTACTGGAATTTGTTTTATTGGTGAAAGAAACTTCAAAGAATTTTTAAAAAATTACTTACCAAATATTCCAGGTGACATTATTAATATTGATACAAATAAAAAAGTTGGAGAACATATTGGCCTTATGTATTATACAATTGGTCAAAGACGTGGACTTGATATCGGGGGTAACGATGAAAGATTGTTTGTAGTTGGAAAAGACCTAGATAAAAACATCTTGTATGTAGCACTAGGAGAAGATAACGAGTATTTATATTCAGATAGTTGTATAGTAGATAATCTTAACTTTAATTGTTCACTAAGGCCAACTAAATGTAGTGCAAAATTCAGATATAGAGCTATTGATTATCCAGTAGAAATAGAATATCTAAACGATAAAGAGGTATTAGTCAAATACGACAGGATTAAGTCTGTAACACCAGGACAAGCATGCGTGTTTTATCTAGACAACCAATGTATAGGTGGCGGAGTTATTAAAGAAGTTAGAAAAGATAATAAAAAATTATGGTATTTGTTATAATAAACTTTAATTATAACAAATACTTTTTCTTTTTAATATAGATAAGTAAAATAAAAAGTGTAAATTTACACTTGTTTTTTGTAAATAAAAGTGTTAAACTTGTTATAGAATGAAGGGTAGGGAAACACTTATGGATAAATTGAATGAATTATTAAGTGATTTAGGAATATCTAAGGTTAGGTTGGCAAAATATTTAGGAGTTTCAAGGCAAATGTTATATAACTATTTGGCATTAAAAGATTTAAATGAATGGCCAAATGAAAAATCTACTAAACTATTTAGCTTATTAGATATCGCAAATGAAAAAGAATTTAGTAAAATTAAAATTGATGGTAACTATATAATGGATGTAGAAACCAGACTAAATGAAGGTGTAAAGGATGCTAGTGAACGTGAAGTCTTGACAGATTTAAAGGGATTTAATAAGAAAGAACAGGAATTACTTACAGATATCATTAACCTTTTAAAAGAAAAGCTTCAGGAAGATAATACAAAAGATACATATAATGCATTTGTATATCTATATCATTATTTACAATCTATGAGTTCTTCTAAAGAATTAAAATACATCCTAGCATATATATCTAAATCAATGGGATTTACAAACGCAAATGAATTCTTATTTAATCCAGATCAACAATTTATATTTGAAAGTATAATGTTCTCTGGAATGTCAATTTATCATAATGGAACTGCATCAAAGGTTAAACTTGCTGAATCACATAAAAGATTTGAACAAGATATTGAACATAAGAATGAAGAAAAGTTAAGCCGTACTCAAGAATTAAATACCGCAAAAGTTCAAGCATTAAGAGAATTAGGATATAATACAATCAACGAATCAAACGCAAAAGAAGTATTAGAAAAAATTGCTGAAATACAATCAAGAAAAGTATAAAATTAATTAATATAATAGAGTAGAGTAGTAGTAGAGATACCACTACTTTTTGTTTAGGAGGAAATATGCAAATAATAGAAAATATAATAAGAAAAATATTAATGTTCTTTGGAATCATTAAAGAGGAAAAAGACTTACTAAAAGAAAAAAACATTTACAAGAAAAAGAATATAATGACAGACTATGAATATAAATTTTATTTAATTTTAAAAGAATTAGAAAAATATAACTATAAAGTTATTCCACAAGTTAATCTAGCTACAATAATAGAAAAAGTAAACAACAAAAATCATTACACCGAATTATTTAGAAATATAGACTTTGTAATATTCAATGAAGATTTAACAGATGTATTACTATTAATCGAAGTTAACGATGCAACTCATAATACTAAAAAAAGAAAATCAAGGGATATTAAAGTAAAATCTATATGTAATAATGCCGGACTTAATTTAATAACTTTTTATACTAAATATGCAAATGAGAAGTCATATGTATTAAATAGAGTTCTTGCAAGTATTACAACAAACAACAATAACAATATAGAACCAACAAATAATAAAATAGAAACATCATAATTCATGTAAGATATTATATAAAAAACGCCTTCATTCTATTAAAATCAAGTCACCTTTCAACTTCCGATAATTGATAAGATGTAACTTAAAAAGACTAGAAAACTAGTCTTTTTTTTCTTGTTTTTTAATTTCTTCTATATGTTTTATAAGCAAGTTATTTAAATAATTATTTAAACTCCTATTTTCTTTTAACGCCAACATATCTATTTCTTTTTTTATTTCTTCTGTTGTTCTTAGTGTGATTATAACATTATTCATTTTACCACCTCTTGTATTTATTTTAATATTTTTTGTATTCATTTTATACTTGCATTTTACTTGCATTTGTATTATATTATTATTGAATACAAATGATAGCATTTGTATCATAAGAAAGGAGAGAATGAAAATGCAAACACAAGTAATGTTGCTAAATGTTTTAAAGTATGAAAAAAATGAAAAGAAAGGTACTAGAATTGGTTTAATCTTTGCCGAGAAAGATAGTTTACAAGAAACTCCAAATTTTAAAGGTTATAAAGAAATAGGCGTTTTTTATGATGGTCATGAGGTTTTTAGTAAAATCCCTAAAGATTTCATAGGTAGACCTGTTACCGCTTATATAAAAGAGATAACAAATCCTATTAATCCATTGAAAAAAAGCCAAATTATAGCGACTTTAGAATATGAAAACAATTCTATTGATTTATTATAATCCTAATCGTGACAATTTCTATTTTAGATGGTGCCAACCTATAGAATTATCAATATATAATTTTTACGTTGGTTTTAAAAATTCATATGGTCATGAAATAATAGGTATTTTGCTTTTTTATGATCATAAAACTATATCTCTTAAAAGTTATTATAGTTATATTGATTTTTATTACAATAATAAAAAGAAAGCAAATCTAAAAAATGTTTTAATAGATAAAACAATACATCTATTAAATAAATTAAAAAAATAGAAAGGAGCGAGAAACAATGAGTAATTTATTTTTTATAGGCGATGGTACTTCAACAGGTATTGCTGGACTAGCTGATGCCTTAAAAGGTATTTTAACTACTGACGCTTTCCTTGGAGCTTTAACCACTTTAGTTCCAGTTATCGGGGGCGTACTAATTTTTGCGTTTGTTTATCGTACAGTTAGAAAATTAGTTAATGGTAGCCAAAAGGGAAAAGCGAAAATATAAAATAGGGGACTTTTTGTCCTCTTTTTCTTAATGAAGGAGGAAAGAATATGTTTGATATTGCTATGACATATTTAAATCAAATGTTTAATTTTATTATTCCAATGGTATCTTTATATTTAGTTTTTGATATTATTGGTGATTTATTGTTTAAGAGGTGATGTTATGAGTAAAATTTATGTACCTAAAGACAATACTTATAATAAGTGTTATGTAGTTCAAAGTGAGGGCGTTATACGTGGATATAATAAAGTTCCAACTTATAATACAGATTATTCTTACAGAGATTATTATGTAAATTCTGATTATATTTTTAAAGATGGTACTGGTTCTTGGGGTAGTAGTAGTTATTATGGTTTGCCTATTTGTTTGTCAAAAGAAATTATTACAAATGAAGAATATTATAGATTAGATTTTGATAAGTCTTTGATTATTTTTTTTATCTTCGCTTTAGTAATTTTTTATATTCCAACTAAAGTTTTTTATCAAATTTTTAGGAGGCGTCATTAATGAAGAAATATTTTATAGCATTTGGCTTATTTTGTCTATCACTTTTTTTAATAAATGATGTTTACGCAGAAGATAGATTTACTTTATCTGGTTATGATAGTTTGATAAATGCTAGTCTTTGGGATTGTTCAGGTTCTAACACTTGTTCTACTTCTTTGTCTACTCAAACGCAAACTTATGATGGCGATTATTTATTCTATACATCTGGCAAAGATGTTACAATTGGTGGAAATGGTATCTTTTGGGCTATTCAAAGTCCAGTTAGTTTTAGTTCTAACTATTTATATTCTGTTAATGCTTTAGTTTGTTATAATTCAAAAGCAAATAATACTTTTCAATTTTTGACAGGGGAATCTGGTAATCTAGACGCTTTCGAATATCCTAGTTATTCCAAAGTTTATAATAACTGGGCTCCTAATAGTTATACTTATACTCTTCCTTGGAGCAATACTTTTTTGACAATTACTTTGTCTAGTTGTAGAAGTGTTTCAGGATTTATAAATCCAAGTAAAATGGGTAATTTCTTAGGGTTAAGGCTTAAGAATTCTGGTGGTACTTTAGGTGCTCAACGTGTTTCAATTTTTGGTTTAAAAGTAGAATCTTTAGGGGTAGATAGTTCTACTATGCGTTCTGTTTTAGAAGACTCAATATCTTCTAGTGGTTTAGCTAAGGCAAGTGATGTTAATGAAGTAAAAAAAGCACAAGAACAGATTAAGACCGAATTAAAGAACACTCAACAAAGTATTGATAAGCAAACAGAACAACAAAATAAGAATCATAAAGAAACTATGGACGCTATAACAAGTGAGGACGCACCAGATTCAAGTCAATATGGAAATGTTGCTGGTTGGTTACCTGCAGGAACAATTGATTCATTAGTAAATTTACCACTTTCAATGTTAACTTCTATAAATAATTCTGCTACTAAAACTTGCACACCTTATAAATTACCATTTATTAACAATACTACAATTTCAATGCCATGTATTGGAAATTATTTAGAAAATTTAAATGGTTTTGGAACAGTTATTTCTAGTATTGATTTATTAATGAGTGTATTTCTTTTATATAAACTGTTAATGTCACTTTACAAAGATATACAAAAACATCTAGATTTAAAAAATACTGATTCAGATTTAGGAGGTATAGAGTAATGTTTAAAGCACTTTTTAATATTATTTTTAATCTTTTAGCAACTTTAGTTCAATTAGTTTGTTTACCTTTAAATACATTAATTGATAATTTATTGCCTGATTTAGCAGAAAAGATTAGTTATTTAACTTCTAAGTTTCCTGTGGTTTTTCAAAATTTAGCATGGTTTGTAAATATTTTACCAACTTTTACAAGAACAATTTTTTTATTTGCTATTAATGTAATTATAGTAAAATATACAATTTATATGAGTGTTCACGCTATTATCAAAGTTTGGAATTTATTCCAAAAATTAAAATTTTGGTAGGAGGATTAAAATGCAAATATTTAAATATGATATAAAATTTAATACTTTTTTTAAAAGGGGAGTACCTAATTTCAATGATAACTGGGGTTGTTATTGTATAACAGGTTTTCAGGGTTCTGGTAAAACTTATTATGCTGTTTATTTATTATTACAACTTAAGCAAATAAATTATAAAATTTATACAAATATTAGGAGTTTAAAACTAACTAATCAAGAGGTTTTCTATTTTGAAAAAATAGAGGAGATTACCTCAAATATAGAAGAAGATACAATTTTTGTTATTGATGAGGTTTCTAAAAAATACGCAAAGAATACCCCACCTGATAAGTCTTTTTACTCATGGTTACAACAATCCAGAAAGCGACATAGAATTGTCATTATGATTACGCAAGAGTGGAAAGAAGTTCCTATGTGGTTGCGACGTCCAGTAAGATTCATGTATAACACGCATAAAGTTCCGCTTTTGCCTCTTTTCATTACTTCTGTTGGCGATGGCTTAAATACTATTTTTAATACTGAAACTATGGAGTGGGAGTGTCCTATCATTAAATACGTTATATATAAACGAACAAAAGAAATTTGTAAACTCTACGATACTCTAGAACCTGTTGACACGTTGTAGCACCCACCTTTTAAAAAAGGTGGAGTGCTTTTCAATACATATCACTAAGAAAAAAATAAAAAACTTGATCAAAGATAACGTATTTTGTCAAAAATGCGTTAGATTTATCAAGTAAGCAAACGATAGTGCGGTAGGTTGGTCTTCTTACTTGACTAAAGACCAACTTAGCGGAATTTTAGGAGGTGTCGAGATAGAAACATTAACTCATTATTCTTCAAAAAACCACCTATTTTTAGAAGAATATAACACTACTAAAACGATATTTAAAAATGGGGTAGAGAAAATCAAAAAAACTTCTTTTTCAACTCTAAAAGGTATAAATAAAAATAACAAACATAATGGAACCATGACAGAGGAAGAGTTAGAAGAAAAAACAAAAAAATACTTAAAAAAAGTAAAATCAAATATTATTGATTTAGCATTTAATTATAATAAATGGGAGTATTTTATTACTTTAACTTTTGACTTTAGAGGAGTAGGGGAATACTCACACGAGAAAGCAATAGAATTATTAACAAAATGGATTAATAATCAAAAACATCAAAACAAGCAAATGACTTATTTATTAGTGCCAGAATTCCACAAAAAAAGCGGTCACATACATTTTCATGGTTTAATTGCAAACGTTCCAAAATGGACGTTTTCTGAAGCCAGAAACCCTAAAACAAATCGTTTAATAAAAAAGAATGGCTTACAGATATATAATTTAGATAACTATAAACTTGGTTTTACTACAATATCTTTAATACAATCACAAGAAAAAGTAAGCAATTATATAAGTAAATATGCTACAAAAGAATTAATAACGTTGAAAAATAAAAAACGTTATTGGTATTCTAGAAACCTAGAAAAGCCAAAAATAGAATATCTGTATCTAGAAAACAATTTAATTGATTATTTACAAAAAGATAACATTTCATATATAAACACATTTTCAAAAACTAATTGTATTGTGGAAGTTGCACAAACTTCTCAACTTCCGATAATTGATATTATGTTGCCTTTTATATTTTTTCAATTGATTTATTCTGTATTTCTACTTAGTTATACCATACCTATTATTAAGATTCATTATTAATTACACTAATTACTACTATAGTAATACACTCTGCAATATAATAAAAAGATAAGATACATCTTAGTTATAAATAAATTACAAATCAATTTAGATTATACATTTTAATAATATTTATTTTATATATAACAACTAATATACAATAACAATATAATTATATGTTTATATGTAACTAAATGCATTATATACCTAATTAACTTAATGCATCGAGGTGAACAACTATCCATCTTTTAGATTCTCGATGCAAAATACGAATACCTTAAAATATGTATATAACTCCCCTTTTTGGTTAAAACTATAATAGGAGGGGAAATCATGAGCAAAAATAAGCAAATAAAATGTGACGTTGCAAATTGCAAGTTTAATGACAATACAGATTGCTGTTGTACATTAGATGAAATAAAAGTTAGTTGTGAATGTGCTAGCGATGATGCAAGTGAAAAGAAAGAAACTATATGTGATAGTTTCAAATGTAATTGTGGATGTAAAGATAATACTGAAGAGTAGTTATTATCTTTTAAATGAAGAAGAGTAGGTTCCCCTACTCTTTTTTACTATTTTAATTTTTCTAAGAAACTTTTACCAATACCAGGATTCATCACTTCAAAATTATCTGCTATTGTAGCACCTATATCTGCCATTGTATCTAATATATCTAACTTAGATGGTGATTGAAAACATCTATTATATACAATAACTGGTACATTTTCTCTTGTATGTCCATTTGAGAATGTTGGATCATTACCATGATCTGCAGTTATTATAAGTAAATCCTCATCTGCAAGTTTATTTAATATAAGAGGCATTTCTACATCTAAATCCTCTATACATTTAGCGTATCCTTCTACATCTTTATTATGACCATAAAGTTGATCAAAATCACTTAGATTAATCATACATAATCCAGTAAAGTTTTTCTCCATTATATCAGTTAATTTATTAATTGCTTCACTATTATTATGATTAGATTTTACTACCTTGGTTATACCCTCACCATTAAATATATCATTTATTTTACCAATAGATATAACGCTAAATCCCTTATCTTTTAATGAATTTAATACACTTCTTGCAGGAGGATTAACAGAATATTCACATTTTTCATTAGTAAATCTATATTTCCCTTTTTTTCCCGTAAAAGGACGTGCTATTATTCTTGCTATTTTATAATCTTCTTTAATAGTTAATCTTCTTATTAATTTACAATAATCATATAATTTAGATACTGGTATAACATCTTCATGAGCTGCTATTTGTAATGTGGAATTATATGTAGTAAACAATATAAGTGAACCATATTCTACATTTCTATCACCTAATTCATTAATTACGTCCAAACCATCATCAGTACTAACTTTATTACCAATTACTCTTGTTTTAGTTAACATTTCAATCTTATCTATAAGTTCTATTGGAAAACCTTTTTCAGTGAATGTATGAAAAGGAATATAGTTTTCAATACCAACCATTTCATAATGACCAACTAAACTATCTTTCCCAGAATTTTTTGGTCTAGCAATTGTATAGTATGCTTCTACATTTTCATTATCATTCATGTTTATTGTATCCATTATTCCTAGTTTTTCTAAGTTTGGTATAAATAAATTACATGCATCATTTACATTTTTTAATGTATTAGCGCCAACATCACCATATTCCTTTGCATCACTTGCTTCCCCTACTCCTAATGAATCCAAAACCATTAGAAAAACTCTTTTAAATTTCATCGTTATAATCTCCTTTTATGTTATCTTTACTGCTTCTAGGATGATATTTCTTATAATCTTTTCTTATTTGATTATTAGATATATGAGTATATATTTTTGTAGTAGAAATATCACTATGTCCTAGAAGTTCTTGAATTGTTCTTAAATCAGCACCATACTCAAGCATATGTGTCGCAAAACTATGCCTTAATGTATGAGGCGATACATCTACATTAATATTTTTTTCTCTTAAAAGCCGCTTAAGTATTTTAAAAAAACTAAATCTACTTAAACTGCCACCTCTACTATTAAGAAATAAAAATTCACTTCTTTTGTTTTTTGATAAAGCCGGTCTATATTCTAAATATTTATTTAGATAAGTTAAAACATATTCTCCAATTGGTACAATTCTTTCTTTATTACCTTTTCCAATACATCTTATAACACAATTCTCTAAATCAACATCAGATAGTTTCAAGTTTAATAATTCACTAATTCTAAGACCCGTTCCATATAATAATTCTAACATAGCCTTATTTCGATAGTCAAACGGGGTTTTACATTCAATATCAAGTAACCTATCTACTTCTTCAACGCTCATCACTTTAGGAAGAGCTTTTTTTGTTTTAGGTCTATCAATTGTTAATGATACATCATGAGGAATCATACCTCTTTGAAATAAATAATTATGAAAATTTTTAATTGTAGTTAACTTCCTTGCAACTGATGTTATAGTATATTCATTTTTGTTTAAATATATTAAATAATCAGATATATCTTCTTTTCTAACTTTCCCTACAGAAGTTATACCCCTTTTCCCTAGAAAATCCTTATACAATTTCAAATCTTCTTCGTATGACTTTTGTGTATTTTTAGTAAGTCTTCTTTCAAAAGTTATATAATTTAAATATTCTAAGATCTCCTCATCTATTTTATTGTTACTAGCCATATTACTCACCAACTATCATCTAAACAACATAAATATTATAACATATTTCAACCTTATTGAATATACAAATTCTCATGAATATGCTAAAATAAGTACTAGAAAAAGGTGATAATATGGATAAACCACTTGCGCTTAAATTAGCGCCTAAATCATTAAAAGAAGTCTATGGACAATCTCATTTAATTGGAAAAGATAGAGTTCTAACTAATATGGTTAAAAACAAGAAAATATTTTCTATGATTTTGTATGGAAGACCCGGTATTGGTAAAACATCAATCGCAAATGCAATAGTAAATGAATTAGGACTTAGATACAGATTTTTAAATGCTACAATCAACAATAAAAAAGATTTAGATATAGTAATAGAAGAAGCAAAAATGTATGATGGAATCATACTTATTATGGATGAAATTCATAGACTTAATAAAGACAAACAAGATATATTACTACCACAGCTAGAAAGTGGACTTATTACTTTAATTGGACTAACTACTTCTAACCCCTATCATAGTATTAATCCAGCAATTAGAAGTAGGTGTCAACTATTTGAACTAAAAGATTTAGAATCAACTGATATTGTAAAAGCATTAAATATGGCAACTAAAAGTGAATACTTAGAAGGCATTAAAATAGATAAAGAAGCAATAAATTATATTGCTAGTCTCTCCGGAAACGATTTAAGGTTTGCTTATAATTTACTAGAAGTTGCATATTCTACATCAAGCAATAAAACAGTTGATATAGACCATATAAAGAGAATTAATAATAAGCCAGTATTTATACATGATAAGAACGAAGATGGCTACTACGACGTTTTAAGTGCATTTCAGAAGTCTATTAGAGGAAGTGATGTAGATGCAAGTCTTCATTACCTAGCAAGGCTTATTGCCGCAGGAGACTTAGACAGTATTTATAGAAGAATGAGTGTGATAGCTTATGAAGATATTGGCCTTGCAAACCCATCTATCGGTCCAAAAGTAATGGCTGCAATACAAGCATCAGAATTAGTAGGTTTACCAGAAGCTAGAATTCCTCTTGGAACTATAGTTACTGAAATGGCTCTATCTCCAAAATCAAATACAGCACATATTGCTCTTGATAAAGCCCTAGCAGATGTAGAAACAGGTAGAGCTGGCGCAGTCCCTGATCACATCAAAACAACATCAAAAGATTATAAATATCCGCATGACTACCCAAATGCATATGTACCTCAGCAATATCTACCCGATAATTTAAAAAACAAGAAATATTACATTCCAAAAGACAAAGGATATGAACAAAATATAAAATATGTTTATGATAAACTAGAAAGCATTAAAAAAACCGTTTCTTAAAACGGTTCTTTTTTTATATTAGTTTTCTTGCTTTTTCTTAGATAATGATAATGCTATCATACCAATAATACAAGAAATTGATAAGTAACTTGCATTATTAATTCCAGTTTTTGGAGGAGTAATATCTCCTTTTGAAACTGATTCATAATATACTTTAATTACATTATCTTCTGTATCATCTATTGTTAATGGTGCAGTATCATTAACAAACTTATAATCAGCTGGAAGTTTTTCTTTATAATTAGTTATAACATCACCATAAGTAAGATTTTCAAAATATTCAGTCTTACTACTATCAATGTTACCATCATAATAGTATTCAACACGATAAGTTAAATTATCTTTCTTAGTGTAAATAACATTAATTACATTTTCTCCATCAATTATAGTATAAGGCATATCAGTAGCAATTACACCACTATTATATCCTTTTCTAGGTTTATATAAATCTTTATCAATATCATCACTATTTATAATATCCTCAAAAGTTTGATTTTCAAATGTTTCTTCTCCAATAGCATCTGTATTTAAACTATCTTTATAATAGATTACTTTATATGATAAATCATCCTTTTTGTTATAGTAGAATATTATTCTTGATTCGTTTTCTTCTAATACTATTTCTTTTGTTTCTTCATCAACTACATATCCATCTATTGATTTAGCTTTCTCAGAATAAGTTTCTAAATATGTTCTATTTTTTCTAACTTCAGGAGTTGCTAATTCATTATTAGTATCTTCCTCTAAATACATAACTGTATAACTAAAGTCATTTCTTTTTTCATAGTAGAATATAACAACTTTATCTTCAGCATCAATTTTAACTTCTTGAGTATCATTACCTACAAGTCTATATCCATATGGTGATTCTTTTGCTGTTTCAGTATAAACTTCCTCAAAAGTTTTATTTTCTCTAATTTCAGAATCATATAATTCATTATTAGTATTTTTATCTAAATACTTAACAGTATAAGACATATCATCTCTTTTAAAATAACATACTCTAATTACGTTATCTTCTTCTTTTATTTCATATGGCATATTAGTCTCAATAATACCATCTTTGTAACCAAGTAATGGTTTATATTTGTTTTTATCTATTTCAGCTTCATGTACTTTATTTCCAAAAGTTTGATTATTTACAGTATTATCATTATCATTAGATATTTTATTTTGTTCTTTATAATATTCTACTGTATAAGATAAATCATTTCTCTTTTTATATACAACATTTATTACATCATTTTCACCAGTAATAGTATAAGGCATATCAGTCTCAATAATACCATTTCCATAACCAGTTGGTTTATATTTATTAATATCTATATCTGTTGAATTTATTTTAGTGTTTTTTGGTTCTTCACCATTAATTGTTCCAAGTAAAGTTCCATTAATACTATCTTTATAATAGTTTACTCTATATTCATAAGTTTCTTGTACCCAATATACTTCAGCACTACTAGTTATAGTTTTTGTAACGCTTTCATCAGAAACATCAGTGTAAGTGATATCAGCTTTATCATTTGTTGGATACCAATCAGTAGGTAGATCCTTATCAATCTTAATTTTAAATGAAACAGTCTCTCCTTCTTCAGTTATTTCATCAAGATTGAATGATATTTTTTTACCATCTACAGTAGCATTATTACCACTACCTTCAACATAACTAAATCCATCTGCGATAGTATCTGTAATTGTAGCATTTCTACCTGCAGGAACACTTGTTTCAATGCTTCCAGCTATATCTGTAAATTTTTGCGCTACATTGTTACCATCAGCATTTGAATAATGATTTGCATCAGTTGCAACACCTTGTAGTAATTTTTGCGTATTTTCATCTGTATCATATCCTATTGTAAATATTTCTACACCAGTAACATTCTTAGCATGATTTGCTGCAGTAGTATGATTAACAGTTTGACTTTCAGGGTAACCATCACTTAGTATTACCATGTATAATTTAGCGTTAGTATCAGACTTTTTCTTTTCAGCTAACATCTCATCTGCTTTTTGTATAGCTGCTCCTAAATTAGTTAGACCATTTGGAGTTGGATAATTAACATTATCAAATCCTTTATTATCAAAATCTCTAGCTTCTTTAACATCACTTGAGAAAGTTAAAAGAGCTAGCTGCGCATTAGAATATTTACTAAGTAAAGTATTAGCAAATACCTTAGTACCTTTTACTGCCTCAGGATACTTTATATCAGCCCATTCTTTGCAGAAGATAAATGGTCTATTTACACAAACTTCTTTTTCCATACTTCCAGATGTATCTAATACAACAACAGTATAGATATCTGCATATTGTGATTCTGTAGTTACTTTATTTTTTCCCTTTGCAGTTAAAGTAACTTTATAAATTCCCTCTTCATCCGTTTTTTCCACTGTTTTCTTTAATTCTACATCACCGGCACTAGTAGTAGAACCAACAGTATTTACTTCATCTCTTACGTCACCCTTTTGAATAGATGCAGCAAAAACCGAAGTAGTATAACCGAAGCTAGTAAATATAACCGTTACTGCTAGTAATATTCTCATTATTGCTTCAAATTTTTGGTTTATTACTTTTTTCATAGTTTCCTCCTATTTGATTTTTTTGGCATTTACAATTAGATAAGAATTTTTTGGTTTATAATAACAAGTTTGAAGTGTAACTATCTTATCATCAACTCCCACATCAACATAAGTATCATAAACTGAGTTTTTCTTCATCCAATCAATATGCTTTATCCACTCTTTATCATTAAATGTGATTTTCATATGATTATTGTTACCTTCTTCTACAATCATCACTGAAAAAATCTCCCATGTGCTTTCTTCATTATTTAGAGTTAAGTTTATGTTTTTATGAAGGTTGTAAAAACTTTTACTTAAATATTTTTCTAAATCATGAAATGGCACATTTTTTAATGTTTCAGAGTTATGCCCATAAATTAATAGCTTTCTATCATATGTTGTATTTCTATAATCCATAAAGATACTGCCTTTGTAATTTTTTTTACCATCTATAGAGTGATTTAAATAATATTCATTATCAGTAGTTTGCATCAAATCACTATCTATATTTGTACCCGGTATACTAATTTTACCAATTATATCTTTACTTCTTACATTTTTGTCTTCGTCTTTTACCTTTGCTTCTGATTTATTAGTAATTATTTTAATTGGATCAAAGTTTTTAAACGTTTGAACTACATTGTTCTCTTTATTTAAAAGAGGTAATATAACTACTATTAAACCTAGAATAAGTAAAATTATAAATGTACTAATAAATTTCTTATTTTTATTCATAATTCAACCCCCTAGAACTAACTATGAATATTTTTCTGGTACAGCTTACTATAATAAAATAAACGGAAATTTTTGTCAACCAAATTTATGAATTTCCATTGTTATTATGTTACATTTTTATAAATTTTATATCACTAATTTGAAAAAAGTGTATTTTATGGGCAATATATTATACTAATTGTACCCAAAAAATATAACAAAAAAAGAGAATCTAATGTTCTCTCAATTATTATTATTTATTTTTCTCTACAAATTTATTAAATGCAGAAACTTCACTATTCCCTAAATCTGTTTTATTTAACTCTTCTAATAATTCTTTTTGAACTCTACTTAATCTAGATGGACTTACCACTTTAAGTATTATATACATGTCCCCAGTTTTTCTAGTTGATTCATTATAAATACCTTTTCCTTTAAGTCTTTGTCTATCTGCGTTACTAGAGTTAGCAGGTATAGTTAAAATTACATTTCCATGTATTGTAGGTATTTCCTTCTTACATCCAAGTAAAGCTTCAGTAACAGTAAGTGGAACCTCTAAGAATATATCATTTTCATCTCTTTTATAGTATTTATGTTCATCTACTACAAACTCTAAATATAAATCTCCAGGCTCTCCACCATTAATTCCAGCTTCACCCTTACCATGTATTCTAAGTCTATTACCAGTATCTACACCTGATGGGATAGTAACTGTGATAACTTTTTTACTTCTAATATATCCACGTCCACTACAATCACTACATCTTGTTTTGAATGTTTTACCTTTTCCTTCACATTCTGGACAAGTAGTCTTAGTCATAAATGAACCTAAAATTGTTCTCTGTTCACTTGTGATAGTACCACTGCCATGACATCTAGAACAAGTTTCCTCATCAAAACCTCCCTTACCATTACATTTATCACAAGTATCGTTAACTTCCAAATTAAGGTCTTTCTTACATCCAAATACTGCTTCTTCAAATGTTAATTTCATTCTTAATAATCTATCAGCACCTCTAGTTGCTCTTGATCTAGATCTTTGAGAAGAGCCAAAACCAAAACCATTACCAAATATATTATCAAATATATCACCAAAATCAAATCCAGAGAAATCATATCCACCAAATCCTGAAGATGCATCCCCTCCCCCATTATCAAATGCTGCATGTCCAAATTGATCATATTTTCTTCTTCTATCTTCATCTGATAACACTGCATAAGCTTCTTGTACTTCTTTAAATTTAGCTTCTGCATCTGGTTCTTTACATACATCAGGGTGATATTTCTTTGCTAATTTTCTAAAGGCACTTTTTATTTCATCTTGAGTAGCGTTTTTAGATACACCTAAAACCTCATAATAATCACGCTTTTCCATTTACTTCACCTTCTATTTTTTATTTACTTTTTTATATAGTTCTTGAAACTCATCAATTATATTATTAAACATTTTTATAGAACTTTCAATAACTTCCTTACGAGATATATCAACTCCAGCAATCTTCAATTCTTCTACTGGATAATCTCTACCTCCTGTTTTTAAAAACTCCAAGTAATCCAAAACCGCATGTTCTTCACCATTTAATATACGATTTACTATAAAACATGCACTTGCTAGTCCAGTCGCATATTTATATACATAGAAATTATAATAAAAGTGTGGAACTCTTTCCCATTCATATCTTATTTCATCATCTACTATAACTTCATCACCAAAGTATTTTTTGTTTAAATTATAATAGATATCACACATTACATCAGGAGTAAGTATTTCTCCTTTTTCACTCTTATCATATATTTCTTTTTCAAATCTTGCAAACATTGTTTGCCTATATATAGTAGTTCTAAATAATTCCATTAATCTATTTAATATAAATAATTTTTCATTATCGTCCTTACTATTATTAAGCATATAATATGCAAGAAGTAATTCATTTACAGTAGAAGCTACCTCTGCAACAAATATCTTATAATTAGAAGTTTGATAAGGGTTATTATGTCTTGAATAATAGCTATGCATTGAATGTCCTAATTCATGTGCTAGTGTAGATACATCATTAAGTGTACCTTGATAATTTAATAATATATAAGGGTTAGTTGTATAGCTACCACTTGAATAAGCTCCACCTGTTTTACCAATATTTGGATATATATCTATCCATTTCTCATTAAACGCTTTATCTAATAATTTTTGATAGTCACTTCCAAATACCTTTAATGCATTTTTAACAAGGTCTTTTGCTTCGTCAAAACTATATTCTTTATTTAAACTTCCCTTTAATAGTGGAACATAAACATCATATAAATGTAGTGAATCTAGTCCTAGAACTTCTTTTTTTAGTTTTAAATACTTATAATTTACATCAAGATTATTCTCTATTGTATCAACTAGATTATTATATATACTAATATCTATATTATCAGAGAAAAGTGATGCTTCTAAAGAAGAATTATACTTCTTAATTTTAGCAATTGATGAATTAGCTTTAACATCATTCGCAAGCATTAATGATATTGTGTTCTTATAATCTTTATATGTTTTAAACAAAGTCTTAAAAGCATCCATTCTTACTCTTCTATTGCTAGACTTTAAATATAGTGAATAGTTAGAATCAGTAAGTTCAACCTTCATACCATTCTCATCATCAATAACACCAAACTTCATATCTGCATCCGTAAACATATTATATACATCCTCTGGGAATGATAAAGTTTGCGATAGAGAAGAAATTATTTCTTCTTCTTTTTCACTTAAGATATGATCTCTATTTCTAAATATATCTACAAGTAAGAATTCATATTCCTTTAATTTTACCTCTTCAGTATAGAACTTTTCTATCTTAGAATAATCACTTTTTAATATTTCAGGAATTAGAAATGAAAAAGATGAAGAATATTTAGTAAAAAGATTATTAACCCTACCAAAAAGTTTTTGATATTCTGTATTTGTAGTATCACTATCTTTATTTAAATGTGCATACATATATAACTTATCTAATAATATACTTATTTTAGTATCTTCTTCTAAAGCATTATATAAATCTCTACCACTATTCATAAGGGTAGACTTGAAATTTTTAAAATTATCAATTAATTCACTAGCTTTGGTATAATCTTTATCAAATTCTAAAACATCTTTATATATAGGAGTTAAATCCCATTTATATTCATCACTAACTTCACTACGCTTTTTTAGTTTATTTTCCATGTTTTCTCCTTTTATTAGAGAAAGTCCTAGAATTACTAGAACTTTCTTAACTTATTCTTTTTTATTTTTCTTCGTATTCTGCGTCTTTTACATCGCCATCTTTAGAATCTTTAGAAGATTCACTAGCTTCTTCATTAGAAGATGAAGCTTGAGCTTGTTGTTCTTTTTGAATGTTTTCATAAACTTTAGTAGCTAAAGCCATAGCTTTCTCTGATAATTTTTCTTTCTTAGTTTTAATATCTTCTATATCATCTTTTTCAAGAGCTTCTTTTAAATCTTTAATTAATCCTTCAGCTTCTTCTTTTTCTTTAGAATCTATTTTATCTCCAAGATCTTTAATTGATTTTTCAGTTTGGAATACCATTTGTTCAGCTTCATTTCTTAAATCAGCTTCTTCTTTTTTCTTTTTATCTTCTTCAGCATGTTCTTCTGCTTCTTTACGCATCTTTTCAATTTCTTCATCACTTAAATTAGTATTAGAAGTAATTGTAATAGCTTGTTCTTTATTAGTACCTAAATCTTTTGCTTTTACATTGACTATACCATTTGCATCTATATCAAATGTAACTTCAATTTGAGGTACTCCACGTGGTGCAGCTGGAATTCCGCTTAATTGGAAACGACCTAATGTTTTGTTGTCAATAGCCATACTACGTTCCCCTTGTAATACATGTATATCTACTGCTGGTTGATTATCTGCAGCTGTAGAGAATACTTGTTTTTTACTTGTAGGAATAGTTGTATTTCTTGGAATCAATACAGTCATTACTCCACCTAGAGTTTCAAGTCCAAGTGATAATGGTGTAACATCAAGTAATACTATATCATTAACTTCTCCAGTTAATACACCACCTTGAATTGCAGCACCCATTGCAACAACTTCATCAGGGTTAACTTCACGAGAAGGTTCCTTACCAATTTCTTTCTTAATTAATTCTTGTACCATTGGTATACGTGTAGATCCACCTACTAATAATACTTTATCAATATCTTCTTTCTTAATTTTAGCATCTTTTAATGCTTGACGAACTGGTTCAAGTGTAGAGTCAACTAAATCTCTAATTAAATCTTCAAATTTAGCACGAGATAAAGCGACATCCAAATGAAGTGGTCCATCTTCACCTTGAGAAATAAATGGTGCAGATATTTGAGTTGAAGTAACTCCACTTAAATCTTTTTTAGCTTTTTCAGCAACTTCTTTTAATCTTTGCATTGCCATTTTATCTTTAGTTAAATCAACACCATTTTCACGTTTGAATTCATCAACTAAGTAATCAATAATTCTTTGGTCGAAGTCATCACCACCAAGTTTATTATTACCAGCAGTAGACTTAACTTCAAATACACCATCGCCAAGTTCCATTACAGAAACATCGAATGTACCACCACCTAGGTCATATACAAGAATTGTATGTGTATTTTCTTGTTTATCAAGACCATATGCAAGTGCAGCAGCAGTTGGTTCATTTATAATTCTTTGTACATCAAGTCCTGCAATTTTACCTGCATTTTTAGTGGCTTGACGTTGAGCATCATTAAAGTATGCTGGAACTGTAATTACTGCTTTATCTACTTTTTCTCCTAAATATTTTTCTGCATAATCTTTCATATAAGAAAGTATCATTGCACTAACCTCTTCAGGTGTATATTTTTTACCATCTAATTCAACTTTTTTATCAGTACCCATAAGTCTTTTTATAGAAGATACTGTATTTGGATTAGTAATTGCTTGACGTTTTGCAGCATCACCAACAATTCTTTCTCCTTTTTTATTTATTGCCACTACAGATGGTGTTGTTCTACCACCCTCTGGATTTGCGATTACTGTAGGAGTTCCACCTTCTAGTACCGCAACACAACTATTTGTTGTACCTAAGTCAATACCTATTATTTTACTCATAAATCATCTCTCCTTTTATATTAATCTATATTATTTACTTTGACTTTTGATGGACGTATTACTCGTCCTTTTAATGTATATCCTTTACTAAATACTTCAAGAACTACATCATTAGGTTTATCTTCTTCCTTACCTATCATAACTGCCTCATGTAGGCTTGGATCAAACTCTTTGTCTAATGCTTCAATTTCACAAACACCAAACTTTTTAAGAGTTTCTACTATATGATTATATATTAGCTTATAACCCTCATTATATTTGTCGAATGATGCATCTGTTGTAACAGCAAGTGCTCTTTCAAAATTATCTATAACAGGTAACAAGTCTAATATTAAATCCATATTAGCAAACTTTAACATATTAGATGTTTCTTCGTCTTTTCGCTTTCTATAATTAATAAGCTCTGCTTGTGCTAACTGAACCTTCTTTTCAAGATTTTCTATATTGTTTTTTAATACTAGAATCTCTTCTTCACCACAGTTACAATTATCACCACATGCACAAACATCATCTAATACTTCTAATTTTTCATCTTTGTGATGTTTACATTTGCATTCATGTTTTTTTAATTTGTTTTCTTTATTTTCCATATAATCCCTATCTTTCTATATTTTCTTTGATAAATTCAAGTAGTTGAACAACTCTATCATAATCCATTCTCTTAGGACCTATTATTGCGATTGTACCTTCTTCAATTGGTGTTTTATATTTTGTCTTAATAACAGTCATATCTTCATCTAAATTGTTTTCCCTACCAATATAGATCTTAATATTGTTATCCTCTTCTTCAACAGTATTTATCAAGTTGTCATCTTCAAATTTGTCTAATATTTCGCTTACTTTATCAACATTATTAAATTCTGGTTGTTTAAGAATATTTCTTCTTCCTACTATATCGACATTTCTATTAGTGAAACTTGTAAATACATTATAGAATGCATTATATAATCTTTCATGTTCTTTTACATATCTACCGATTATAGGTTTTACTTCAAACTCTAATTTTTCACTTACCTCATCAATAGGTGTACCTGAAATTATGTTATTTATTAAGTCAACTGTTTTTTTAATTTCAGCATGACTTATATTTTTTACATTGATCTTTTTATGTTCTACATAACCTTTATCAGTTATTACTATTACTATCATCTGATCATTATCAAGCGGTACCGTTTGAATCTCTTTTAATCTGTTATCATGAGATGTTTTTCCAAGCTTGACTGATGCGTAACTAGTAATATCTGAAATAATCTCTAAGCTCTTCTTAATACAATCATCTAACTCTAACTGATTATTTTTAAATATAATCTGTAGCTTTAGCATATCTTCAGCACTCATCTTTTTAAGTTCCATTAAGTTATCTACATAATATCTATATCCAGCTTCTGATGGAACCCTACCAGATGATGTGTGAGTTTTCTCAAGAAGACCCAACTCTTCCAAAGAAGCCATTTCACTTCTTACAGTTGCACTAGAACAATTAAGCTCATCACATATTAGGTTTGAACTAACAGGTTTAGCTAACTTGATATATTCTAAAACTATTATCTTTAGAATTTCGTTTTGTCTGTTTGTTAGCATCTTATCGCCTCCTAGCACTCCATACTTCTGAATGCTAATATCATTATAATATTATATTTAGCACTTGTCAATATATGAGTGCTAATTTTTTTAAATTTATTTTAAAAGTGTCAATTTACATTAAATAATGGTCATAATTTAGGAATTTTATACTACATTTGTTATAATTATAGTGAGGTGAAAAAGTTGACTAATACAATTTTAAAATGTGAAAACTTAAATAAAAGTTTTAGTAAAAAGAAAATATTAAAAGATGTTTCATTTACAATTGATGAAGGAGACATACTAGGATTCATTGGACCAAACGGCAGTGGTAAAACAACTACCATTAAACTAATACTTGGATTAAATAGTATTGATAGTGGTAATGTTACAATAAATGGATTTGATATAAGAAAAGATTTTGAAAGTGCTATAAAAGGAGTTGGTGCAATAGTAGAAAATCCAGATATGTATATGTACCTATCAGGATATGAAAATCTAAAATTAGTTGCTAATATGTATAATGTATCATCTTCTAAAATTGATGAAGTTGTAAAACTAGTAAAATTAGAAGGAAGAATTAAAGACAAGGTTAGTAAATACTCTCTAGGTATGAGACAACGCCTTGGAATAGCCCAAGCACTTATTAATAGTCCTAACCTACTCATATTAGATGAACCAACAAACGGACTTGATCCAGAAGGAATTAAAGAACTAAGAGATTTATTAAAAGATTTAGCTAAGAAAGAAAATATTGCGGTATTAATATCAAGTCATAACCTAGCCGAACTAGATAGTTTCTGTAATAAAGTATGTATAATTCAAAATGGAACTATCATTGAGTCAAATGAGGTTAAAAAGCTAAAAAAAGAAGTTAGTAACTCAACATATATATTTGAGATTAACAATTCTACCCTAGTAAATAATGTGATAGACAATATTAAAGTATTAGATAATACCCACTTTAGTATTAAATCAAAAAAAGAAGAAATTCCTAATATTATTACTAAATTAATTAATAATAATATATTAATTTATGAAGTATATGAAAATAAAATCTCATTAGAAGAAGCCTTCTTAAATAAGACTGGAGGTAATAAAATTGATTAATTTAATTAAAAACGAACTATATAAAGTATTTAAAAGAAAAAGCATTTATATATTACTTGTTATTATGCTATGTATTATAACGTTAAACACCTTTTTAACAAAAAAATATAGTATAGAAGATCCAGTATCAACATCAGCAGAAGAAAAATATGAACTTCAAGAATTAAAAAGAACAATTGATTCTTATGATAAAAACAGTCCAGGAGAAAAGGAAGAATACTATAACACTTTATCAAATATCGAGTTATATGAACTAGTAGATAAATACAAAGAGCCATGGAAAAAAATACTCATAAGGGAAAACTTAAGAGACATCATACATAGTATGAATAATGCAAAATATATTGAAAAAGATATAGAATCCTATAATGAATACAAAAAAGAATATGATAAATTCTTAAAAGAATTAGATTCTAATGACTGGAAATATTTTGTAAATAAAGAAATAAAAGCATCAACAGATGAATTAGCTTCTTTAGAAAAAGAAAGAGAAAAATCTAAAAACAAAGAGTTATATAATTCAAGAATAAAGACAGAAAATAATAAATTAGAAAAATTAAAATTAAGACTTGAAAAAGATATGCCATATGATAATAACTATTTAAATACTGCCTTAGAAGACTATAATCCAACACCACAAACATATAAAGAATTTAAAGAAAGCGTCATAAAAAACACCAGCGAATTTAATATAAAAGAAGAATATCAAATAAAAAGGCAATACATAGAATACATGAAAAATAATGCAAACAACAAATATATAATAGATAATAAAGTAGATATAAACAGTCCTAAAACAACAAGAAATTTATTAATAAATACATTAAGTGATAACTTCCTATTTATAATGATTATCATTGCAGCAGGAGCAGGATCTATAGTATCAACTGAATTTGATAAAGGAACAATTAAATTATTACTTATTAGACCATATAGTAGAAATAAGATATTATTATCAAAATATATAGTTAGTATGTTTATGATTATATTTGCAATACTATCTGCATTTATAATGCAACTTATAATAGGAGGAATATTCTTTGGATTTAGTAGTTTAAATATACCAGTTGTTATATATAACTTTGTTCAAAATAAAGTAATGCATATAAATCTATTTAAATATATTTTTGACAATGTATTAGCCGTATTACCAGAATTTATCTTATTAGCAACTCTAGCATTCGCAATTTCTACAATTACAAATGTATCCACATTAGGAGTTGCATTACCAATAGTTGGAGTTGGAGCAGCTGATATAATTAACTTAATTGCAATAAATAGAAATATAATACCACTTAAGTACTTTGTTACATTAAACTGGAACTTCACTAATTATCTATATGGAGGAGTAAACTCATTCCCTACTCTGTCGATTCCATTCTCAATATTAATATGTGCTATTTACTTCTTAATAATGATAATTACTGCATTTATAGTATTTAATAAAAGAAACATAAAAAATATATAAAAGCAAAAACACAAATCACATTTAATGATTTGTGTTTTTTGATTATTAAACAAAACCTATCTTTTTAGTTTTACCTTTAGCTTTTTTAAGAATTTGTTCTGCATTCTCATTATAAAATTCTTTTAATTCCTTTTTAGAAATATTTCTTTTTAAATCATCAAGTGGTAAAAATAAAGAAAGAGGCATAACCTTTTTTCTATCAAAATAGTATACAGTCCCAGAAAAAACGCACTTATATTCGCTAGGATCTCTTCTTAAGATAAGATCTTCAAAATTATTAATACTCTTAACCATTATTAACTTATCTTCACCATTAACAGTGTCAAGCACTAATTTTAAATTCTTTATGCGCATTTATATTTCCCCCTCAAATTAAGAAATATAATAACCTAAAATTAATAATTTGTAAAGGATATCATTATTTAAATTCTTTATAAGTACTATAATTTTATTTTATTTAATTTTATTTTTTATAGCAAAGTTATATGAATCTCTACACATATCTTCAATAGTTTTAGTAGCGTGCCAATGTAGTTCATCTGATGCCTTAGTAGTATCTGCATAACACTCAGCAATATCCCCAGAACGTCTAGGTGCAATCTTATAATTAACATTTATATTATTTACTTTGCTAAATGTTTTAACAAGGTCTAAAACACTATATCCTACACCAGTACCAAGATTATAAGTATAAACACCAGGCTCTTTATCAATTTTCTCAATTGCAGCAATATGTCCAAGTGCTAAATCAACAACATGAATATAATCTCTAACACCAGTACCATCTTTAGTATCATAATCATCTCCAAATATACTTAAACATTCCAATTCACCCGTCGCAACTTTAACTATATAAGGCATTAAATTATTAGGTATACCATTTGGATCTTCCCCTAAAAGTCCAGATGAGTGAGCCCCTATTGGATTAAAATATCTAAGAAGTGCAATATGCCAAGTATTATCCGAAGTATATAAATCTTTTAATATTCTTTCTATCATTAACTTAGTTGTTCCATATGGATTTGTTGTAGAAAGTGGAAAATCTTCTTTTATAGGTAACTCCTTTGGAATACCATATACAGTCGCAGAAGAAGAAAATACTAAATTCTTGCAATCAAACTCAGACATAACCTCACATAAAGAAAGAGTTGAATCTAAATTATTTCTATAATATTTAAGTGGAAGTTTTACACTCTCACCAACTGCCTTATAACCAGCAAAATGTATAACAGAATCAATTTTATTTTCATTAAATATTTTTCTTAATAAATTCTTATCACAAACATCACCAATATAAAGTGTAACGGCACGTCCTGTAATTTCTTTAATATAATTAACAACTTCTTTTTTTGAATTAGATAAATTATCAATTATTATAACATTGTGTCCTTTATTTAAAAGTTCACAACAAGTATGGCTACCTATATAACCACAACCACCAGTAACTAAAATATTCATATTATTATCCTCCTAAAATAAGTATAACCTATTTTAAAAAGAAAAGAAAGATAGTATTATCTTTCATTCTTTATATCACCCAAAGATTTAAATATCTTATTCTCCAGTAATTTATATATAAAGTCTGCCCCTAAGAAACTAATTATACTACTCCATAATGAAGGAAAAAACTTCAAATTAGAGAAACTTAAAGAAAATAATGTGCCTATTATTAAAGACGTTATAAACGAGACAATTATACATATTCTACTACATTTAATCACAAGTGATTCTTTTATTCTTTGAACTAAACTAGTAATTATTAAACTATTTAATATAGCCATAGTAAGCACATCTTTTAATAATTCATAATTTATCATAAACCACCTCATATTAATATATTATGAATTTAAAAAAAGATATAAACAAATTTACTATATTTCATTATTAAAATTAAATTTAGAACAAGATTTAGATTATTTAATTAACTCGATTGTTATCTAAAAATCCATTTTTACCAACTAATACCGAATCATCATATACATATTTTTTTGAGAAACCAATTATTGGATAAAATATAACAGGGAAAAATGTCATTAATATCGCAAGCCAAATATCCTTATGAAACTTTTTAGCTATATTATAATTTGTTAATAAAATTATAAATAATTCTAATAATGTTAATATTATCCCAAACTTCCCAAGATTTATTGTTATTAATGAAGGGGCAAATAGTATTAAAAACCACCACCAATTAAGTTTAGCTACCTCAACCATTAATATCCAAGTACTATATAATGGTATTATTGCTTCCCAACCTTTTCTTCCAGCCTTTTTAAATATTTTCCATTTTCCTATTAATTGAATTACTGCCAAGATTAATCCTATTAACATAGTTATCATCATAACTTCCCAAAAAGTTGTTATCGATATCTGACTCATTAATTGTGTCATAAAATTTTCTTGCATCATTTGACTACTCCTTTCTACTATACTACTAACCAATTATATCATATTTTTAAATAAGCATCTTAAATTATTTAAATAAATTTTATAATTAAAATATAAAAACCTATAAAGCAAATTTTATTTATTATTTGCCATATAGGTTATATTTATTATTCTATACTTTTTAATGACTCTATCATATTGACTTTTTTAAGTGCAAAGTATGTTGTTATATTAACTAATAAAGTGAAGAATAAAGTAAGAAGTAATGAATATATGTAGCTTTGAATCTTTATGGTTGTACCAAACATAATTTGATCCAATTCACATGTTTTTAATATAAATACAGTTAAAGCCTTACCAATTAAAATACCGAAGAACATGCCAATACCTGTCAATATAGTTGTTTCTCTTCCAACATAATTATATACTTCTCTATCATAGAAACCTAATACTTTTATAGTAGCTAATTCTCTTATTCTTTCACTTATATTTACATTTGCTAAATTATATAATACCACAAATGCAAGAAGTCCTGCAGACACTACTAATACTAATGCAACCAATGCAAAGTTTTTCATAGTAGAATCAAATACATTACGGGTAGACGATGTAAATGAAATATTAGAAATAGTATCATTCTTCTTAATCTCTGTTGCTAGAACTTTTTCCTCTTCATCAGTTAAATTATCTGTTTTTATAAATAATGTATTATAGTATGAACTATCATATAATTTTTTATCCATATAAATGTAATGTAAGAAATAATTCTCTGTTATACCACCAATAGTTGCTATGTATTCTTTATCTGTTTTAAGTCTTAACTTATCACCTTTTTTAAGATTAAGTAGCTTAGATAATTTTTCTGAAACCACTATATTATTATTTAGTTTATATTCTTCACCGCTTGTTCTATTTTTAAGAGATATAAATCCATCAGGTGAAGAAAAAGGAACTATTAATTGAATTGATTGATTAGTATTTTTGTTCTTTATCTCAACAGATTCCTTATTAGCAATTAAAACATCATTAATTTTATCAATCTTTTTAATTCTTTCTACTTCTTTATTTTTTTCATTTAGTGTTACATCAGGTTTAAATGTAACCTCTATTTGATAATTAAATACTTTTTCATATTGACCACTTACTATACTAGTAATACCATCTCTTAAACCAAATCCAGCAATTATAAGACCTGTACATCCAGCAATACCAACTATAGTCATTAAAAATCTCTTTTTATACCTAAATACATTTCTTACAGTAACTTTACGTGTAAATGATAATCTATTCCAAATAAATTTAATTCTTTCTAATAAAACCCTTTTACCCGCTTTTGGAGATTTAGGTCTCATAAGTGCCGCAGGAGATTCCTTTAACTCCCTATAACAAGCAAATAACGTAGCTGCAACAGTACAAAATATTGCAATTAATGTACCTGTTAAAGCATAATACCAATTAAACTCAATTATTATCTTTCCAACATTATACATCATACTATACATATTAAATATAATAGATGGTAATATTCTAAATCCAATAAGAACTCCTATAATAGAACCTATTATAGTAGCTAAAAGTGCATATATTACATATTTAGATGCAATTTGAACATTATCATACCCAAGTGCTTTAAGTGTACCAATTTGTCCTCTTTCCTCTTCTACCATGCGTGTCATAGAAGTAAGACAAATTAATATCGCAACAACGAAAAATACAAGTGGGAAAAGTTTACCAACATTTTTAATTCTTTCTGTATCCTGATCATATTGATAAAACCCTGGATTACTATTCCTATCTAATATATACCAAGTAGATTTTTTTAAATCTTCAACTTTACGTTTAGCATTTTTTATTTGTATTTCTGCGTCTTCAAATTTAGCTTTTGCTTCTTTTTTAGATATTTCTATTTTTTTACTATTTGAAACTATTTTCTTATAAGCATCATCTAATTTTCTTTTGGCTTGATTTAAAGAATTAATAGTAGATTTCTTCATCTGTTTAAAAGTTGCTTCATTTTTAGATAATTCTTTTTCTTTTAAAGTAAGTAAATCATCCGCATCTTCCAACATTTTTTTAGCATTATTAATTTTATCAATTGCTTTACTAACTTCTTCTCGTTTAGAAATTAATTTCTCTTTCTTATCAGTTAACATTTTAATATTATTATTAACGCCTTCTAATAACATTTGGTTTTTAGTAACTTCTATATTATTACTAATTAATTGTTCTAAAGTTGCCTTAGTATTATATAAAGTATCAAGATTGGTATCAATTTCTTCTAAGCCAGCATCTATTTCTTTAATTGATTGATTAAGCGTTTTAAGTGTTGTCTGATATTCTTTTTCATGTTGTTGATATTCTTTTTTGCTTTTATTTAGTTTTTCTCTTTCCTTTTCTAGTCTTTTTCTAGCATCTTTTAAAGCTTCCTCGTTTTTTAGAAGCTCCGAATAAGCCTTTTCCTTGTTGTAATTAAATTTTTTAAGTCCATTATTATATTCTTTTTTAGCCTTATTAATCTTCTCTTCAGCTTTTTCTATTTCTTTATTATATTTCTCTTTTTCAGCATTTAATTTATCTTCACTGTCTTTAATCTCTTTATTTGCTTTTTCTATTTCTTCATTATATCTAACCTCAGATATGCTTTCGGTAAGTTTTTCAAAATCTTTTGCTTTTTTTACAATAATGTCATCATATTCAGTAGAGAAAGTACTTAAATTATTATTAAGTTTAACATATGCACTAGTATAATAATCTATATTAAAATTATCTTTTGGAACATACATAAAAAAGTTTACTTTACCAGACAAAAGTTTTGTAGTGCCACGTTCTAACGATGTAAATATTGGGCTTTTTATAATTCCTACTATATCTAAAGTCTTTTCCCTTAAATTATCATCTTCTACAGTAATTTTATCTCCTATTTTATGTGATTTTGTATATTCATTTTGTTCAATTAAGCATTCATTTTTTTTACTAGGTAATCTACCATCTAATAGAACAACTTTATTTATTTTATCATTCTTGTCATAAGAAAGTATTTTTATAACCTCTTCTGTCTCACCCTTAACAATCGCATCAAATTCATAGTTTCCTTGAATATCATATCCACTACCTTTTAATTTTTCTAGATCGTTATCTTTAATTCCCCATGTTGATATTAAATTAAAATCCATAAAATTAGTATCTCTATAATACTTATCTATAGTATTTTTCATGTCAGGACTAGTAGCTTTAATACCAGCAAAGAAACCAACTCCCAAGAGTACTATTAAAAGTATAGATAAGAATCTTTTGAAATTCTTTTTAACTGATACAACGCTTTCCTTAAATAACGTCTTCATTACCATTCTATCCTTTCAACAGGAGTTGGATTATCATTTAACACTACGCCCTCAACAGTTCCATTTTTAAATTTAATTACTTTATCTGCCATAGGAGCAATTGCGGCATTATGAGTAATTATAATAACTGTCATCTTATCTTTGCGTGCAGTATCTTGTAATAATTTCAATATTTGTTTACCTGTATTGTAATCAAGTGCACCAGTAGGTTCATCACACAAAAGTATTTTAGGGTTTTTAGCTATTGCTCTTGCAATAGATACTCTTTGTTGTTCTCCGCCTGATAATTGACTAGGGAAATTGTTAAGTCTATCTTTTAGACCAACTTTTTCTAGTATTTCTCTCGGTGGTAGAGGCCTCTTACATATTTCAGTAGCTAATTCAACATTTTCTAATGTAGTTAAATTTTGAATTAAATTATAAAACTGAAATACAAAACCTATATCACTTCTTCTATATTTAATTAGTTCTTTTTTAGAGTACTTAGTAATATCCTTATTAGCAATTATTACCTTACCACTAGTAGCATTATCCATACCACCTAATATATTTAAAGCAGTTGTTTTTCCAGCTCCCGATGGTCCTAGTATTACTACTAATTCGCCTTTATTAATTTCAAAACTAGTATTATTAAGTGCTAGTACCCTAACTTCCCCAGTTATATATTCTTTTGTTACATTATCAAATTCTATATATGCCATACATTTCACCCCATAAGTTCGTATCTACGTATAAATTTTATCATGTTTATTTTAGTAAGTCAAAATGAACAAATATAATTGTATAGTATACATCGAATTTTAAAAAAATGTATAAAAAAATAGGTATTTTTAAGTACCTATTTCATTAAATATTATCTAATTTAACACTAACTAATTTAGAAACACCTGATTCTTGCATTGTAATACCATAAAGAGCATTAGCATATTCCATAGTTCTTTTTTTATGTGTAATGATTAAAAACTGTGTTTTATCTTTGTAGTTATTTAAATACTTACCAAAGTTATCTACATTGGCTTCATCAAGTGCTGCTTCAACTTCATCAAATAAACAGAACGGTATAGGTTTAACATTTAAAATTGCAAATATTAAACATATCGCAGTAAGTGTTTTTTCTCCACCTGATAATAAATTTATTGAAGTTAGTTTTTTGCCAGGAGGAGATGCGATTATATCTACACCTGTTTCTAATAAATCATCTGGATTAGTTAACTTAAGTGATGCAGATCCACCCTTAAATAATTGCTTAAACACTTCTTGAAATTCTATATCAATTTTATTAAATGTAGTTAAGAATTCCTCTTTCATGACTGTATCCATTTCATTAATTATTTCAAGTAATGTATCTTTTGCATTCAACAAGTCATCCTTTTGACTATTTAAGAAATTATAACGTTCACTTACCCTTTTATAATCTTCAATTGCTTGTACATTTACCATACCAATTTGTTTGATTCTATTTTTATATGAATTAACAAGACTTCTTGCTTCTTTAGTATCCATCTCTAATATATAATTGCTTTTTGCTTTTTCATAAGTCATCTCATAATCTTCACTTAGTATTCTAAGATAATTATCAAGTAAAACATCCATCTTACTAATATTAATTTCTAAAGTTTTTAATTCTTTTTCTTTTGTATACAGTGAAGTATTATTAAGTTTATTAGTGGCTTCTATATTATCTATAGTAGAAGAAATCTTATCTTTTTCTTTTGTTGAACTTGCAATTTCTCTTACAACTTCTTCTTTTTCCCTTGAAGTTTCATAATATAGTTTCATTATTCTATCTTCTTCTTTTGACAATGAAGAATCAACTAAACTTTCTAAACTTCTAAGTTCATTAATTATATTATTATATTCTTCATTAGTAATATCAAGACTACTTTTCTTTGTATTATATTTCTCTTGCGTTTGAATTAAAACAATTTCTTTTTGTCTAATTTTTTCACTATTATCTTCTAATTTAGAAGTAGAACTCTTAATATTTTCTTCAAGAGTTGCAATAACTTCAGCTATTTCACGACGTTTAACCCTTAAAGTTTCTAGTTCATGTTTTTCTTCAAAAATAGATTTTGATGTATTTAAGCTACCTCCTGTCATAGTACCACCAATATGGACTATATCACCATCTAATGTTACAATTTTATATCTTTGGTTTATTACCTTACTTATTTTATTTGCGTTATCAATATTATCTACTAACAAAACATTACCAACTTGGTTTGAAACAACATTATAGTATTTTGAATCATACTTAACTACATCCATAAGAACAGAAATAAATCCCTGCATATTACGAACTACATTTAAAGTATCTAAATCTACTCCTCTTGGTTTTATAACACTAATAGGAAAAAAAGTTGCCCTTCCTAATTTATTATCTTTTAAATAATTAATCGCACTCTTAGCTGAGTCTTCATTTTCTACAACAATAAATTGTTTACTACCACCAAGAGATACATCCAGTGCTTTTAAATACTTTTCATCTATTTCTAATAATGCCCCTAAAGTCTGATGTATACCTCTTAATCTAGGATTATTTAGTATAGCTTTAATACTATTATTTATAGTACCACCATTATTTATATAATCTTCAATTATACCTATCTTATGATCAATATCAGCTAAAAGTTTCGTTTTTTCATTATACTCATTAAATGAATCCTGATATTCTTTTTTAGAAGTATTACCAAGTAAAGTTAAGTTGTTAATTTCAGACTTAATAGATTCTAATTCATTTTGTAGTGTATCCAAATCTATTTTATCTAAGTGAATTATATTTTCTTTTTTTAATTTTTCTTCCTTTAATGATGAAATATTTTCATGTACTTTAGAATTAGATGCATCATATTTTTGCCTTTCTTTTAATATATTCTTTTCACCATTTATCTTTTCTTCTTCTTTAGTTAAAGATAAAAGTCTATTATTTAACTCTTTAATAGTAAGTTCTATTTTTGATAAATTATTTTTAAGATCCAAAAGTTCAGTATCAGATTTATTAGATTGAACTCCTAAATTCATTATTTCATTGTTTAATTTTTCTATTTTTTCTTTAGTTAATTGATATTCCTCATTAATAGTAGTAATTTCACTAGATAATAATGCAACCTCTATATTTTTAAGTTCATTTTTAATCTTTAAGTATTCAGTAGCCTTTATACTTTGTTCCCTTAAAGGTTCAACTTGTATCTCTAATTCAGCAATTATATCGTTTACTCTTTCCAGATTAGTATGAGTCTTATCTAATTTTTTTAATGCATCTTCTTTACGCTTTTTATATTTTAAAACTTCCGCAGCCGACTCAAATATTACTCTTCTATCATAACTAGATTCGGACACAATCTTTTGTACTTCTCCTTGCGAAATAATATTAAATGAACTCTTTCCTATACCACTATCTAAAAACAAATCAGTAATATCTTTTAGACGACATTTCTCATTATTTATAAAATATTCATTTTCCCCTGTTCTATAGACTCTTCTTTTAACAGTTATTTCATTATAAGGAATATTAATATAATTATCTGAATTATCAAAAGTAAGTGAAACAGTAGCGACATTTAAAGCATTTCTATTTTTAGAACCAGAAAATATTACATCGCTCATGTTAGAATCCCCTCTAAGTGATTTTACTGATTGTTCACCTAGAACCCATCTAACCGCATCCACAATATTGCTTTTACCACTTCCATTTGGACCAACTATACATGTTGTTTTACCATCTAAGGAAATAGTAAGTTTATCAGCGAAAGATTTAAATCCAGTCGCACTAATTTCTTTTAAATACATATTATCACACCTTACTCATATAGAAAAATTATACTATAAGTTTTAACTTTTAACAATTAAAACTTGAATATTTATTGATATAGAACCATAATAAAAAAAGACAATAGCAGTTAAACTATTGTCAAATGTGTAGCATTAAACATTATAGTACACTTAAATATATACCTTTTTATTAGTAAAGTTATATATTGCTAGCGCACTCGTCAACCAAAGAATTGTTTTCTAATGCATAGTCTAATGCTTCAATTATTTCTTCATCAATCCATCTTGTATCTTGGAATGGTACATGAATAATATCTACAGGTTCTATGTTTTCTACGCTTTTAGGATTATGCTCTATCACTTTGAAATCTAGTTGTTTTAATTCTTTTTTTGTGAAGTCAAACGTTCTATTTTCTGTTTTACTATAAGGCGAAAAACGTCTCAATTGAAGAAATCCCAATTTTTTTACTATATCTAAATTAGGTTCATGATCTCCAACCCAATTATACATTTTAACACCAGACATTTCATTATAATATTTGTCCTGTGGCAAAGAGCCTACATTTAATCGTATATCATTAATTACTCTTATCATTACATACTTACCACACCATCTACTTTTATAAATTTCCGAATCAGCAGCATTTTCCCCGTTTCCTATTTTATATAAAAGTAAATCACCCGGTCTCCAAGTCGCTTTTTTTAAATATAATTTACTTACTTTTCTTTCGGTTGGCATTGGTGAATTAAGTTTTTCTTCTAATTCTTCTAAAACAAATTTCCTTTTTTTATATAATTTTGCATTACCTTTCCATCTTTCAAGATCTTCACCACTTTTTAAATATTTCATTGCCATTTCTTTGACTTCTGGTAATAACCTACCATATCTCCACTGAATATCAGCAAGTGCAAACCAAAAAAGTGGAGCTTCTTCTTCATCTTCAACAGAATCAGCATTATAATCTATTACTTCCTCTGTTGCTTCTTCATTTGTATAACCAATTCTTAGTCGATTTAAATACTCCTGTTTTATATCGCAAGTTACATCATCCTGAAATAATCCTACTCCCCATGTTCCCATATTTTCTATATCCTTTCTATTTCATATCATTATATTTAAAAAATGAAAGATTTGATTTACTCAACAAAAAGAGTATTTCTACTCTTTACTTTCAAATCCTGGAAAAACCAACTGTTTTACTTTAGGTGCTTCAAAATCACTTTGAATAAATGCTTCTTTACTTTGGTTTGAGGGATTTACTTTAACAGCTTCAGCTTCAACATTAGCATAGACATGAGCATGTTCTTCTGATTTTTCTTTTTTCTTTTGTATTTTCTTCAAATCAGTTGACGCTCTAAATAACTCTCTATATAAATGATACTTAGAAAGATTTGCTTTTATTTTTGATTCATAATATAACAAGTCTCCTGTATTATCCCCTTCAATACCTCTTTTTATATAAAGTGAAATTCTAGCATACTCTTTTAAATGATAAGAAAGAGTTGAAGTTTTAAAATATTCATCTTGCATATATAGTTTAAATAATCCTTTTTCATTAAATAATTCATCAAATATTCTAGATACTTCTGCGGGTCTTACTTTATCATTTACTACATTTTTTTCTATAGATTTGACCAATTCAACATTACCAAATACTGGTGAAATCTTATTAACATAACCACTTGTATTATAACCAATAAACAATGAATAAACTGAATCATAAATATTTAATTTACCTAAAAAATCTACTGCCCCATCAAATGTATTAGTCATAATATCAATATCTGTCAAACTACTTTTTCCTTTAAAACTGTTTATACCTGCATAGCCTTCAACTGTATACTTTTTAAAGTCATATAAATCTTTTTCATTCTTTTTAAAACAAATAGCATCATATATACTCCCAGAACCATTATAATTCCATTTTCTAGAGCATACTAATACAAACTTTCTCATATAAACCCCCAAATTAGATTCTATTGTTAAAATCTAATAATAAAATTCATTGTGTATATAAGCTAATTGATAGCGTAATTATACCAAAAAAAGTCTAAAATGTCAATTTTTACACCTAGAAGCGTATAATTACAGCAAATAAAAAATAGACAAACCTATTTACTAAGTTCGTCTATTAAAATGCCTAATAAACTATTCCAGACATATTTATAAAGCCTGTTGCATCCTCAATAGGAGCAAATTTAACCATATTATCATGATTTCCATCTATCATATACCAACTATTTCCGTATTTAATTGCTATTCCTATATGATTATTATCATTAGTTAAAACCAAATCACCAGTTTTTAGTGCAGATTTATTTGTATATAATCTATTTCGATTTTTAGCCCATTTAACATAGTTTATAACTTCATCCGCCTCATGTAATCCAAACTCACCAATATTTATACCAGCAGTTTTTAATGCCCATTCTACAAAGCTTGCATCCCATACATTACCACTATTTCCATACTTTTGAAAATTATTAGTACCTGCATTAGCAGTACAATCATCTAATTTTGAGTCAGTTTCCTTTTCCTTATATCCAACTTGAGTACAAGCAGCATCTACAAAGTCATTTCCTACTATACACTTTGTATCTTTATTACAAGTATTTCCAACTTGTAACTCCTCATTAATTTTATCTATTTCTCTTGTAATAGCATATAATGTCATGTTTTTATTTATATCTACAGTCTCTTTTTCAGAATATTTTGCAACAGTATCATCTTTTGATGTACTCCAACCAACCACAACATATCCAGCAGGTGGCGTTATAGTAGGCATAGTTACTTGACAACTAGCACCGGATGCATAACACTTACTTGACGTAGTACTTATTGACTTAGCCTTATTTTTGTCATAAGTTACTGTAAATGTAGTTTTAAGTTCAACATTTTTTTCAATACCACTTACACTGTCTTTCGCATTAATTGAAAATGTTACATAAAGTGATATTCCAATACAAATGAACGCTATAATCATTAAAAATACAACAAATCTTTTATTTTTCTTACTCATTATTTTCACCTATCTTCTTATAAATATAATATTAAGGTATTTATAAGTGTTTGTCAATATTTCAAACAAAAGATTAAAAATTTATCTATCTTTAAAAGTTGTTTGGATTAATATCAATGTCAACTTTGACAGTTTGATTACCTTTATAATGATTTACTAAGCTTTGCAAAACCTCTTCCATTTTTTCTTCTTTTTTATACTTAATTATTATTCCAAACCTAAATAACCCATTTAACTTAAACACACTACATGTAGTTGGACCAAGTATTTTAGAATTTTTTAATTCTCTAGTTAATATACTTGCAATTTTATTTGATTCTATGCTTATTTTATTATAGTCCTTTCCAATTACTTTAATATATATAAGATAATAATAAGGAGGATAAGATAATTTTCTTCTAACTTCCATTTCTTGCTTAAAAAAATCAATATAATCATGTTTACTTGCAAGTGTTATAGCGTAGTGTCCTGGGTTAAATGTTTGTATAATAACTGATCCTTTTTTTTCTCCCCTTCCACTTCTACCCGCAGTTTGCATTAATAACTGAAATGTATATTCATTGCTTCTATAGTTAGGGATCATTAAAGAAGTATCTGCATTTATAACACCGACTAATGTAACGTTATCAAAATCAAGCCCTTTCGCAATCATTTGAGTTCCAAGTAATATATCATATTCATGATTTTTGAATGCAGTAATTATTTTTTCATGTGATCCCTTTTTTGAAGTTGTATCAAGATCCATTCTAATTACTCTAGCATTAAATACTTTTTTAATTTCTTCTTCTACTTTCTCTGTTCCAGTACCTAAGGTTTTAATTGCCTTCTCACCACAACTAGGACATATATCATTCATCTTATCTGCATATCCACAGTAATGACATCTTAATGTATTAGAGGTTTTATGGTACGTTAAAGTAATATCACAATGAGGACACTTTGCGGTATAACCACAGTTAGAACAAGTTATAAAAGATGAATAACCCCTTCTATTTAACAATAAAATTATTTGTTCATGATTTTCAAGCCTTTTATTTACTTCTGTAATTAATCTTGAAGAAAATATACTACCTCTATGTTTTTCCTTACTCATATCAACTATTTCTACTAAAGGAAGATTATTAGTATTTACTCTATGTTTTAACTCTACCAATGTATATAGTCCCTTTATGCTTCTAGCATACGTTTCTAAACTAGGTGTTGCACTTCCTAATATAACAATCGCATTATTGTTTTTTGCTCTTTCAATCGCAATCTCTATAGCACTATATTTAGGATTATTATCCTGTTTATAAGATGTAGTGTGTTCTTCATCTATTATAATAGCTCCAAGATTTTTAAATGGCGCAAATACTGCACTCCTAGCTCCAACTACTATGTGTACCTTGCCCTCTACTATTTTTCTATATTCATCATATTTTTCACCTTCACTAAGTCTACTGTGAAGGACAGCTACCTCATCCCCAAACCTTGACTTAAAGTGATATACCATTTGAGGAGTTAGAGATATTTCAGGCACTAGAAATATACTATCTTTACCTCTATTTAATATTTCTTCTACTATTTCCATGTAGACTACGGTTTTACCAGACCCAGTTACACCATGAAGTAAAAAAACACTTGATTGTGTTTGGGATAATATTTTATTCTTTGCTTCTTGTTGTTCTACAGTTAATTTAAAAGTCTCTTTTTCTTTATTAATATCTTTAGTAACTAATCTATATTCTTCAATAAGAGACTCTATTATAATACCATTTTTTATTAAAGTATTTACCCCAGATACTGATATCTTATTAACTTCTTCCTTTTTTACTTTTCCATTGATTCTTAAATACTCAACAATCTTTTCTTGATTTGGTTTAAGTTTAGGAAAAGAATTACTACAAAGTTCAACATACTTAATCATCTTTTTATTTATACTAGTTTTATTTTGTGCTTTTAATGCTTTTGGAAGCATAGTTTGATAACAAGATATTAAAGTAGAAAAATACTTTTTACTCATAAACTGGCCTAAGTGTAACAACTCATTATTTAGTATAGGTTCTGTATCAACTATAGATATTATTTCTTTTAATTCGTAATTATCGTCTGTACTATTTACTAAATCAAGAACAAAACCTTCTAATTCTCTACTTGCAAATGGTACTTTTACTCTCATACCTATTTTAATTTTTTCTATATATTTAAAAGGCACAATATAATCAAACGTTTTATCTACATTTATATTGTTTATTTCAACCAAAACTTTTGCAATCATATGTACCTCCTTATATTTATTTTATTTTTTTCTTTATACCTAATGCTTTATCTATTTCTTGCTTCTTACCTTCATCAAGTAGTGAATACTGACTATATCTTAAGAAGAAATCTGTACTAGCTTCACTATCATCCATTATAGCATTATATAAATCCATTCCTTCTTTTGTATCACATATTCTAATTAATTTTTCATCTAATTTACTTACATCATCCTCTTTTTTTAAATAGCTTAAGTAATATATTGCGTCTTCTGTCATCGTCTTCATTAGTAAAAGAAAGTTATCAGTATCATAAGTCCTTAAATTACTTAAAAATTTTGTGGCATTAGATGCAGCATCCAATCTTTTAAATAATACTTCCTCATACTTTGATTCCATATAACTATTTAAATATATATCCACTATATTTTTAGTAGTTATTTCAATACAACAATCCATTTTCTCATACATATATGAAGGAGATATATTTAAAAAATACCTATCCATATCCTTATCAGTACTTAAAAATAAAGATCTTTTTGATAGATAACCTCTACCAAAGAAAATCTCATTATTCTCTAGTAATAAATCAAGGAACAAAGCCTCTTCCTCAGCAAGATTTACTACATCGTCTAACGTTGTAACATCACAAAGAGCTTCCCTACTTATTACATAAAGCTCTGCCTCTTCTTCTATATTTTCATTCTCTATTGTTTCTACTTCTAATAGTTTTATTGCGTTTTCCAAATAAAAAACAGGATACAACGCGGACAAAATCATTCTAAATAAATCAGAATGTTCTCTATTTAACATATTCATATATAAAGAGAATTCATCATATCCCTTAGAACTACTAGGATCGCAAAACTCCTCCATTAAAAGCCTTCTTATAAATTGATTAACATTATATACCTCGTATTCCACTTAAAACCACCACTAACTAAATAATATCAAAATATACTAGTTACTACAATAAATTTTTGATTTTTTCTATTATTTATGGTATAATATGCAACATTAAATGGGGTGAAATGTGATGGAAGAAATATATAAGTTATTTCAAGACCAATATGGATATATAGCTAACTTAGATTTAGTAAAGGAATTCTTACAAAAACAAAACCTTAACAGTGAAGAAATAACTTCTATAATATTAAAAATATATTCCAATAACTTAGAAGTTAAAAAGACACTTAAAAAGAAAAATGAAATAATTAAAAACATGAACTTAACTACAGACTATACATCAAGAGAAAAAGAAAAAGTAAAAAAAGAAACTATTAAAAGTGAAAAAACTCCAAATATACCACAAATAAATACTCTATTATACATAAGTGGATTATCAAAAGATATGGATGAAGAAACTTTAGAAAAATTAATACCTAGTACCAATGAGAATTTTAACGATATTATAACTATGACTCTACTAGACTTAATAAAAATGAAAGTTGATTTAGAAAAACTACAAAAAGAAGATAAAGAGTTAAGCGTTTTAATAGATGAAGAACTAGAACAAATAGAAAGTAAAATTAATTTATTAAAAGATTATAGAACGTCTAAAACAAAAGTAAAAGTTAATACAGATAATATAAGATTAATATTTACTCCATCTATAATCGCAGACTTTAACTCATCAAGTATACCTAGAGAATTATATAAAGACTTTCTATCTTTAATATTATCATTTAAAAAAGGACTACCAAAAAACTATAAAATATTTAAACCCGGTGGATGTAATTATACAGTCTCAGAAGTTAGAATTAATGGATTAAGAATATTATATGATAAGTTAAATGATACAACATATTCCCTATACTATGCATTTAAAAAAAGTGAAAGAGATACATATTATCATGATACCCTAGTATCAAGAGCAAATTCATATTATGAAAACAAGTATGATATTTTAAGTGAATATTATAAATCAAGTACAGATTATTTTAAAGAACATGAAGAAAGTGAAAAAAAGTTAATGAAAAAACTTAGTGGTGATGAATATGGAAGAACTAATTAAAAGAATTGATGAAGAAATAGAAAATTTAAAACAAGAACTTTCAACCCATAATAAAGAAGAACTTGAATTCTTTGAAAGGCTAACTAAATTCTCAAGAAAAAGCTTGTATGAAATAGATAATATTGACCCTACTGACATAATATTGGGTTATATAAGATTTTTTGATGAAGAAACTCCATTTAGAAAACTAAAAGATGATATGGAAAGAATTTGTTACATTGATAACTTTAATTTAAATGATGTAAATAAAATATTTGAAAACTTTAATATATTTAATGAAAAAAATGCCTTAGATTTATTAAAAAATGAATGTGTAGACAACAAAAGAATCAAAGAGCTGGATCTTGAAAAAGACTTTGACGGATTTATAGAAATTCTTAATACAATATTTTCAACCAGTAGAACTGCCATGAACATTTTAATTAATTTATATGAAGAATATGATGAAAAAGGAATGTTTAGTGACCTAACACTATTTAATGATTTAAAAACAATAATTACAACAAATAAAGAATTTAAAGTGTTAGAAACAGATAAAAGTGAACAAACTTCATTACAACTTTCAAAACTATTAATAGATGATTATGAAAATAGTTACAAAGTTTTTGATTATTTTAATTTATTCAAAGTATATCAAAAAAAGCTAGTTAAAAAAACAAACAATCATAAATTTAATACACTTAAAAAGATATCTGCTTATGAAGAAGCAAAAAAAGCTCTAACTTCACCAAAAGATGCATTACCAACTAACGAATTAACATTAATTAATCCGGATATAGCGTTTGAAATAATAAAATATAAATCGAATAAACTAGAAAAAGAATATAGAGAAGAAAAAGAATTATATGAGATAAACAATAATGAAATCACACCTCTTAATGAGGCTCTCTACAAATATGAAATACACTTTTTTACCTACGAAGAAAAAAAGAAAATATTAGATAATATTAGCTTAAATGATATTAACTTACTATTATCTATACTTGACTCTTCAAAAATGAAGTTTTTATTAAGTAATAAAAACACTTTATTAGAAATAATGTATTCATCAAACCTATCAATAATCTCTAACATAAATGATTTGATTAATAACAAAATAATAAATGAATCGTTTGTAGAGAAAAATATCGGAATATTATTTAATAAGGAATGTAGCGTTTTAGAAAACATCATACCTAAATATATGGATTTTTCAAAAAACTTACAAGCACTTAATAATGCAGGTATACAAATTAATAATGTTAAAAAGCATAATATAGATGTATTATTACAAGATGAAGAAAAACTAACTTCAAAAATTGAACTTGCAAAAATATATGGGTTCGATTTAAAAAATGATGATTTATTAAACTTTTCTATATTAGAGGACTCTAACATCTTTAATATAGTAGATCAATTGTTAGAACAAGGAATTAATGTTACTACAGAAATACTATCTGATATAAAGAAAAAAGATCCTAACTTTGCAAAAAGAACAAAACTAGCAATAAAAATTGGATTAAATGACTTAATTATTGATAATAAAATTAATCCAATAGTCGCAAATAAAAATAGTTTCTATATTAAAAATGAGGCTATAGATGAATACTTAGAAAATAACATTAATACCCTACTAGAACAAAAATATATAAAATGTTTAGAAAATGATGAAAGATTAGAAATAGATCCAAATCTATTAATGTTTAAAGAGATTAAAATAGTAGAAGAAAATTTTAAAGTAAGTGATACTCTATATAATATAAATGGTATACCTATATCAAGAATTAAATTCTTAAGAAATATGACTTCTCTAGTAAAAAACTTTGATATACATGAAGATACATCAGTTAAAATTGCAAATGCACTTTTATATAATTCAATACTTACTAATAATCAAATAAAACAACTATCGTCCTTTGAAGATACAAAACTAAAAATTAAAAAATAAGCAAAAAACTGCGTTATGCAGTTTTTTTAGTCTTCTCCTTCTTTTAACATTGTAGTAATAAATATACCATATCCCTTAGCGTTATCTCCCACAATCGCATGCGTTACCGCACCAACTATTTTATCACCTTGTATAATTGGACTACCGCTCATTCCTTTAATTACTCCATTGGTTTTATTTAAAAGTTCTTTATCAGTTATTTCAAATAAAATATTTTTTGTCTTACCAGTTTTATTAATTTTTAATATATTAATACTAAATTCTTCTATATTATTATCTTCTAAAACCGTTAATATTGAAGCATCACCAACATTAACCTCATTTGGCAAGGCGACTTTTTTTAAGTTAGATTTATCTAATACTTCATTGTAAATTCCATATATACCACTAGTTGTATTTTCCTTTATAGTACCATATGTTACATCATCATCAAATTTGGCATTCTTCTCACCCGTAGTTTTTTCAGTACTTTTAGTAATACCTGTTATCCTAGCTTTAAATATTTTTCCATCTTTTATTTCCATCTTTATATTGGAATTTGCTTCTATTATTTCATGACCCAAAGCACCAAATATTTTGGTTTCTGGATCAATATATGTTAATGTACCAATACCAGTTATTGAATCTTTCACATAGAGACCTGTTTTATATACTCCAGATTTATCCTTAAAAACTTCTAGATTAATATTTACTTTTTTATTTGCTCTTAAAACAGTAAAATTAACTATGTTGTTTTGCATAGTAGTATTAATTAGTTTTACCATATTATCAATTGAAGTAACATTATTACCAGATACTTTTATAATTCTATCTCCCACTTGAAAGCCTGAATTCTTACCTATGTTTTTACCATTAACTTCATAAAACCCTACAACCATTATTCCATCTGAATTAACTTCTATTCCTATGTTGCCTCCACCAGGAATTATATACTCTGAATAAGCAAATACATTAAATGGTATAATAAGTAATAGAAGAAGAAAAAACTTTTGTAGTTTATTTTTAAAATTCATGAAATCATCTCCTTTTAAATCAAACTACATTATTATTATGTTTAATAAATTAGAAAATATGTTATCTCCATCATTTACCAAAATTTAAAAAAAATCAAATCATAAGATTTGACTATTTATTAAAAAATGCGTTTTCACAAACAACTTTATCTTTATCATATTTATCAGTATTTGAGTATCCTAGTAATGGTAATGTTATACCAGAGAAGAATAATGATAATATAAACCAAGTCTCTGATTTATTAAACTTTTTAGATAGATTATAACTAACTCCTGCCCTTGCAAACATAGCAACAATAGCAGCAATTGTAAAGAACTCTCCACCATGACCAATAATATTAACTAAATAAGTTGCGACAAGTCCAACAAACCAATATTCTTTTAAACCAGCAATTTTAACTAAAATCCATAAATTATAAAATGGAACAATTGCTTCCCAACCATTATATCCTGCTTTTTGAAATAATTTATAATTACCAACAATAGTAAAGACTATAAAGATAACAGCAATTGCAACAGTAAAAAACATAAACATTACTCCAAGTCCTAAGAATGCTGCAAATACTTTACTTGCAGATGTTAATATATTGAACATATTCATTTTTATTCCTCCACTTTAAAGTCTTCTAAAGAACCATCTTTAGTTAAAATCTTATTAATACTTTCTTCTGCATTTTTAAGTTTTTCATTACAAGAAGATGCAAGCTTCATTGCTTCAGTAAATTTAGTAATTGCATCATCAAGTGCTACCGTACCATTTTCTAATTCTTTAACTATTTCTTCAAGTTTTTTTAATGATTCTTCAAAATTTAATTCTTCTTTTGCCATAATTACTCCTTTCTATTTTATAACCGCAGATAATTTACCATCTTGTAACTCTATAGTTATATTATCTCCACTTTTTAAAGCTTTTACTTTATCTATTACTTTATTATCTTTTTTAACAATACTGTATCCTCTTTTTAATGTAAGCATTGGATTAAGTACTTCTAATTTAGATAATATTTTTTCAAAATCATGCTTATTCTTATCAAAAAGTGAACTAATTCCTTTTTTTAAGTTATTTTCAAGTAAGTTTAAATCATATGTATTTTTTTCAATTATCTTTTTTTGACTTAATAATAATCTTTCAAAAATATTATCAAATTTCTGTTCTTTTATTTCATATATTGAAATAGGATTTCTTATTATAGGACTATCCATTATAGAATCTACTCTTTTTGTTTTAAGAGTGATTACATTATTAATACCAACAATCGCACGTTTTTCTAATTGTGATAATATTGATAATACATCACTCATATTAGGAACTGCCATTTCGGCTGCACCTGTTGGAGTTGGAGCTCTTAAATCAGATACAAAATCAGATATAGTAAAATCTATTTCATGACCAACCGCAGAAATAACTGGAACATCAAGATTATGTATAGCGCGTGCCACACCTTCATCGTTAAAACACCACATATCCTCAATTGATCCGCCGCCACGACCTATTATTAAAACATCTAAATCATAACCCTTAGTAAGTTCTATATTTCTTATAATATCACTACTTGCTTCTGCCCCCTGTACTAAAGATGGAAACAAAATAGTCTTAGCTATTGGCCATCTTCTTTTAATTGTAGATAATATATCTTTAATTGCAGCACCTGTTGGAGCAGTTATTATACCAATATTATTAGGGATTTTAGGGATTTTCTTTTTATATTTAGGATCAAACAACCCTTCAGCTTCTAATTTTTTCTTTAGTTGTTCATATGCAACATATAAATTACCTACTCCATCTTCTATCATATCTGATACATAAATTTGATATGCACCTGTTGCCTCATATACACTAACCTTACCAGTAATTAAAACTTTCATTCCATCAGCAGGTTCAAATTTTAATTTATTAGCACTACTAGCAAACATAATAGCGTTTATTCTTGTATATTCATCCTTAATAGTAAAATATAAATGGCCCCTAGTATGTCTTTTAAAGTTAGATATTTCACCTTTTAAATATATGTTACTTAAATGTATATCATTATCTATAATATATTTTATGTACTTAGTTAATTGTGTAACTGTTACATAATTTTGATTCATATTACACCTCATTGTGATAAATTTTATCTAATGCAGCATTAATCATCTTAGTTACTTTTTCATCACTATATTTCTTAGAAAGCTCAACCGCTTCATTTATCGCAACTACACTTGGTGTTTCTGTATATTTAAGTTCATATATACCAAGACTTAGTATTGCCTTATCAACTTTACTAAGACGTTCTATGTTCCAATCAACTAAATACTTGTTTGCTAAATCCGATATTTCTTTTTGATTTTTTATAATACCATTTACCATATCATTAACAAAGTCATTTTCTACTTCTAATTGCTCTTTTATTAATTCTTTAACATCATACTTAGTGTTTGTACTTTCTAAAATGTATACTTGATACATTACTTTCATAATTATTTCTCTTAATTCGCTTCTGTTTCTCATATTCATGCACCACCTAAACTAAATTTTATCATAAAAGAAAAACAAAGTCATTATAAACTTTGCTTTTCTTGTTTTCTTTTTACTAGCATATCATTATTAATGTCACATGGTTATGTTAATTTTTAGGTGATTAATTTAACATGTATTCCAGTATATATTGTTACTGTATATTATCAAACTATAACTATAAAGCATAAAATAATAAAAAAATGAAATCTATATACTAGCTACTATATAATTGATAGTAGTTAATAATATATCTTTGTTAAAAATTATTTTTAAAATATTCTCTTAAGTATTCCAAAAATTTTAATGTTGTCCTATCTAGACTTTTTTCATTATAAGCAATACTAAACTTAGTAGTTGGATTCATAAAATCTATTGGTATTTCATAAAAGGTTTTATCTTTTAATTCTTTCTCAACACACTTTTTAAGACCCCAGCCTATTCCCATATCTTTTTTTACAAGTTCTTTTATAAGATCAATTGCATATATTCTAAGATTAGTAGTAGCTATCATATTTTTTCTTTTAAACATTTCTTCAAGTGAATTTATATCATCATATCCTCTAGTTGGTAATATAAGTGGGTATTCAACCAATCTTTTACTATTATTTTGCATATATAAATCATAATACTTTTTTGAAGTAAAGAAACAATTTTCCATTTCACAAAGTATCTCTTCTTTATAATTAGAATCATTTATAAATATAGGATACTGAAGTATTACAAAATCAAACTCTTTGTTTTTTAGCTTTTCTCTTGCGACTTCTGTGCCACTCGCAATAACATCAAACTTTACTTTTGGATATTCTAATACAAAATCCTTAATTAATTTTGGCAACATAAACAGTGAAATATGTTCATATATTCCTATTCTAATCTCACCAGTTAATTCCTTATCACTTTCTGTAATAGAACGTTCTGCCATTAAAATATTATTAAATGCATTTTGAACATACCCAATAAGTTTTTCACCATTTTCGGTTAACTTAACACTTTTACTTCCACGAATAAATAGTTGGGTATCTAATTGTTCTTCTAATTCTTTAACGGATCTGCTGATTGCTGGTTGTGATACATGAAGTAATTCTGTAGCCCTCGAGAAACTTTTACACTCTGCAACCGCATAAAACGCTCGATATTTGTTAAAATCAAAATTACTATTATAAATTCCCATATATCCTCCTAAATTGTTTCTATATTAACATACTTTTTTCTTTTTTCAATACTTTTTCCCTATTTTTTAAAGATTTATCTAAAGAACCATCAAGCTTTTCTATAATTCTAACATCTTTTGGTAACTCTTCAAGAGATAAAACATCATCCCTATCAAATTCTAATGTAGTAAAATCTTCATAGAATGATACTTTAAACAAATGATTATTTTCTATAAAAGACAATTCTGTTTTTGTTGCTTCATCAATAACTTCATTTTTATTAAGTAACTCACTATACGTTGCTTCATCAATTTTTTGATCCCCTATAACCACACTTTTATTACTTCTATTTGATACAACTTGTAAAAAGTATGTTGAATAATCTCTATAAGTTCTTTTTACCAAAATTGTATCTAAATAAGAAGGTAATCCAAAATTCATATATTTGTTATTTACCTGAATTGTTCTTGAGTTTTCATTAGTATACTGATAGAAATCATCAGGATCTGTTTCAATAAGATACTTCTCTTGATTATCTTTTATCCCATAAGTAATATAATCTTTAATATGATTTATAACCTGATCAATTTCTTCTTGAAGAGGAATATCGCTTCTAAATAATTTTAGATTTCTATGTCCTACCCATGCCGCTGAAGTTAGGTAATCAATACTTTTAGCCCATTCAGCTTCTTCAAATCTAGCTTTATTATTTTCAAGACTATATTTTTGGGGCAAACATGTAGCAGTTGAAAGTAGGTCAATAACAAGATCATACTGATCAAGAATCTCTAATTCTTCCATACCATTTTCTGCAACAAGGCGTTCAAATTCTTCTTTACTATTTAAATATGCTCTTCCGTCTAAAAGCCCTCTATCATATATAAATAAACACATATCTGCATCATACCCAAAACGAATAGCTTGTTCTACTAACTCTTCCTTTGCTTTTTGAACTCCAAATAATATGTTTTGAAAATCATATACATTATTTGCTTCTACTGGTGTTATACCATTTGAGATTAATTCAGTTGCGGTTTCAGGTACAGTTATTAATTTTATCTTCTTGCCATTTAAATGAATTATGTTTTTATATTTTGAATCAACATCATTTTCTGCCAATGTCTTAATTGCATTTAAAACACTAGTTTTACCACCTGCAGGTCCCCCTGTTAGTGCAATCTTAATAATATCCATTTACTAATCCCTTTCTTAAAAACTATTGGCCATAAAGTTTTTATAACCCTATACTAGCAACTCATTAATAATAATGCAAATATAATTTTTTTATAGGAATTATAACAAAAATTAATAAAAGACCCAAGCCTATAACTTGAGTCTATAACATTATCTATATTCAAAGAAGAAATCTAATATTCTTACCTTATCCCCTGGTTCAGCACCTAATTCAATTAATTTATCATCTACACCCATTTTTCTAATCTTTTTAGAAAAGCGAGCTAATCCCTCATCAGTGAATTTAGTCATTTTAAATATTTTTTCTATTTCATCTCCACGAATTACCCAACAATCATCCTCTTTAGTAATTGTATAAGGTTCATCTTTTTTAAATTTATACAATACATGAGATTCAAATTTATCATCTTCATACAATGCAGTAACAGGAATTTCATCTAGCATATCTGCAAGAGATGTTACAACATCCTCTAATCCAGTATTAGTCATTGCACTTACTTCAAATATTTTCTTGTCCCCTATTTTTTGCTTAAACTTTTCAAGATTCTCTTTTGCAGAAGGTAAATCCATCTTATTAGCAATTATAATTTCTGGTTTTTTTAATATATCTTTATTAAAATTTTCTAGTTCTTTATTTATAGTAACATAATCTAAATAAGGATCTCTTCCTTCAAACGCACTCATATCTATTACATGAGCAATTACCCTTGTTCTTTCAATATGTTTTAAGAATCTATCTCCTAGTCCTTCACCCAAGGAAGCACCTTCTATTAAACCAGGTAAATCAGCAATTACAAAACTTCTTCCATCTTTGGTTCTAACAACACCAAGATTAGGAGTTAACGTTGTAAAGTGATATGCCGCTATTTTAGGCTTAGCCTTTGATACACGAGATATAATAGTACTCTTACCAACACTAGGCATACCAACAAGACCAACATCCGCAAGTAGTTTTAACTCTACTTTTAATTCTTTAACTTCACCAGGCTCTCCATTCTCAGCAAAGTTTGGCGCAGGATTTGATTGTGTTTTAAACGCAGTATTACCACGTCCACCACGTCCACCATATGCAACTACTACCTCGTCATCCTTCTCTTTTAAGTCTGCTATTATAAAGCCAGTTCCTAAATCTGTAACTATAGTTCCTTGTGGTACTTTAATAATAACATCATCTGCCGCAGCACCGTTTTGGTTCTTACCTCTTCCATTTTCACCTTTTTTTCCTTTAATAGTTTTCATATATCTTAAATCTATTAATGTGTGTAATCCCTCATCTACTTTAAATATAATGTTAGAGCCATGTCCACCATTACCACCAAAAGGGCCACCCATTGCTACATATTTTTCTCTTCTAAATGCTAGGCAACCATCTCCACCATTACCAGCCTCAACTTTTATTACAACCTCATCTATAAACATATTATTAATCCCCTTTCATAACATAATTTCAGTATATAATGCAAAAGATAAGTGGTCAAGTAAAACTTAAAAAGAAGATGATATTCATCTTCTCTTTAAATAATGAAATTATTTATTATTTATACTAAGCCCTAAAGTCTTTGAATTAGACTTTTCTTCTTTTTCTTTTTCAATTAATACAGAAGCAACTTCTATAGAATATGCCTTAAGGCCTCCCTTTTCAAGATCATTTATCAATGCTTTTACATTTCTCACATGAATTGAATCAGGAACTTCTTCATTCAAAGAAACTTTCATTCTTTTTCCTAAACTCCCCTGAAATATATCTGGACACTTATCTAAAAGCTTAGAAACAAGACTCCTATCTTCAAGTAAATCTAAATACAAATCATCTGAGAAATAAAACTTATTAAGCGAATACTCTTCGTTATCATTTGATATAAGAGAGAAACTACACTCCTCATCATTTGAAGAAAAATAATCTTTTAATTCTTCCATATTTTTAAAAAGTAGTATAAATGCTTTCATATCTTCTTCATTAAGAGAAAGTATCTTACGTCTATTATTACTGCTATCAATTTTAACTAATGTTGTTTTCACGCTTTTAAGCCTCCTTATTCATATGAAACATCTAATGTTTCGCCTTTTTTGGCGTGCGTTCTACATTTTATCAAAAAAAAGATGATTTGTCAATCACTAATCACCTCTATTAAGTATACAAATTACTACAAAATACGTTATCTTCTCTTAAATAGTGTATAACCAACTAATGCAATAACCAATCCTACTAAACCAACTATAACATAATTTAAACTTTTAGGATTATTTACTGCATCATTTACAACTGCACCTGTTAAAAAGTATTCAGAACAGTGGTTAATAACAAATTCAGCATAGCCATCCTTCACTTTAATGTTTTTATCAATAAATTCAATCTTTTTAGTTTCTTCATTATAATAATATAAATATAAACTATCACCATCGCTAAACTTATCTTTAACATTAACTTTTATCTTAGCATCTGTAGGTAAATCACCATGATGAGAGAAAGATATATAAACCTTATTCCCTTCTGGTGCTAGTCGGTCTATCTCTTCTTTTTTAGTAGATGTAAAATCTATATTAAAATTAAGAGTTATTTTATCTTTTATTTTGCTTTTATCAAAGCTCCAAGAATAACTAAGTCCTGTAGCCTTTTCAGTTAATCCAATTACTACTTCATCATTTTTAATTGTTTTGGTTATATTATAATTGCTTTTATTTATACCAACAATGTCTACATACGGAGGTACTTCTTCTAAAACCGATGCATAACAAAGTGTTGGTACAAATAAAATTGCTATTAAAAATATTAGTAATTTTTTCATAGTACCTCCATCGTTATTTTTAATTATATAGTTGCAATAAATATATAATTGTCGGAATTAGATTATATGTGAACTTAATAAGCATTAAAATTATTATATTGTTATTATTTTTTACATACGCAGTTGAAAACAATAATGCTGGTAAAAAGTAAGATAATATGTCCATCACAATAATATCAGATTCGAATCCGACAAATATAAAATTCATAATAGTATAAACAATTGATGATATTACAATAAAAATATATTTATTTTTAACTACATCTGAAATAGATTCTCTATATAACAATTCTTCAGCAACAACCGCAAAAATCATAGTTTTAAATAGTGAATATGCCATTGAAGTTTTAAACAGTGTTGACATTGCGTTTGTATTATCATCAGTTGCCATATTTGGGTAAATCATCTCAGTTATTGCACCCATCAAAATATTAAATACAAATATTATCACTACCCATATAATAATAGTCTTAATAATGCTTGATATTTTATAATCCTTTTTTAAGTTTTCAAAATCTTTTTTTAGGTTATCTCTATACGCAAATACTATACATATCAAAAAGATTAAGTCTGCCAAAAAAGAGAGCATTGTAGCATTAGTGATTTTAAACGTTGACAGTACAACCGAAATAACATTTGAGTACAATAAATACGAAATAAAAACCAAAAGTGTTTTTATTAATTTCACGCTTTCAAAAGTATTTGAAGTACTCTTTTTTATAATGTTTTGTTTCATTTAATCGCCTACTTTCAAATTGATTATATCACGATAAATAATCTAACATCAAGATTTAGTTATTAATTTCAATATAAAAAGACTCTAAAAAGAGTCTAGTTTACATATAAATTTAATTAAAACCATCTTCTAAGCCATTTCCACATAATCTAAAGACCTCCTTTCCTTTTATACTGGTGAATAACCACCTTTCTGCATCACATTCATATTTCCCTCTGACAATATAAGTATATACCATTTTGAGGAAAAATACAATAGTAAAGATACATGTATAATATTTTATTTATAGAAACATTTAAAAAATGTAACTACCCAGAAAATAAAAAGCAGCATCAAAAATAGATACTGCTTTATATATATAAAATTAATCTTCTACTGGATAACAACTAACTTGCTTCTTATCTTTTCCTAAACGTTCAAATTTAACAACTCCATCAACTGTTGTATAAAGAGTGTCATCTTTTCCTCTTCTTACATTAGTTCCAGGAAATATTTTAGTTCCTCTTTGACGATATAGAATTGAACCTGCAGTTACTGTCTCACCGTCACCAGCTTTTGCTCCTAATCTACGTCCTGCTGAATCACGTCCATTAGATGTTGAACCTTGTCCTTTATGGTGAGCAAACAATTGTATATTTAACTTAAACATCATTATTCCTCCTCTATCTTTATATTTTTAGGATAATCATTTGCTAATTCTTTTAGCATATTTAACATATTTAATATTAGATTATCAACTATTTCATTGTTCTTATTTATAACTATTATAAAATTATCTTTTTTCTCTTCATAAGTAATATAATTCTTATCAAACATCATAATTGCATTTATTGTAGTTATCATAATAGATGAAGCACTACTACAAACAATGTCTCTACCATAATCATCATATTCTGTATGACCTAACAAATTAATCTTTTTAAATTTATTATTTTCTTTTTTTACTATAACTTTTAACATTGATTAACCATTAATTTTTTCAATAAGAACTTTAGTGTATGGTTGTCTATGTCCTTGGCGACGACGGCTTGCTTTAGATTTTTGAGTATACTTAAAAATTCTAATTTTTCTTTGCTTACCATGTTTTTCTACTTTACCAACAACAGTAGCACCATCAAGATAAGGATTACCTACCTTTGAATCGATCATTAATACTTGATCAAAAACAACTTCGCTTCCAGCTTCTTGATCTAATTTTTCAACATAGATTGATTCACCTTCAGATACGTAGTATTGTTTACCACCAGTTTTAATTACTGCTTTCATATTATCCTCCTTTATATTTTCTAGACTCGCTATTAAGGTACTTATAAAGTTTCTAAACCTTTTCAATGCGGTTTGAACCCATAAAGGCTACAAACATTAAGAGTTTATCATAAATTCATTAGATAGTCAAATGTTTTCAAGTATAAATAATAAAATTTAAACTTCAAATATAGTCAATATTAATTATAATGTTTATTATATAAATGTAACTCCATTAAAAAAGATAGTTAAATAACTATCCATTTAATTACATATATTTTTCCATTGATTTCATCATTTGGTTAATTTGCTTTTGTGAAGGTTTTCTTCCCATCTGCATCATTAATGCTTTAATCATTTCCTCATTTATTGGAGGATTCTTTTTTAAGTAGTTAGTCATAACTTTCTTTGCAATAAAGAAACCAATAACTGCACCTACTAAAATTCCTATAAATACTTGCAATATATCAAGCCACATATTAGTCACTCTCCTTATGTATCTATTTTACTAAAAATTATATGTTTATACAAGTATTTTTATATTTGATAAGAAAAAATAATCATTATTTATGAAGTCACACACAAAGTAATTTCTATTATCTAATGCTAAAACATTAAAAAAGTCTGTATAACTTTTATTAGTATTAATAAGTATATATGAATACTTAACTTTTAAAGCACTTACTTCATCTTTATATAAATTATTAATAATATGATTATCTTTCTTTTTCACATATGTCATTTTATTATGTAGTTTTAAAAATATGTTTTTATCAACCTCATCTTTATCTATTCTATTAGCTAATTGTTTAAACATATTAAACCCATATTCTAGATCTTTTTTCCTCATGTAATATAATTGATGCAGTACATTATATAAACTATTTGGAGTTTCCTTATATAAATCTACATATTCACTTCTAATATCAAAAACATAATAAATTCTCATTTCCGTCACCCATAATAATAGTAATATTTATATAGTAAGAAAAATGTCAAAAAAAAGAACTACTTTAGTAATTCTTCTATTTTATTTTCGATATATTTTGCATCAAAATTATATTTATTTAACACATCTTTATAATTTCCACTACTACCAAATGTATTCATTGTAAATAAATGAGATTCATCACTTACAAACTGGTACCAAGAATATGGAGATGAAGCCTCTATAACAAATGTCTTAGATTTATCTGGAAGTATATTATCTATATATTCCTTACCCATTTTTTTAAATCTTTCTATAGATGGCATACTTACTACTCTTGTATCTATTCCTTTTTCTGTTAAAAGGTTAGCAACTTCAAGCGTTAATTCTGCATCTTCGCCAGAAGAAATTAATATTGCATCAAGACGTTTTAATTCTTCTTTTAATATATATGCACCATTCTTAACCTCGCCTACCTTAGTAGAATCAAGTATATTAACCTTATTTCTACTTAAAACAATAACTGAAGGCTCTCTTGTATCAAATATAGATTTGTAAGAGCCAAGTACTTCGTTCGCATCAATTGGCCTATAAACATTAAGATTTGGAATACTTCTTAAAGATATTAATTGTTCTACTGGTTGATGAGTTGGTCCATCTTCACCTACTGTAATTGAATCATGAGTAAAAACATATATAACTGGTAAATTCATCATCGCACTCATTCTTATAGCAGGTTTCAAATAATCAGAAAATGATAAGAAAGTAGATACAAAAGGTGTAAGTCCTACTAAAGCCAATCCATTAGCAATACCCCCCATTGCATGTTCTCTAACTCCAAAATTAATTGTTCTATCTTCATAATCATTTAATTTTGCATAAGTAGATGAAGCAACATCAGCACTACCACCAATTAATAATTTATAAGACTTAGCAATTGCGTTTAGTATTTTACCAGAAGTTACTCTAGTAGCTTCGCAATTATCATCCGGAATATCATAATATAAATCTTTTAGTTTAACACTCTTTTTAGGGTTATCTAATTCATTTAATATTTCTTTATCTTCTTCACTTAAAGAAGAAATTTTACCCATCCATTCTTCTATTTCAGCATTACATCTAGTTATAATATTTTCACTAAAGTAAGTACTTGCTTCTGAAGATATTTGGAATGGTATATCTCTTAATCCTAATTTTTCTTTAATTTCTTTTACATCTTCACTATCTAATATAGAACCATGAACCGCTTTTGTACCTTCAAGTCTTGAATATTTACCTATTGTTGTTTTAAATTCTATTATTGTAGGTAAATCACTTGTTTTTGCTTTAATGAATGCATCATTTACTAAAGTTAAATCCTCAGGATCAGAAACAGTTATTACGTTCCAACCAATTGATTCAAACCTTAATTTAATATTATCAGTAAATGTTGTATTAGTATCACCATCAAGTGATATACCATTAGAATCATATAAAAGTATTAATTTATTTAGTTTTAACTTACCAGCAAGTGATAATGCTTCATAACTGATTCCTTCCATTAAGTCACCATCACCACATAATGCATAAGTATTAAAATCTATTACACCATCTTTTAATAAACTAGATAAGTATTTTTCACCTATAGCCATACCAACAGCATTTGCAATTCCTTGGCCCAATGGACCAGTAGCACAGTCAACGCCTGGTGTTATGAGCTCTGGATGTCCCGGTGTAATTGAATCTAGTTTTCTAAACTTTTTTAAATCATCAAGAGTTATATTATATCCTGCCATATGAAGCGTAGCATACAAAAGCGCAGAACCATGTCCTGCAGACATCACAAATCTATCCCTATTTATCCAATTTGGATTATTTGTATCTATCTTCAAATGATTTTGATATAGTGTAGCAATTATAGGTGCCGCTCCAAGAACTATTCCTGGATGTCCACTTCCTGCCTCACTAATCATATCAATCCCTAAACCTCTAATATTATCTACTACTTTTTTATCCAAGGGATTTGCATCTTTTTTCTTTATTAACATATCTCCACTCTCCTAAGATATTATATCTTATTTAATTAAGCTTTTATTTAATACTTTTTCTTTTTCTATCATTCTTTTAATGTTTCTACCAGAAATTGTATTATCAAAATAATGATTATTTAATTTCTCTATTCTGTTATTATATTCATCAGAACTTATATCTGCATTCTCATATTGAAAATATAATTCAGATTGTTCAGCTTTATATCTATTTAAAGTGAATTCCACCAATTCCTCAGTTTCAAGATCACTTCCATATAAAAGATATGGATTAAAATATAAAATACCTAATATTCTAGTTCTATCTGTATCTTTATCTAAAAAAGATAAAACTGCATTTTCACTAGCATTAAAAAGAAGGGATAAATCTCCTTCTGTTATATTCAATCTTTTTAATTCTTTAGAAACATTACTGCTATTAACTATTGTCATATATATTCCTCCGTTTCTGTAGGAATATATAATACTATTTTAAGATAAAATTGTCAAATTAGCCCCATAATTTTTCTGGATATATATTATTTTTAATCATTTCATCAATTGCAGAAGTTAATTCATTTTTATCTTCCTTATAAGTCATACCATGCCATACAGCATCTGTTTTAAGTATCTTACATGTTACTTTACCCTTTTTAATCTGTTCAAACACTACAGTAGGTATTAAGTATTCACATGTATCTAGTGAATCTTTATTTTCTTCTAAGAAACTTTTGAATCTCTCCTCAAGATAATCAAATATTTCAGGTTTAAACGCAAATAAATTCATAGATACCAAACATGAAGAAGGAACCTCAAATGGCGCTCTTCCATCAAGTGGAGTTGCAATTATTCTTGAACCATTTCTCTCAACTGAAGACTCAACTAATTCAGTTAAATAATCTCCATTACTTCTACAGATTCCTCTTTTTACAGCACCATTTTCAGTTATAGTATTTCCAACATAATATCCAGCCATTGCATAACAATTACTATTATTGTTTTCTCTTAAAAATTCTGATATTACTTTATAGGCATCAAATCCATAAAAATCATCAGCATTTATTATGGCAAATGGTTCATTTACTACATCCTTACAACAAAGGATTGCATGTGCTGTCCCAAGAGGTTTAACTCTGGTGATAGGAATATTAATACCAAGAGGAACATTATCATTTTTTTGAAAAACGTATTCCACCTTAATTTTATCCTCTACTCTTTTTCCAACTGTTTCTCTAAAAATTTCATAATTCTCTTCTTTAATTATAAATACTACTTTAGTAAAACCACATTTAATCGCATCATATATTGAATAATCAATAATGAATTCACCATTTTTACCTACAGGTTCAATTTGTTTTAAACCACCAAATCTGCTTCCCATACCAGCAGCTAATATAACTAATGTCATAAACCCTCCTATTTTTCATTAGATATTTTATTTATATATTCTTTAGCACTCTCTACACTCTGTTCACTTGGAAACATAACATATAACTTTTGATGTGGATATGAATAAGTAAGTTCCATAGAACCAGTACCAGTTACTTGAGTATCAAGTATTTCATATTTAGTTATATCTTCTAATTCATATTTAATAAATGCAGTTATATCCTTCATATCCATGTTAGTTGCAAATTTACCATCTAAAGAGTCAAGAATTGATGTATAATCAGTTACTACCATTGCACTCTTTGATAGTTTATTGAATATTCCTTTTATTACTTCTTGTTGATTCTTAATTCTATGATTATCACCTTCAACGTATGAATGTCTTTCTCTTGCAAAACGTAGAGCACATTTACCATTAACTGTATTAGTACCAACTACATATTTACATCCATCTAAACTCATTGCCTTATCAGAATATATTTCAATTGGTCCAATTGTATTAACAAGTGACTCAACTGTAGTAAAGTTTACTCTTACATAATAGTTTATATCTATTCCAAATAAATCTTCTATAGTTTGAACTACAGTATTAATTCCATATATACCAGCATGAGTTAATTTATCTTTATAACCTGTTTTACCATGTAATTGAACATAATAATCTCTTGGTATTGATGTTAACAATACTTTATTAGTGTTAGGATTAACTGTCGCAATCATATTAACATCGTTTCTTGTGGTTTTATTAATTGTTCCATAAGAATCCATACCACTAATTAATACATTAAATGATGTATTTTTAATACTAACCTTTTTAGTTATATCTTCAACATCCTTAGTTATATCTATTGTTTTAAGAACTCTTGTTCTTTCACTAAAATCAGTATATTTTTCCTCTATATCTTCTTTTATCAAATCACTTACTAATATTGAATCAGTTTTAGCAGTATATAATCTATCTTTTAAAGAATCAATATTCTTAACGGTAGAGTAATTAAGTTCTAGCCTTATTTTAGATAATACTTCTTGGCTAGTTCCTTCATAATACGTTAAATTCTTACCATATAAATCAGATATCTCATCGTATTTAGATTCTTTCATTACAATTATATAATAACTTGTAATTTCTTTTTTTATAGTATTTAAATTATTCATAAAATGTGTTGTTTTATTTAAATAATATATTCCAAATGAATAACCAACTATCATAAGTATAGTAACTATATAAGCAAGGCCTTTAAATAGTTTAAAAACAATATTATCAGAAGATATAAATAGAAAAACATCCGTTATTATAGTTACAATATAACAAGTTGCAACTAGTAACATAAAATATTTATCTGGTATTACATCAATCTTCTTAAGTATAACTATAAATATAGTTGTAATTATAAATAATAGTATTCCTGCAATTATTCCTATAATATTTTTCTTTTTCATAATAACCACCTAACTGACTAAAAAGTCACAATTTCTTTTTATTTTTTCATAGTAGTCTTTACCAGCTACTTTATTAAATAGTTTATCTATTTTTTTCCAATTATCAATAAGTGTTGTTCTATCAACTCTATGTAAATCAGTTCCAAGATAATCTACATATCTATGTTTAAGCATGTATTTTAAAAGCTTTTCAGCACTATCTCCATATCTACCAATTATACTAGTATAATTACATTGAAATAGTACTCTCTCGCGTCTTAATTCATCAACTAAACTATAATCATCTTGAAAATAAGTATATCTTTCAGGATGTGCAATTATTGGTAAATAACCAGCACTTTTTATTTCAGAGATAATATCAAGAAGTCCTATTATTTTATTATGAAATGGAAGTTCAATAAGTAAACAATTAGTGTCTCCTAGGGTCTCTATATATCCTTGCTCTACCAAGTTTACTATATTCTCATTTATAAATATCTCATTCCCAATAAATATATTTATATTAATATTATTTTTCTTAAGCTCATCTCTTATTATTTCAAGTTTTTCTTCCTTTATTTCATTGGAAGCACTATATTCACTATCTTCTATATAGTGAGGAGTTATTATAAGATTATCAAAGCCTATAGAACTTAATTTTTTAATAAGTTCTATAGATTCTTCTAAACTCCTTGCTCCATCATCTATTCCATATATTAAATGTGAGTGTACATCTGTCATTATTTCACCTACTCATAGTAATTAGAATATTTACCTCTTTTTGTTGTAGGAGTTTTGTTTACAACAACTCCTGCGATATTAGCATCAATTTGTTCTAATGCTTTTTTAGTTTGATTTAATTCATCAATTGAAGTATACCCTATAGTTGTAACTATTATAACTCTATCAACTAGATTTGCTAGTACTAGTGAATCAGGAAGCCCATTAACAGGAACTCCATCAAATATAACTCTATCAAAATTTTCTTTAAATATATTCACTAACTTTTTACAACTAGAAGAGTTTAAAAGTTCACTAGGGTTTGGTGGAACAGTACCACGTGATACTATATACAAATTTGGTATAGTAGTTTTCTTTATATATTCAGGAAGATCTTCACTAGTTCCTGATATTAACATATTTGAAAATCCTTTAGCAGCAGATTGATTAAATATTTTATGTACTCTTCCAAGACGTAAATCTGCATCAACTAATAGAACCTTTTCTCCTGTTTGAGCAAAAGCTGCAGCTAAATTAGAACTTATAAAACTCTTTCCTTCTCCAGGTACTGAACTAGTAACAAGTAATACTTTAGCATCATCATTTGCAGTAAACTTTAAATTTGTTCTTATTGTTCTTATATCTTCACTAATGTTTGATTTTGGTTTACTAAATACGATTAATTCATCTTTCATTATTTTCTACCACCTTTGCCATACATTTGAACACTACCTAATATTGGAAGTTTAATTCTCTGTTCAACTTGCTCAACTGATTTAATTGTTCTATCAAAGTAGAATATAACAAATGAAATTCCACATCCTAGTACAAGTCCAACCATAACATATATAATAAGTTGTTTAACAACATTTATATTGTATGGAGAAGTTGCAACTGTTGCTTCATCTAATATACTAACATTGTTCATCTTATATAAATCAATTACTTCTTTAGCAAATGAATTAGCAGTTACATTAGCTATATTTTTAGCTTTAACAGCATCTCTATCAGATACAGTAATTTTAATTATTTCAGTTTCATTAACAGAACTAACAGAAATCTCATTAACAAGAGATTCATAACTAGTATCAAGTTCTAACTCTTTTATAACCTGATTAAGTACTCTTTTAGATTTAACTATCTCTGCATATGTACTAACCAAGTTTTTATTAAGTGTTACATCATTTTGTGTAATACCATTTGACGTAGTAGTAGAACTACCTAATATTACGGTAGTATATGATTGATACATTGGCTTTTGAATTAAAAATCCATATATACTGCCTAAAATACATACTGCTGCGGTAACTGTTATTATAAAACCTATCTTACCTTTGAAAAAATTGAATAACTCCTTTAAATCGATTTCTTCCACTTATTACACCTCTTTATTCTAGATTTATTCTAGTATAACATAATACAACAAGTTTTTCTATAAAAAATATATTTTTAAGTAAATTTAAAAATTGGCGATTATAAATCACCAATTAATTTATTATTATTTTGATATAATTTTGATGAATAATTAATTATATTGTCATGGGCAAGTCTATAAACATAAAATGATTTTATTACATCAAAAGAATTAATATCACTAGGTTTATTTTTTATTAAATTATAATATTTATTATCAACCATCCAATTAAGTGCTGTTAAATCTGCTTTTTTCTCGTATTCGTCTGTTGACATATTGTCAATAGAACTAATTATACTACCATTTTTTGCTCTATTAAAATCACTTTTACAATGTGCAAGTTCATGTAATAATGCAAAATATATATCAGCAAATCTTTTATGCTTTTTTGTTATATATATAGCAGGTTTATCATTTAAAACTTTAAATGCTCCTCTAATTTTAGAACCCGGTAAATCATCTTCAATTGCTAAATATATACCATTTTTATTGAATTCTTTAATTAAAGATTCCTCGTCAAAAATATTTTTCTTTGCCTCTTCTCTTATATAGTTAACTAAATTAGATATATTTTTTTTATTATATTCAGAAACTTTTTGTTCAATTACAACCTTATAACAACGTTCCAACCATAATGCCAATAGCTCTGGCTTATCATTATTACTTTTATAAAAAATTGTATTATCTTCCTTATATAATATTTCAGGATTTGTTATTCTAAGATATTTTAATATTCCCTTAGCTACACTATAAGGATTCCTTTCATCACTAAATTTATAATTATATTTCTTACTAAACTCTTTATAATTAAACTTATTTATATATTGCGTTATAGTAATATTATTATTCTTAATATATTCATCAATTAATTTATCCATCTTATAATTAGACTCAACATTTTCTATATAACTAACTGGTATACCAGTAACAAAAGAAATGTTATATATCATATTTTGTGATAATTCAATATTTCCTTTTATTTTCTTTTTATTATTTTATATAGTTTATAAAATTTTTTTCTAAATTTTGCATCTTTTATTATTTTATTGCAATACTTTGATGAAATATCACAAATACCACTAGTATTATTTTTAAGTTCTTCAAGTAAATAATACCTTTCAATTGGTAAAATTACGTTCTTCCTTTGTTGATGATTATAGTAGTTAGTATACTTCTCCTCCGTATAATCTAGGCTCTTTTTAATCTTATTAAAAAAATTGTATCCTATCTCCGTATTGATTAGTATTTTACTAATACTATTATCACTTTTTACTCCCCAATAATCTCCAATTCTTATGTCAGAAGAACACTTTTCTCTATAATTACAATCATAACAGCATTCATTAAAAATCAATCCACTATCATAATAATTATAGAATCTATTATTAGCCATTTTTTTAGAATTAATTGTAAGAACTTTTTTATGTTTATATTTTTTATTTCTAAATTGCACATCTTTTATCTCACAAGATAGTTCATTTAAAAGTTTATCCCAAAGTAAATAACTAGGTACACCATGGCAAATAAGATCTATTAAAATAAAATTATTTCTTTTCTTTGAAATTCTAAGATAGTTGTCAATTGCTGCTATTTGACATGGTGTGCCTATAACAACGCCTTGCTTTAAGTTTAATAATTCTTTAAATGCATTTGGAGTATAACTTTGTAAATATTTTGAACCAGATAGCTTATATATATCTTTTTCGTTCGAAATAATAATATGTTCCGCTCTATTATTTATATAATCATATGTACATCCAATTACTGAATAATTCATACTTATAGCTTCTTTTGCAAGTTCAAAACCAATACCACCAGATGAAGAATAATTTAAAAGTTCTTTATTTTTTGTAATTGCACTGAATAATTTACTATTACTGTCTATTTTCTTTGAACAATTATGATTTTGTGCACATATTTTTTTACATAATCCACATTTAATACACTTATCTTCATCAACATTATATTTATAAAATCCATCAGAGTCTTTGATTATACTAATACATTTTTTAGGGCAAACCGAAGCACACATTCCACATCCAGTACAATTTTTACAAACCATATGAGAATCTATAATATCAACTTTAGTTTTTAATGATTTTTTCAAATATGTAATGCTATTGTTTCGTTCCTGATATAATTTCTTATTAACTTCACAGTAATTGATATTGCTTAATTCAATATCATCTTTATAAATTCTGCTTTCTAAATTGAACTTCTTTAAAACGTTATATATTCTTGAATTTTGCGAATTTGAACTGTTATTGAATCTCCTTAAAGCATAAAACTGTTTTTCAAAATTTATTGAAAAGATTAAACCATGAAACGAATCAGTTAATACAAAACTTGAATTACATACTTTTTCTACAAATTCCTTAGGTCCACAATCTAACAAAATTTCATTATCTGAAAAGTTAGTAATTAAATGTGTAGTCGGAAACACTTTAATTGGAAGATTTAGTTGTTTTGATAAAGATTTAGCAATTTTAACATATTCTTTGTTATTTCCTAAAAAGTAGCATAATATATAAGGTTTAGGGTCAACATTTATGTTTAATGATTCAATCCATTCTTCTTTAGTTAATAGAAGAGTTGGATCTAATACGACTTTTATATCTTTATTGCAGAATTCTTTAATACATTCGCGCCCTTGCTCTTCTCTAACAGAAATAGAAGAAAACCTATTAATATAATAAGACATTTTTTCTTTTATTTCGTTTTTATTAATAGTACTTACTCCTATGCTTGGTGCATAAGATATTTTTTTTGAATTATCTTCTACAAAATCTAAAAAAAAGTGTTTATCAAAGAAATTTGGATTCCAAATTTGATCACTTCCGCAAACAATTTTATCAAATAAGTCACTCGTTTCTTTTAATTCAATATGATTGTCACATTCGTCAGTAAAGTTTAAATATTTATTTCGAAAATCATTAAATTTTTTATTAACTTTACTATAATTATTTTTATACTTACGTTTTAACATTTTATCTGATAATTTTGAAATTATAAAGTTAACCTTCATTTCATGAATCATTGTTTTTTTTATTCGTGTACTATAATTTATTAATTTAGCTTCGTCTCCAAACGACATTATTTTCTCTTGTAACGCATATGCTTGCAAAACAGTTCCATAATTGTTATGTTTAAACCACGTTATAATTCCTACTTTTTCCATTTTTTTATCCCCCAAACTACATTTGAAAAACTTTTAAAATTGATTGCAAAAAGAATAAACCCAAATATTAGATTTAATAACAACAACATATTACTATTTATAAATATAGTACAAATAGACATAATTATTAAGATTAAATAAGATAATGAATTTATATAGTGATTTATATTTAAAACAACATATTTCTTCATAAACGATAATCTTAGTATCCATATTACAAAATAAGAAATGAAAGTTGCAATTGCTGCTCCATGCGCACCAAAAATAGGAATTAATATAAAGTTTAATATAATGTTTAAAATTGCTCCAATTATGGTTGACTTAGCATACATTTTTGAATCTTTATTTGCAGCATAAATTGTTCCTAAGAAACCTGAAAGGGCACCAAAAAGTATTGCTAACAAAAGAAATGGCACATATTTCCAAGCAATATAGAAATCTTTAGCAAATAAAAAATGTGCAATTAATTTTAAAAAAAGTAAAATGCCATAGACGACAAAAATTAATATTAAATTATAATAATTATACATTGCTGAAAAAAATCCAACTGATTCTTTATCCTTATATTCCTTTATTGCTGATATTTGCCACGCTTGAGAAAAAATGCTTTGAACAAATTCAATTATGGTAGGAATCTTATATGAAACAGAATAAATACCTGTTAATCCTGTACCATAGAATAATAAAACAATATATTTATCTGATGCATTATTTACCCACCAACTGATTGAGTTAACTACAAAATGTTTGCTATAATCTATCATTTCTTTTTCAAGACTATAATCGATTTCGTTTGTTGTTTCCAATGAACAAAATTTTTTCTTATAAATTATTAAAATTATAATGTTTATAAATTCACTAATAATTGCACTTGCATAATACCCAACTATACCTATTTTAAAATATATCAAAAATAAACAATTCAATAAAACTAAAAAAACAACTTTAATAATACTTGCTATACCAATTATTTTTACTTTTTCCAAACCCTTTAAATAATAAACATATATATGACTTAAAGTCAGAAAAATGTAATATAAATTAAATAGCAGAATATAAACAAAATTAATTTTTAATATAATGCAAGATAAAACGGATAATAACATTATAAAGAAATATCCTTTTATGAATATTTTTAAAGCTATTTTAATTATATAATGTGCATTATCTTTATTATCTAAAGTAAATCTTATAATAGCCTCCGTAATAGACAAAGTAAAAATTGGCATAGCAAGTTGAACAGTTGTAGAAATTATATCAATTATACCGTATTCATTAACTGTAAGTAGATTAGTATAAAAAGGAAGCATTAAAAATAAAATCAATTTAGTTATAAAAGCACTGATAGTAAATATACTGAGATTTTTTAAAAAGTATTTATATTTCATATTAATTCCTCCTACCTATACAAAAATGTTTTATTTACCTTTAGAAAACATCTTCTTAATTGATTTTTTTATTCCAATCTCTTTTATACTGGAATATAAAAGATAAGGCATAAATAAAGAATGATATATTAGTTTTCCACTCTTTTTTCCAAACTTTGAAGTTAAAAAGTTATATAATCCCGAACGATGTCTCTCTTCTTTTGATAACCAAGATCCATCATAATGATGGATTGAGCATGTCTTTTTTGTAAATTTTGGTTCTCCTCCAAAACCACCTTTTGGATTAAAAAATTCAATCGGATAAATTGAATTTCCGTCAATAGATTCATATTTTCCATCTAATTTAAAACCATATTTTCTAATTACAACGCTATTAATAATTGGACAAGATAAATCATTTAACGTTCCGTTAGCTAAATCAAAATTTCTATTTTCATAATCATCTAATATTTTTTTAACTAATGAATTTCCTTTTTCAGCGCCAAATCCAAGGCCTGTATTTACATGACCTATTGATTCTAAACCAAAAAATGATTTATTATCTAGGATATTATCAAATGGTTTAATTACTTCAACATCTATATCAAAATAAATTCCCCCATTTTTATATATTATATATAGTCTAGCGACATCCGTAAAAAAAGCATATTTTTTTTCCTTATATGTCTGATATGCAAATTTATTAAATTTAATATCAAAGTTAGATTCGTTCCATTCAATTATCTCATAATCTGGAAAGTATTTTTTCCAACTAGCAATACACTTTTTTGCCAAGTCAGGTAATGGCTTCCCACCAAACCAACAATAATGAATCTTTTTTGGAATCATTTCGTATACCTCCTGTTAAACCTTTTGTTAATTTTATTTATAAATAAATATATTATTATAAAAATAATGAATCCAAAACTTGTTTTTATTATTAAATATGGATCAGAATAAAACAATGAATGAATACCAATTGAAATAATAATGTAATATTTTATAAACTGTGATATATTGTTATCTTTTATTAAATTAGGTATATTAAACAACTTATGATATAAAATAGCAAAAAATATTGGAAGGACAATAATTCCTATGTATCCTAACTGCATATATGATAACGATACAAAATCAATTGGCATTTCACCATATACACCATTAACTCCTTTGGCACTTCCATACCAAGCAATCGTATTTATTGTACTGCTTGTTACAACATTCAATTTTGAGCTCCAAATACTTGATGGTAAAATGTATATTGGAAACAAAACTATATCGATAAAAAAACGATAATTATTTATATTAAAATAATCTGTAATTTTTTTAAAATTTAAAAAAGCAAAAGATATTTCATTGTTAATTAAGTAAATAAAAGATGTATCACTATTTCTACCCATTTTAGTTCCTAATATTGCAATAAGAATCGCCCCAATAGTAGCAAACATTGTAATTTTAAAGATGTTTTTAATACCAAAAAAGCTATTATGTTTTTTCTTAAACATTGCAAGCATAACAAGTAATAGATATAACACTATACCAAGTCTACCCTTATTAGAATATAACACACTCAATGATAAAACTATCGAAACGATCATTAGCACAAAGTAAAAAATATTCTTTTTGTTATTTTTAAATATTAAAACAAATAAATAAGATGAAAACAAAATACATTCTCTAAACGGATAGATAAATGAATATTTATTATTAACGATAATAATACCAGATCTCAATAACCCAGAATAGTTTAAATAATTAAAGTATCCACCATATGCCTTCAAATACAAATAATTAGAGATAACTCCAATTAAAAACAAAATGATTGCAGTAACTTTAATATTAAATATATTGTTATTGCCATCTTCTTCTACTTTTTTTTCTTTATATAAATTTACTTCTTTTCTATGTTTTATAGTAAACAAAAAAGCATGAGTCACACAGAAAATAGCAAAATAATAAACCAAAAAATCAATTGCATCATAATCCATATATATTGAAATGTTTCTATCTGAATTAAAGCCCAATAGGCTTAAATAATAATTTGCTGGAAGCAACAATCCATACACTGCAATAAAAACTAATGTTGAAATATTTAATAAATTATTAGCCACCCGCTTTTCTTTAATCCTAAGATAAGGAATAAGTGAGATAATATAACATATACTCAACAATAATACAATTATAATCTCTAGCACGGTATCACCCTTTCTTATTCTGTTATATATAATTTCTTTATCTTATTAAAATACTCTTTTTCGTTGTTTATTTTCTTAAAATTATCTTTAACATTTTTACATAATTTTAAGTAATTTTTATCTTCCAAATATGATATAACATGATCAACTAGTTCATTATTATTATCAGCCAAATATCCATTAACATCGTTATTAATTATTTTTTTCATACCATCAACTGGTGTACTTATTATTGGTTTACCTAAAGCTTGTGCTTCTAGTGCAACCATTGGAGTACCTTCCCAACGAGATGTCATAATTAAAATTTTAGAATTTTTTAATATTGGGTAAGGATTTTCTTGAAAACCATACATCTTCACATTTTTTGAAACTTTTTTTGACTCTATAAGCTCCTCTAATTCATTTTTTTTCTCACCATCACCTATTATAGCAAGACGAATATTGTCATTCTTTTGCTTAATCATCTCAATTATATCAATAAGTCTTTCAGGATTCTTTTGCGTTGATAATCTTCCAATAAAAACCAAATCAAAAAATTCTTTAGGATCATATTCTTTAGTTCTTTTTTCAATATATTTAGAATCAATTACATTATATATAACTTGACTTTTATTAAGTACTTTCGTTTTATAGCAATAATTATCTAGAGCACTATCTGAAACCCAAACAATATTACTAATTCGTTTAAAAACACCGTTAAATAGTATAGAATAAAATGTTTTTTTATTCATTAATGGATTATTTACATGAATATGAGAAACAATTTTACATTTTTTATAAAATAATGAAGCATAAAATGTAGCTCTATAATCATGAGCATGAATAATATTGGGTTTATATTTTTTTATTATTTGCTTTAAGCAATTATAACTTAGTTTGTCAATTAATTTATAATTAATGTTTCTATTGTTTAGTTGCTCTTCAATCGGTCCTTTGGGGCAGCAATATAAACATTCAATACTATCATCCATATTATTAATAATCGTACACACAACATTTTCGGCACCAGAAAATTTATTGCTACCAACTAAATATAATACTTTAATCTTGTCCATTCTATCACCTCATATTATAAATATTAAGCATTTCTTTTTTTATAACCTCTATATCATAATTCTTAATTTTCTTTAAGTTGTTTTCTCCCATTTGTTTTGATATTTTTTTATTATTATACAGTTTTAAAATGCACTCAACAAATTGATTATAGTCATTAAATTCTACTACATATCCATTCTCACCATTGGTAATTAAATCTTCCGTCCCTCTACCTCTTAATGCAACAAATGGTTTACCTGCTGCAAACGCTTCCAAAACATTAACTGGTAAGCCTTCCCTTTTACTCGCAGAAAGCACTACATTTGAAATTGATAATAATTCTGGTATATCATCACGATTACCTAAAAAATGTACTCTATCAGTTAAACGATATTCATTAACCATATCCTGATAAAAGTGATTTAATTCATCTCTACCAGCTAACAATAGATGTATATTCGGTATTGTTTGAGTTAACTGTTGCATTACTTTTATCAAAAATCCCTGATTTTTATTATTATCTAATCTAGCAACACATAACAATATATAATCATCAGCTTTTATATTTAATGATTTTTTCAATAGCTGTTCTTCGTTTTTTGATAATTTTTTTTCAAATTTTTTTACATCAATTCCAACTCCAGGAACATAAATAATATTCTTGCATTTTTTAAAAAATTTAGTTTTTGCAAGTTGATAATCTTCTTTATTAATTGTTATGAGAACATCAGTAAATTTAGCTAATGCTTTTTCAACCGGATAGAATAATAGCCAATTTTTCTTTGGTGCACCATTATAAAAATGGAAACCATGAGCAGTATAAATGACTCTTGTGTCATATTTCTTGCGTGCTTTTTTGGAAGCAAGTCTTGTAATAACTGCACCCATTGGAGTATGGCAGTGAATTATATCAAACTTCTCTTCATTAATTATTTTCTTTAATTTTTTAATAGCATTCAAATTTTGTATTGAATATGGGCTTCGTTGAATTGACAATTGTAAAAACTTATCACAATAATCCAATTTTTCATCTTGCTGTAAATTCCAATTTGCTGCCACATATGTTTTATATCCTCTATCCCTCATCATTTTTAAATAAGGTAAGTGAAATGCTTTAATGTGACTTGCCACTGTAGCGACAAAAAGTATTTTTTTTTGCATATTATCACTCTTTTTTATTTACTAATTATTTTGATTTCATTATATTTCATCATATAAATATTTTCTTCATAATTTCCTATTTCATTTTTATTTTTCTTTCCATTCATTGAATTAATAATCAACCTTGGAAAATTTACTCCACATTCATATGCGTGTGGATACCCACCACCAAATCTCGGATTAATTTCAGAAATATAATAATCATTTCCGACTTTAAATATATCCATATCAATCATATATTCATATCCGATTTTTTCTACTAAATCAGTAATTAAATCAAATAATTTTTCATCCTTAAAAGATCTAGCTTTATCTGTTTCTCCAGCTCTCATTTTAATTTTTTCTTTCGTAAATATTGAAACAACCTTTTTAGAAATTGGATCAACATAAACATCTGCACCTATTTCTTGACCATCTAAAAACTCTTGAATTAGCAAATCATCATAAACATCAAATAAGGTGTTTATTTCTTCTTTTGAGCTTACTTTGTTAATATTTATACTTGCACTACCTTTATATGGTTTAACAAATACTGGGAAGCTAATTTTTCCAGATTCAAGATCTTTATAAAATTCTGCTTTATCAATATAAGATTTAGCACATTTATATCCATTGGAATTCAAATATTTAAACATTTCATATTTATCAAAAGCTAATTCTACAGCATCATAATTAGATATTAAAGGCTTAACTCCTATTTCTAAAAATTTATCTTTATTTTTTGCAATTAAACTCAATTCAGGATCAATTAATGCAAATAGACAATCAATTTTTTCTTTTTTACAGATTCCAAGCAACTTATCAATATAATTAGGAGTATCAATTCTAGGAACCAAATAATAATTATCTGCTTCATATATAGCTGGAGCTAAATCATTCATATCTGTAGCAATAACTTTTCCTATTTCTCTAAATTCATTTTTAAAATACTGAACAACTTTATTTCTTGTTCCTGCACTTGTTATTAATATATTCATATATTATTTCATTCATTCCTCTCTAATAATTCCATACATGCATCTATTAATCATTTCACCTTTAAAAAAGATATCTTTTCTTAATATTCCCTCTAAAACAAATCCTACTTTTTCATAAAGATTTCTAGCGGCAATATTTTTTTCATCAACACATAACCATATTTTTTCCAAATTCAAAATATTAAAAGCATAATCTAAAATTAATTTCGTTGCTACAAAAGAAATACCCTTCCTTTTGTACTCACTCTCACCCAAAGTTATATAATATTCACCTCTTTTTTTATCAATATTGATAATACCGATAACTCCTACTGGAATGTCATTATACAAAATAATCATATCATATCTATTTTTATTATCTTTTACATTATCAAACCATTTTTTAGTACTTTCAACATCTAACGGAATATTATAATGTAGAAACTCATTATTATCTGGATTATTTATCCATTCAACTTTTTTTTCTATATCATTTTCAGTAAATCTTCTTAATTTAACATTATCCATATTAATTTTTACCATTAAACCTTTCCATAAATTCTCCATTTGTAGAGTAGATATCCGATCTACAAAAAACCTGTTTAATTGTCATAAAAATAATTTTTATATCTAAAATTAGAGATAGATTTTTTACATAATAAATATCATATTTAAATTTTTCAGTCCAAGTGATACTATTTCTACCATTTGCTTGGGCCCATCCAGTTAAGCCTGGCCTAACATCGTGTCTATGTTTCTGTTCTTCATTATAATACTCTAAGTATTCTACATGTAGTGGACGCGGACCGACAATGCTCATTTTTCCGATTAATATGCAAAAAATTTCTGGAAGTTCATCGAGACTAGTTTTACGCAACAAATTACCAAATTTGGTTAATCTTTTTTCATTTGAAAGAAGTTTTCCATCCTTATCCTTTTTATTTGTCATAGTTCTGAATTTATACATATTAAATATTTTTTCATTTTTACCTGGTCTAGGCTGTTTAAACAATATAGGCCACCCCATAAAAATCAAAACAAGAACAGAAATTATTAAATAAACTGGAGACAATATTATAATTGCTATTAAAGATAAGATAATATCAAAAAAACGTTTAAAAAACTTCTTGTACATATTAATTCAACTCCTAAAACAGTATATCTTATACAACTATTCTCATTTATCTCATGTACAATTATATCATTTATTGTTGCTTTAATCTACTTTTTACTGAAAATTTGTATAAAAATGTAATATTATGTCGAAAAATATTGATAAAAATTTTTAAGAATTAAAAAATAATATATAGAACTTAAATCAATTATTCACAATAATTACAAAAAAGAGTAATGACTTACTCTTTGATAAATGTATTTTTTACTATCATAACTTCTTAATTTATTTATTTATTTGCAAAAAGCACATAACTATTGATCCAATTATTCCTCCAGTTATTAAACCAAATACAAATAATAATAATTCTTTCATATTATTAGTCACCTCTCAATGCAACAAATTTTGAAAGTATATTGCTTTTTTCGTATGAAAATATAAACGTTTTTAACTCCTATATAAATAGTCTATACATTTTTAATAAAATAATTCATATAATTATACATAATTTCTCTTATATTTATATTTATGCATTTAAAAAACTTACTATAATTAGTAAGTTAATATTAAATATTATTCAAAACAATTTTTAATAACTGAAATAATTACATCTTGTTGCTCTGGGGTCATTTTATTATCTGAAGGTAAACATAAACCTCTTTGGAAAATATCCATTCCTACATCACAAGAATCTCCTGCTATATAAGCATTTGTTTGCGCCCTTCCATTTCCATTTTTAGTTATAAATGGATTCATTCTATAAATTGGTTGCATATGCATTGGTTTCCAAATTGGCCTTCCTTCTGCATTAATACTAGCGATTGCATCTAATATTTCATGTGGTGATGATTTTCCTTTTTCACATTCATATAAAAAATCTTTTTCACCTCTAACTTGTTTTGCCATTGCTTCAGGTTTAATTATCATACAAGATAGCCAATAATTAGGTTCACTATTTTGAAAGTCCATTGGATTCATTTCTATAGGTAAGCCTTCTAAACCTTTTTTATATCTTTCATAGATTGCTTTTTTTTGCGCTATGTGTTCTTCAAGATGAGGAAATTGACCTCTAACTACCCCCGCAATCACATTACTCATTCTGTAGTTAAAACCAATTTCTTCATGTTGATACCAAGGAGCGTTTTCTCTCGATTGAGTTGACCACTTTCTAGCTTTATTAGCAGCCTCTATTTCATCTGTTAATAGCATTCCTCCTGCTGAACCTGTAATAATTTTGTTTCCATTAAATGAAATACAATTATATTTACCAAACGTTCCAGTTTGTTTATCTTTATAAGTTGCACCTAGACTTTCAGCAGCATCTTCTATAATTATTGCATTATGTTTATCGCACACTTTCTTAATTTCATCCATTTTAGCAGGAGTTCCATAAAGATGAGCAACCACCACTACTCTAACGTCTGGATATAATTCAAATGCTTTTTCTAATGCTTTTGGATCCATATTCCAAGTATCATATTCTGTATCAATAAATATTGGAATTCCATGTTCATACATAATGGGATTTACTGTGGCAGCAAAAGTTAAATCTGAACAAAATACTTTATCACCAGGCTTGACCCCTGCTAATCTTATAGCTAAATGTAATGCAGCAGTGCCACTCGAAAGTGCTACTGCATTTTTACATCCTACTTTCTCACACGTAAGTTTTTCAACCTCATTAATATTTGCACCTACTGTACTCATCCAATTTGTATCATATGCCTCTTGAACATATTTTATTTCCTCACCATGCATTGTAGGAGAAGCTAACCATACTTTTTTTTCAAAGGGTTTTATTTCTTTCATATTATTTACCTACTCTTTCCTTATCAATTTTATAAGTTGTAACAATCTTTGCAATTTTTTCTTTTATATCATTATTATTTTTATATGCAGCTTTAATTAATTTATCAAGATCATTAAGAAAAGATTTAGGAATATCAAGAGGTTTACCAATACTAATTAATTTATTAGGAGTAGTTTGCATTCCCTCTTCTTCCATTAATCTCTCTTCATACAATTTCTCTCCAGGTCTTAAACCCGTAATTTTAATTGGAATGTCTACATTAGGTTCATATCCTTTATATCTAATTAATTTTTCGGCTAAATCATAAATTTTTACTGGTTTACCCATATCTAATACAAAAATTTCTCCACCCTTAGCATAACAGCCAGCTTGTAGCACCAAACTAACTGCTTCAGGTATGGTCATAAAAAATCTCTCCATCTTTTCATGGGTAACTGTGACAGGCCCACCTTTTTCTATTTGCTTTAGAAACAAAGGAATAACAGAGCCATTTGAACCAAGTACATTTCCAAATCTAACTGCCACATAATCGGTGTTTTTAGAAATTTTATCATAAGTTTGAATAATCATTTCACAAATACGTTTACTTGCACCCATTACGTTTGTTGGACGAACCGCTTTATCAGTAGAAATTAAAACAAATTTTTTTACCTTATATTTATCTGCCAGTTTAACTGCATTTAATGTACCTAAAGAATTGTTTTTAATTGCTTCATTAGGACTTACTTCCATTAGTGGAACATGTTTATGAGCTGCCGCATGATAAACTAATTCAGGTTTAAATTGTTTAAAAGCTCCCTCTAATCTGTCATAATCTCTAACAGAGCCAATTATTGTCCTTAAATCCAAATTAGGAAAATCTCTTAATAATTCTTGTTGAATATCATAAGCATTGTTTTCATAAATATCAAAAATAACTAATGTTTTAGGATTAGCTTTTGCAATTTGTCTACATAATTCTGAACCAATAGATCCTCCACCACCAGTTACCAAAACAACTTTACCATTTAAACTTTCTTTTATTTGATTATCATTTACAATTATTTGATCTCTACCTAAAAAATCCTCGTAAGATAATGGTCTAATTTGACTTATTACACTCGTTGTCTTTTCATTCATTGACAAATAAATAGAGGGTAATATTTTTATCTTGCAACCTGTTTTATGGCACTCAGTAACTATTTTATCAATAGTTTCTTTTGAAGCCGAAGGAATAGCAATGATAATTTCTTCTATTCTATATTTATCAGCCAACATTTCAATATCTTTAGTAGAGCCTTCAATCCTCAAGCCTTTTATATAATGATTAACTTTATTTTTATCATCATCTACTACACAAACAATTTTTGAATCACATATGTCACCATTATTATAGATTTCATCTATAACCATTCTACCCGCATCACCAGCACCTATTAACATTGTCTTAACATTTTTCTTTTGATTTTCAAATTTTATATGTAATGTTCTAGCAACACGATATCCTAATCTTGTAGCACAAGTAAGCATTACTAGTAAGAAAAACTCTATTAGATAATAACTTCTTGGCATAGAAATATCAAATATTAATTTATATATATATGTTAATATTTCAAACAAAAAATTTGCTAAAATAATATCAATTAGTTCAATTACAGATGCATACTTCCAAACTGAAGTGTATAATTTAAAAATAGAATATATTGCAAATATTATTAAAAAGTCAAATAGTATAAACTGATATGAATTATGCAAAAAAGGCTGTGGAACATTTCCAAGGTCAAATCTGATCCATATAGCAAAAGTAGATGCCAATATTAATACTAAAAAATCTAATAATACAAACAATATAATATTAGGTAACTTTTCTTTAAATAAACTTTTTACCTTCTTTGTCATATTACTTACCTCTTAATCTTTTAATACTTATTAAATTATTTTACTTCTTTCTTGCTAAGAGCAAACCCAAATAATAAGGCTACTACTGAAACAATTATTACTACTACCCATTTCCCTTTATATGAGGAATCTGCCTTAAATTCCTCTTTATCAATTTCTACTTTATCTGTTTTTAACACATTAACTTTTACTGTATATTCTTCTTTTGTATTTGAAGGTGATGTAACATTAATAACTATTTTACCATCTTTTAATTCACTTATCTTTTGACTTGATATTACAACCTTAGACTTTTCATCTTTTGGTACTGCAACTAAATCAAGTTCTTTAACATCTTCTTTAACATTAACTTCATATGTATATACATTATCTTTTAAATCTATATTAACTATCTTTGAAGTTATTCCTTTTAATAGATTACTTTCTTTTACACTAGTACTATTATTAGTACTTGTCCCAATTGTAACTGTAAGTTCTACTGGATCTAGTTTAGAAATATTACCAGATTTTGATGTTGCAGTTGCACTATTAAGTCTTATTGTTCCTTTATTTGCTTTTGCACTTTTTAAAATAGAAATCTCAATAGTTCCTAACTTAACTTGTCCTTTTTGTGCTTCACTAAATGTTAAAGTATTCTTAGTTGTATTAGTATTAAGAATAATACCTTCTTCCGCTTTAAAAGTAGCTGGTACATCATAAGTAGTATATACAAGTGAAAAACTAACCTTAGTTGTTTCTTCTTTTAAATCAGCATACACATTAACTGTTGCCTTTTCTCCCTTTGCTACTGTAAGTTCAGTACTATCAACACTAAGTGCACTAACTAAAGGCAGATTTATTAAAAAAACTACTAATAAAAATATTATCCTCTTAACTATCTTCATATTATCACCATATTAAGTATATAATAAATAAAAGTCTATGGCAATAAAAATGTCGAAATTAGTCACATTTAGTCATTAAAAAATCACGCCTAAATAAGCGCGATTCTTTCCTTAATTCTATCTGTACCTAATAATTTCATTATTTCATATAAATCTGGAGTTGTTGTTTTAGTAGTTAAAGCCACCCTAATAATCATACTAAAGTCTGCAATACTACCTTTATAATTATCAGGATTTAGCCTATACTCCTTCATATTAGCACAATATCCCATTTCTTCTGCTGCTTCTTTCATTTTATTAAACCAAGTATCCTTATCAAATGAAGCATCATAATATTTATCAAAATAAGTCTTTAATACATTTCTTACTTCTTCTATATCTGTTCCATTAAATTCATAAGTCTTATCTTCTTTTATAAACAACTCATCATACATATACCAAATATAATTTTTTATATCAGAGTAAGTCTCATAATCTTTTCTAGGCTTTTTTTGACATCTTTCTATATTAATTATATTCATATAATATTCTTCATCTTTTTCAATTAACTCTTTTAGTTCTTCATCAAACTTATTTGCCCAATTAAGTGATCTTTCTAATAATTCCTCTTTAGTCATTTTAGATATTACATCACGTGATATATTATTTAATTTTTCTAAGTCAAATAATGCTCCCGAAGATGACATTTTCTTTGGAGAAAAAGTAAAGTCTCTAAATGTTTTATCTGGATTATTAGTATGCCACTCTTCATAATTAGAATTAATTATAGTCATAAGTGCTTCAATTACTGCTTCTTCTGGATATCCTTTTTCTGTATAATAACTCATAGATGCTTCTGGGTCTTTTCTCTTACTTATTTTTCTTACAGAGTCTCCATCTTTTTTAATTATTAATGGAGTATGAATATATTTAGGTGGCTTAAAACCAAAAGCCTTAAACATTTCAATATGTTTAGTAACACTAGGTAACCATTCTTCTCCTCTTACAACATGAGTAGTATGCATCAAATGATCATCTACAACATGAGCAAAATGATAAGTAGGAAGCATATTATCACTTTTCATTATTACATCATCTATATCATTCTCACTTAAGCTTAATCTACCCTTTACTAAATCCTCAAATACTATTTTATTATCAAAATCTCCATTAGATCTAAATCTTATAACATATGGAGTATTTAATTTTATCTTTTCTATTTGTTCTTCAACACTTAACTTTCTACATTTAGCATATGACCCATAATAACCAGTTCTTTTTTTTCTTTCTTCTTGTTTTTGTCTCATTTCATTTAATTCTTCTCTTGTACAAAAACAAGGATAAGCCCTACCAATTTCAATTAATCTTTTTATATAAGCATGGTATATTTCTTTCCTCTCACTTTGAATATATGGACCATATTCTCCAACTATTTTTCCTTCATATTCATACTCATCTGGTACTAGCCCATATTGATTTAGAGTCTTCATTATAAGTTCTACTGCAGTATCAACTTCTCTTGCTTTATCTGTATCTTCATTTCTTAAGTAGAAAATACCATTAGAATTTTTAGCTAACATATAATCTATAAGTGCTTGAAAAAAACCACCTATATGTAAATACCCAGTTGGAGATGGCGCAAATCTTGTTACTTTCTCTCCTTCTTTTAAATTCCTTTCTGGATATAGTGCTTCATAATATTCAACATCATGCTCTAAATTTGGAAATATTAAATCTGCTAAATCTTTATTTGTCATTTTATTCACCTCAAAACTAGTTACATTATATAATATTTTTTAATCTTTTTAAACATTTTTTACAATATTTACTCTTATTAATGTATAATAAACTCTAGAAATTGGTGAAATATTATGAATGAAGAAAATCTAATAAAATATTATAATAAATTTAATGAAGATAAACGTCTTACTAGAAGACATGGTATAGTTGAATATATTACCACAATGAAATATATTCATAAATATTTAAAAACAAAAAAGAATCCAAAAATAATTGATGTTGGAGCTGGCACTGGAAAATACTCTATTACTTTACATAACGAAGGATATGATGTAACTGCAGTTGAACTAGTTAAACATAACTTAATGTATATTAAAAAAGCAAATCTTAATATAAAATCATATCAAGGAAATGCACTTAATATGAAAAGATTTAAAGATAAAACATTTGATATAGTGCTTTTATTTGGACCAATGTATCATTTAATAAGTGAAGAGGAAAAATTAAAAGCACTAAGTGAAGCAAAAAGGATATTAAAAGATGATGGAATTATTCTAATTAGTTACTATATGAATGAGTATTGTATTATAAAACATGGTTTTATTGATGGATATATAAAAAGTTCTATAAAAGAAGAATTAATAGATAAAGATTTTCATATAAAATCAAAAAGTGATGACTTATATTCAATGGTTAGATTAGAAGATATTAAGAAATATAATAAATTAGCAGGATTAAAAAGAAAAAAGATAGTCGCACAAGATGGACCATCTGATTATATAAGAAATGTTATAAATTCTCTATCAGAAGAAGAATTTAATTTATTTATTGAGTATCATCTTAAAACTTGTGAAAGAAAAGAACTCCTAGGGGCAAGTAGTCACATATTAGATATAGTAGAAAAGAAGAAAGTTAAAGATGCTTAACTTTTTTTAATTGTGGGGAATACTTTTGTATAAAGTTATCAATTTCAAAAGCAGGTATTTCATCTACATTGTTATCTATCCTATAGTTTATTAATTCATTAATAAATTGATAAACTACATCAATATTTTTAGTATTTATACTTTTATTACCATTTTTATTATAAAAACAAATATTATTATCTTTATTATTTATATTTTCTTTTTTTAATACAATTATCTCACTATTCTTATCAAAAAAAGACTCTTCAACACCATAGGTTATTATTTCTTCCCTAGGTGGTTCTAAACTAATTTTAGGTATTAAGTAATAAACATTATAAAACCCTTTTTCACTTATAGGAAATGGGCTTTGATATACTATAGTTTCAATATAATTATTAGTACATTTAAACTCATATTCCCTACCTTGAGTAACAGAAAGTAACTTTGATAAGAAGTTTCCAATCATATTTAGATTAAAATTTGAATTATTTACAATTAAATCATTAAATGACTCAAGTGTATTAAACATACTTTCTCTAACTACTCTGTTATTAAACTTTATTCTTTCACACTCTACCTCAGCTTCCATATCTTTTTTTCTTGTTTCTTCTATTTCATTTTTTAAAAATTCCGTATTGCTAAATATATTCATATCTTCCTCCTATTTAATAGAGTTAAGTGTCAGTTGTTAAATTTAAAATAATTATATAGAAGTTATATATATTTTACCAATATCAATTTTTTATAGGATTTATAATCTTAAATAATAAAAAAGATTAGTGAAAAAACACTAACCTAGTTAAATTTAAGCGACTTAATTTTCATAATATCTATGTTATATATTTCATTATAAAATTATACAATAAAAGGACTTATACAGTCCCTAATATCAAGTGGTGTTCCCGATTGGAATCGAACCAACGACCTGTCGCTTAGGAGGCGACCGCTCTATCCTACTGAGCTACGAGAACATAGTAAAACCTAAGATTACCTTAGGTTAGCAAAAACAAAAATTAATATAAAGTTAAGCGCATATGTAATCTTATCTCTAGCATTATATCCAACCTCTGCGATTGCAACAGCATCATCAACTAAGTTTACTACCCAGCTCTCTAAATATTTTGGAATTTTAGGAGCCACTGGGAACATATGTGTAGTTATTATATCTTTTTCTAGTTCATTAAGTCTAAACTCTTTTGATGCGTTTTCTACTGCATATTGTGGATGTTTTACTAATGTTTGTGCTCTTTCTTTTAAATTGCTTTCTTGATTATTTTGCAAGAAAAAGTCATGTAAAAGTCCAGCTCTAGCAACACTTTTATAATCAAGTCCAAGAATCTTACTAATCTTATAAGAATAATAAGAAACTCTTAGTGAATGTCCCATTCTATCTAAGCCATGATGAACTATTTCTTTAGTTTTACCAAATTCTTTATTATCTAATATATCTTCAACAATATTAACATATTGCATATCACGAAGTTTCTTTTCGTTACTCATCTATTCAACACCTCAATGTATTCCTTTTTCTCATTGACTTATCCATATTACCATATTTTTCACTTTTTTTCAAGTATATTCATTTAAGCATATTGTCTTACAACCACATTTAGTAATAAATTCAAGCATTTTATAGATAAAATAATCATAATTTTTTATTATACTTGTCATTATGAATTTATATAAGTATAAAATTTAAAACATGTTATACTCTTTTTAGGAGGCCAGCTATGATAAAAGAAATAGATAATTTAAATAACATCTTTAAAAATTACTTAAAGGAACTAGAAAATTTAGAAAAAGAAAAAGAAGAAAAATTAAAAGCACTTGATAGGTATCAAGACCTAAAAGAAAAACAAATCAGAAAAAAATATGATAACATTATAAACAAAAGAAGTAAGTTGTTTGAATCAATTTATAATAATTCCTTCTTTAGTCTTAAACAAATAGGACCGATACTTGCCAAATTAATTAGTGAATTTGAGGGAAAAAATTATACTTTTGAAAATGGAAACATATCAGTAACATTAATAGATTTTAATGAAATGTATATGTATAAAGAGCCTGATAAGATATATAATTGTGCCATAATAACCGATAGTTCATTATCTAGAATTGATAAAGAAAATGATATAATGCTATACACAAATAATAGTATAAATGAATATATAGGTGAAGGTGATTTAGTATTATACCTAGATCCATATTATAAAGAAAAAATTAATTTTTATGATGAGCATGGAAAATATCTTATTAAAAATAAATACCCATATATAAAAGATTTTATAGATAATGTAATAATAAGTAAAATTAATAATCCAGGAAAGCTTGATTTAAATAACGAGTTAAGTGAATTTATAGCAGAAAATAAACCAAAAGTTAAGAAATTATAGTTTATTTATAATAACATTATATATTAAAAGAGGACTAGCAATAGTCCTCAATCTATATAAACGCCAACGTTAGCGTCACACTATATATTATGGATAATAATTTTAAATGTTACACTTTTATTTAAAATTTTATTTATTACAAGTTATTTTATTAGTGAAAGAATAAAAATTTTTCCATAATCCATAGTGGGTGTTGTTAACTCTAGTGGTTTCCCATAAGAAATTGTAAATTCTTTTTTATTGCTTAACAAATTCACTCTTCCATTATCACCATCAGAAAATGGTTGATATGTACGAATCTTTATATTGTCTTCATTGATCTCTATAATATCAAATGAAAATATTTCTCTATTTTCTTTTACTAAATTACCATCTTTCATAAATGAAATAGTTGAAGAATCTATAACATATTTTTTATTAAGATTAACATCATATTCTCTTTCAATTTCTTTTGGTTTATAATCTTCTGACCAACCAGACCAACTTGATTGTTTTATTCTAAGTCTCATATAATACCTCCTACATTTATTTTAACAAATTGTATGTATGAAATCTATTACATAATTTGCTTTTATTACCAAAGACTTAATTTTTTAGTTCTCTCAAAAACTTTTATTGTTATAATTTTATCATATTAATGCATATTCTCTAACTGCAATTCTCTCATCCGAACAATATTCTATAACAAATTTATTTTCTTTTTTACAAATTATTATACCAATTGTATTATTATTACTTATTTCTTTTATGTTCTTATCTATATAATTCATATACTTTTGAACTTGTGAAATATACTCTACTTTGAACTCAGTTACTTTTAATTCTACTACTACATATGAATTATATTTTATATTAAAAAGCAATAAATCTATTTTATGATAACTATCACCTATTTTAATTTTATATTCACTGCCTATAAAACTAAATGAATTACCAAGTTCTCTCATAAACGATTCAATATCTTCTAAAATTAAATGATGTAATGCTTTTTCATTAATTATCTCAATATTATTTTTATTTCTAATTAATATAGGATTGGGTACTAAATCTTTTATTTCAATCTTATAATCAAGTGCTAATTTTTTCTTAGTTTCTGCTGACAATCTTTTATATTCTTTATTTTTTATTTTTTCTCTTAATTCTCTTTTAGATAAATTTCTTTCAATTGAAGTATTAATATAATATATTAATTCATTCTCATCTTTAATGGATAGTAATTCGGTATAGTGGCTCCAAGATAATTTGGTCGCCAGTGGCGACCATTTCTCATCTTTAAACATTCTATAATATTGTCTAATGCGCCTTAATGTTCTTTCATTATACTTTTTTCCAAACTCAGCAACTAATCTATTTGAATAATCATTTAAAATATTGTCTCCATACATACTACCAGCTTTATCAAGCAACTTTCCAACCTCAAAGTATATAATGACTTTATATCTTTCTTTTGAGTAATCTTTTACTTTTGAGTATATTTCATTATCAATTAATTTGTTTTTAATCTCTTTATAATAATTCATATCTACTCCTTTCTACGAACTACAAATCTTTATTTTTAATTTATTATTTTTAATTTTAAACATAATACTACCATCTTGATCTGTTCTATATATTTTTGAATTTCCTAAATTTTCTAATACTTCTTTATTTGGATGACCATAACGATTATTCTTTCCAACACTAATAATGGAATACTTTGGATTAATTTCATTTATAAATTCTTTACTACTACTTGTTTTTGAACCATGATGTCCAACTTTTAATATATCAACTTTTCCTAACACTGCATTTTTAAGCAAATAATTTTCTGCTATTTTGCCACAATCACCCATAAAAAGTAATTTTAACCTTTCTACATTTATTGCTAGCATAATACTAGAATCATTTTCATTATCAAAATCAATGCTTAGTGCCTGAACAAAAAACTTACCCATCATAAATTTTGTTTCCCCTATTTTTTCATATTTTATTTCACGTTTTTTTAGAAACTTTTGAAGACTTAATTCATTATTATTATATTCATTCATATTAAAATACACTTTGCCAATCCTAAAATCATCTAATAAACTCCTACAATAACCTATATGATCAATATCACCATGTGTTATAAATATATAATCTATTTTTCTTATACCTAAAGATTTAAGCACATTACTCACTTTTGTAGAGTTAACATTATTATCATCATAAAAACTACCACCCGTATCAACTAAAAAAGTATTGTTATTACTGTGAAACAAAAACGAATCACCTTGTCCAACATCTAACGCTAGTAAATATGTACTTTTAAATATCATATTTTTATTGTAATGAATAAAAACCAGTATTATAAATAAGAATATAGCTCTTTTTTTATTCTTATTAAGGCAATATAAAACAACGGTAATTACAATATAATAGATAACAATTAGTAAAACACTAGGCTTTGATAAAATTAAAACAGAATCAATTTTAACCAAACAATTCATAATATGCTCAACAACATTTATAAAAAGTAATAAAACTTTACTAATAGGAAAGATAACAAAAGATATTAATGAAAGTGGAAATATAACTAGAGAAATAATAGGTATAAAAAATATATTGTAAATAACCCCAAGTAAATTTATTTCAAAATAATTATATATAACAAGTGGAAATGTAGCTAAATTAGCAATAAATGAAATAATTATACTTTTTCTTATTCCACTACTTTTATTTATAATGGACGTAAAACATATCAAATAAAAGCTTGTTACTGAAGAAAATATAAAACCCATATTATAAACAATAAATGGATTTATAAATATAATTATTGAAATAGCAAATATAAATACATTAATACTTTCAACATCAAGTTTTAACAACTTATTAATAGAATTAAATATAAAGCAAACTCCACTTCTTAAAATAGATGGAGTAAACCCTGTTAAAAACATATAAAACAGTAAAAATACAAATATAATTAAATATCTAATAAACTCCTTCATGTTTATCTTTTTTAAAAGAAACATCAATATTCCGGTGAAAAGTGATATATGCATACCAGAAGTAGAAAGTAAATGACTTATACCTAGTATTCTATAATTTTCTTTAATAGAACTATCAATACTACTAATATCTCCCAATATAAATGCCTTTAAATATGAAGAGGTTTTAGTGTCATACTTTTCAATTCTTTCACTAACAAAATTTTTAATATTATAAGTTAGTTTTTTGTTTCCTTCTACAAGATAAATACTTTCTATGTTAAAAATATAATAAATTTTATTATTATATAAATACTTTTTATAATTGAACTGATTAAAATTTGTATTGTTGCTGGGTCTTTCTAATCGGCCTTTAATTAAAACTCTATCACCAAGAATTAATTTCTCAAGAACTACATTTTTCTCATTATTATTTTTGAAATAGTATATAGCTTTTAATTTTTCTTTCCCTATTACATCTAACATTAAATACTTATCATTTATCTTTATCTTAGATATTAAAACATTTAACTCAGTTTCATTACTATATACACTTTTATATTTCTTAATACAAGTTTTATAAATACAATTTATTATCGTCAAAGATATTAACACAATGAATATAAACTTAGAGTGTAATATTTTCTTTAATTTTATCAAATAGTGCTTGTCCTATTCCATCTACTTTGGTTAAATCTTCTAATGAAGTAAATGCTCCATTTTTTTCTCTATATTCTATTATAGACTTAGCCTTTGCTTCGCCTATTCCACTCAATGTAAGTAATTCTTCCAATGTGGCAGTATTAATAGATATTTTACTTTTTTTATTGCTACCCACATCAACATTTTCTTCAATACAAGAATTGTTAACTGGAGTTTTTGATATACACTGCGTATTCTTTAAAACCTCTTCTTCCTTAACTTTAATAAAATTTTTAACTTCTTCTTTTGTATAAATAATAATTACCATTTCATCTTTTAATTTTTTGCTTAAATTTGTTACAGACAAATCAGCTTTGGAAGTAGCACCACCTGCAAGGGAAATTGCATCAACTACTCGTTTATTACTATCAAGTTCATATACACCTTCATGTTTAACACTACCCTTAATATCAACCTTAATTTTAGAAGATGTGACTTTTTCTTCCTTTTCTTCATTTTTATCCTTTTTATCACTATCATCTAAGCCAATTATTTTTGCATTTTCATCATTTCTTGAACTATATTTGCGCGAATCAACAGAATCGGCTTTCGTTGTCATAATATTCAAAAAATATATTGCAAAGCATGCTCCAGCAACCACTAATATAAAACTAATCCAACCAATTATTTTACCCTTGTTCCTACTAAAAAAATAACTAAATTTACTCATAAAAAAAAATAATCTCCTTTCAAAGAAGATTATTACTTATAAAACATTTTTTTCCTCAAAAAGTTTTGTTTCTATCGCAACTCTTTGTACAAGTGTTAGAGCTACTATTAAACATAAAGTAAAACTACCACCATAACTTATAAAAGGAAGTGGAACTCCAGTCATTGGTATTAATCCAAATATTCCCATTAGATTTACTATTATATGAGCAAATATATAGAAAGCAACTCCATAACATATTATTGCACCCCTATTATTTATAGCGTGTCTTCCTATGACTACTATTCTTGCAAGCGTAAGCATCAATAACAATATTACTCCTATTCCTATCAAAAGTCCGCATTCTTCTAACACAATAGCAAATATAAAGTCTGTGTGTGCCTCAGGTAAATATAAATATTTTTGAGTACTATTTCCTAATCCTTTACCAAATAAACCACCATTATTAACAGCAATATAAGCATTACATACCTGGTTACCATCTGAATAAAATTTAGATTCACTACAAGGGCTTGCGCCATAAACATTAAGTCTAGCCATCTGTCTTTCTGAAATTAAACTTTTACCACTTCCAACTAAACCAACTACTACAAGAAATGCGATGCCAATGCATATTAGAATGGTCTTGTTTTTAATATTAGAGCTAACTGGTGATATAAAGAAAATAAACATACTTATACTACCATATATTATGGCAGTTCCAAGATCGGGTTGAAGCATAATTAATACTGCAGCTACACCACAAACAAGAAGCGGAACTAACCCAGTAGCATAACTATCTAAATGATTTCTATTAACTTCATAAAAACTAGCCATCCACACTATCATAAGTACTTTTAAAAATTCACTAGGTTGAAACAAAAAGGGTCCTATTTTAAACCATGATGTTGCATGGTTAGTAGTTTTACCATATACAAGTACTACACCTAAAAGTATTATTATAAAAACTATTCCTGGCCATGATAAAGCACTGTATGCTTTAGTATTAATTCTAATTATTATAGATGACACTAAAAAAGATACAGCAAGTATCACCAATTGTTTATATAAAAAACGATATGGACTTGCAGAATATCTCATAAATGCAGCTACATTTGATGCAGAAAATATCATAATCAAGCCAAACACAAATAACACTGCTGTAAGTAATAGTAACCATTTATCCATTTTCTTGAGCAAAGTACCACTCCCCTACTATTAACTAAATTATAATCTAGTTACTCATTTTTGTAAAGCAAAAGAAAAAAGATGCTTATTATTTAGCATCTATATTACCTTTCATATTTGCTATTCCACTTATATTTAGAGTCTGTGATAGTATTGCATAACCAATTCCCATAAATACAAGCAAAGAGCATAAAGCACCAATTATAATATTTCTTTTCTTTCTATCTCTCATTTTACATTCGTACCTCCCTTATTTTAATCTATACTCAGTATGCACCCCCTCCCATTGAAAAATCAAGAGAGAACATTCGTTTGACACGAATATGTGTTTGTGTTATAATGAAACCAGAGGTGAAAGTATGGAAAAATTAACTACCAAACAAAAAGAAACTTTACAAACATTAAAAAAATTTATTGCTAAACATGGTTATCCCCCAACAGTAAGGGAATTATGCAAAGAACTTAATTTAAATTCGCCTGCAACTATACATTTTCACTTAAAAAAACTTGCTGAAAAAGGATATATTAAAAAAGCAAATTCAAAAAACAGAACTACTGAATTACTAGTTAATAATGAATATGCAGATAAAAAAGACAATGTTATAGATGTTGCACTACTTGGTAACATTGCTGCTGGTAACCCTATTGAAGCAATTGAACAACCAGATGAATTCTTTAAAATTCCTGCTGGACTTGTTAGCTCAAGAAAAGAATTATTTGCTCTTAATGTACATGGTGAGTCGATGATTAATAAGGGAATATTTAATGATGACATTGTTATAATAGAAAGAAGTAAAGATGCACATAATGGAGAAATAGTCGCAGCTATGACCGATGATAATGAAGTCACATTAAAAACATTCTATAAAGAAAAAAATCATGTAAGACTTCAACCTGAAAATGATACGATGGCTCCTATTATATTAAATAACGTCACCATATTAGGTAAAGCAGTTGGATTATACAGAAAAATCTAAGGAATAACCCTTAGATTTTTATTATGTCTTTAATTATATAATTTGCTATTAGCATACCTGCAGCATTTGGAACAAAACACATACTTGCAATAACTCTGTCTTTTTTTAGAGGTTTTTCTTTTGAAGATACAACCATAATCTTATCATTAATTCTATTATCTTTAACCCATTTTCTCATAACTCTTGCAAGAGGATCATTAATAGTTTTTCTAATATCAGTTATTTCTAAATCTAATGGATTCAATTTATTCCCAGTACCCATACATGATATTATTTTGATTTTTTTATATAAACAAGCCTTAATAAGTGCTTGTTTTGTTTTAACACTATCACATGCATCTATTACATAATCAGGATTATTATCATTTAATATCTTAATTATGTTATCTTTATCTAAAAATATATCATACTTAACTACTTCACACTCAGGATTTATATTTTTGATAACTTCTTCACATGCATCAATTTTTTTTCTTCCAACCGAATCATTAAAAGCAATTAACTGTCTATTAATATTAGAAATATCTACACTATCAAAATCTATTATTATAACTTTTCCTATACCACTCCTAACTAATGATAGTATAGCACTTCCACCTACTCCACCTAATCCAACTATTAAAACGGATTTATTTTTAATAAGAGTCAAATTCTCTTTTCCAATTAATCTTTCTATTCTATCAAACATATAATCACTTCCAAAAACATTTTATCACAAAAGAAAAAGAATGAAAACTTCATTCTTTTAACTCATAAATTATCCAAAAGAGAGAACACCAACGATAAAAACCCGCTCTCCGCAGGTGGGTGTTTGTATTTAACCTTTAGGATCCTTACAAAATGTGCAAGTATTCAACACCAGTTAAAGTTCGAAACTCCCTTATCGTCACTATTTAGTCGGTTTTATACAATAGATGCTCTATTCTTTTAGACAATTATATTGTATCATATGAGACAAACTTTAACAATATGAATAATTAAACTTTACATTTATTTGACTATTTATTTTTTTACTATAAAAGAAATACACTTATCAAAATTAGGAACATCATCAATTATTCTTTCATCAAGTATTTTAAGTTCATTTTTAATTATTTCTTTTCTCATATTTAGTAAATTTTTAACTCTGCAAGATGTAGTAGCAACCATAACTTCCATACCAGAGTTAACATTTTTTCTCATAGTATCATCGAATGCTTTATTTATATCTGTTTTAAACTCAATATCTCCATCACCCATTGAAATTATAAGCGCTATACCATCATCTTTTAAATGTTCTCTTATAAATTTATAAAATGCATCTCTATGATTTTCTTCTACAAACATATGAATAACCGCAACTGAATAAATAAAATCAAATTTATCATTCAGTTTATCTTCAATAAGATCAAATTGTCTAAAGTTATTTACATATTTATTATTAGTTAACTCATTACATTTATTTATAACTGTTTTAGAATAATCAACTGCCAAAAGATTATAGCCATTATCAAGTAAATAAAATGCATCTCTTCCTTCACCACATCCTAATTCTAGTATTTTATCATTCTTATTAATATTATATTTTAAAATAGTATTAACAACTTCAGGAGTTTTATCAGAAACTTCCCATAACTCCTTTAATTCATACATTTGCTTATATCTTTTCTCATATGCTTTATAGTATTTATTCATACTGAAACCTCCTATAAAAAATCAGATTAGAAATAATCTGATTAGTTGCTTTTTTCATTATAAGAAAACATCTTTTTTTCTCTATCAAATGTAATTTCATATTCTTTACCAGCTTCAACATCAACTACGACCTCTGCAGGTCCATAAGTTTCAGTAATAATAGAAGCAACACCCGGTCTAGTAAATATATATGAAACCTCAATTGTATTTTTACCTGGTTCAACATATAAAACATTCATAGCTTTTTCAATTTTTATTTTTGGTTTTTCCTTATTCACATAAAACACTGATATTGTCCCAGATTTTACACCAATCTTCTTTTGTAAATAAATTTTACAAGCATTTGGATGTTGTTCCAACCAAGCATCTATTAATTTTTCTCTTTTCTTCTTAGTTATTAAAGCAATTATTATAAGTACTACCAATACTGCAAGTATTATTAGTGCTATATAAAATGATGTGTCTTCATTCATATTCTCATCCTTTCTAACTTGAATTAAGTATAAACATTTTTTAATTTATGTCCATAGTTTTAAGAAAAGTAACAAACATTCCTATAAATATTAATTTACATAAAGCAAAAAGCTTATTATATTTCATTTATTTAAACACAACAAATGGAAACCCAAGTTTTCTATATATTGCAGTTGCTCTAGGAAGTCCTAATACTCTTGCAAATATTAAATTATAAAATTCATCAAACAAAATGATTCCACAAAATATAAAACTTATTGTCAAAAATGCTTTTTTATTTATATTCTTTGCAAGATAAAATATAAAAGGAATTATCACATATATTAAAAACAAACCTGATAATGCAAAAAATGTTGCACTTCTTAAACAAACAAAACCACCTATATTACCAAAATTTAATATCTCATTATTATAGTCCCAGCATCTAAGTCCATCTCTTAATAAATACATTCCAAGTCCAGAAAAATACTCAAGTATACCACAAGAAAAAAAGCTTATTAAGAAAACTTTTAGTGGTTCTTTTCTCTTTTTATATGTCAAGTAATATATCATAATAGAACCAGTAGCATATATATTAATCCAAGGTAGGAAGTTACCACCTCTCCAATAAAACTCTTTTCCTCCACCATTAAAAAAATAAAATATAAATTCATAGTACCATCCAAAGCAACCAGCTATTACTATTAGAAGAGCAAATATTCCCATTAAAGTTTGTCTGTCAAAATGTTGATCCTCTTCTAAATATCTTTTATATTCCCTATTCATAAATACTCCCATTATTCTTTTTTATTCATTATCATTAACTATATTTGCTTTTATTGTATCATAATCTTCTAAAAAGCTTCTATAAATTCCATTATTTTTTGTTCCTAGTATACAGTTTAAGTTTACATTATCTAAACTCTTAAATATATTATAGTCAGCATCAGGATTTAATTTTCTTAACTTTTTAATTAGCTCTTTCATTTCTTTTCTTTTACTTGTTCCATCATTAATTAATGAACATCCCTCTGTAAAGCGACAAGCACAATTTATAAATGTTAATTCATTTGCATTCTTCCAAGATATTATTGAATCTTCCTTAACTAAATAAAGAGGTCTAATTAATTCTATTCCTTCATAATTATCAGAGTGTAACTTAGGCATCATTGTCTTAATCTCCGCACCATAAATCATTGAAAGTAGTGTTGTTTCAATTACATCATCAAAGTGATGCCCCAGTGCTATTTTATTACATCCCAATTCGCGAGCTTTATTATATAAACAACCTCTTCTCATTCTAGCACATAAGTAACATGGACTACCTTTTTCTACTGTAGATACTATATCAAATATATCACTATTAAATATTTCAATTGGTACATTTAGCGTTTTAGCATTTGAAGTTATGAAATCTCTATTATAATCATTATATCCCGGATCCATTACCACATAATGAGCATTAAATTTAATTTTCCCATGTCTTTGAAGCTCCTGTATACATTTAGCAAGTAAAAATGAATCTTTTCCTCCACTAATACAAACCATAATATTATCATTCTCTTTTATAAGTTGATAATCTTGTACTGCTTTAACAAACCTACTCCATATTTCCTTACGGTATTTTTTTATAATGCTTCTCTCAATTTCTTTATATTTTTCCATCTTTCTCATACTCCTTGTATATTACATCAAAAACTCTTAAAAATTCATCAATATCATTCTTTGTAGTTAAATGTGAAATACTAACTCTAAGTGATGAAGATGATAAAGCTTTGTCCTTAGTTAATGCGTAAACTAATTTAGATGGTGTATTAACTGGACAACAAGAAGTTTTTGTAGATACATATATTTGATTATCTGATAACCTCTTTTGTATATCAACAGAATTAATCTTTTTAACACTAAAATTAATAGTATGTGGTATTGAATTTTTAGTGTTGTTTATATAAACGTTTTTATATTTTGCTAACTCACCCTTTAAATAAGAACTAAGTTTTTTTACATATTCAAATCTTTCATCTTCTTTAGATAGTGCAATAGAAAGTGCAACAGACGCTGCTTTAATAGACGCCACCTCAGGAGTTCCACTTCGGTATATAGTAGTTGACCTACCACCATCTATTTGAGGGATTAAAAATACGTCCTTCTTTTTTATTAAAATTCCACACCCAACAAGCCCATAAAATTTATGAGGAGTTACAGTTATCAATTGAGCAGAAGAATAATCAATTCCTACCTTGCCTACCGATAATGAGGCATCTGTATGAAATATACAATTTGGATAATCTTTTAAGATTTTTCCTATTTCTTCAATTGGCTGAACTAAACCTAATTCACTATCAACTGAACAAACACTAACCAAGATTGTATCATCTCTTAACATGGATTTCAAACTATCTAAATCAACTACGCCATCTTTTGTAACAGGAATTATTTCTACCTCAAATCCAAGTGACTGCATAACCGTTGCACTCTTAGTAATTGAAGTATGTTCAAGACTGCTTATTAAAATATGCTTACCTCTATTTTTATATCTTTGGCAGATGCCTTTTATCACTAAGTTGTTGGATTCACTAGCACCAGACGTGTAGATTACTTCTTCTTCCATTACCCCTAAAAGGTTTGCGATTAATTTAGTAGATTCATCTACTATTCTTTTAGCCTCCAACCCAAACTCATGTGAAACATTTGGGTTTGCATAATACCTTTTACTAATATCATAAAATGTTTTTAATACCTCTTCTTCTGGTGGTGTTGCAGCCGAATAATCTAAATAAACCATATACTGCCTCCTCTTGCAATAACAAGTATATCAAAAAAAGTAGAATTTTTCATCTACTCTATCTTAATTTATCAATAATTATTTTCTTCTTATTTTTATTACATCATCTTTTTCTAGTTTTCCAATTAATAATGATGATGTTTTATCATGTAATTTATAATTTTCTCTGACACTTGCCTCATCAAAATTTGCATAACAATACTTACAAAAATGACAACATGAATTATATACTCCTACATCTACCATTTCTACACATTTACAATTAATATTTCCTCTTGCCTTCCAACTTTTATATTTCTTACCAGTTAATTTAAAAGCAAGGCTATGTGATAAACATTCATCCTTACTAAAACCAAATTCTACTAAGTCCTCTTTTTCTGAACATGTAAACACCCTAATATTATGTTTTTTTCCAGCTAATGAAAATTCTCTTCCAATTATTCTATAATCATCATTATTAAATGGTCTATATCTTAGAACATTCCTATTATTTTTAACATTTTTATATTCATCCATAAAAGATATTAGTATCCTATTTACATAACCATCTAATCTATCACAAAGCTTTTTAAATGCCTTTATATGATATTCCAAATTATATTTATCACTTAAAAAAATTGGATCATATCTTACAGTCAAATTATCTATACCAACTATTTTTGAAATTTTCTTTATCGCATCTATTATTCTATTTTTATCAATTACATTAGGTTCTATATCATTTTTATAAGGTGTTATGGTCACTTGAAAAAGAATTGGTTTATTTATATACTTTAACTTATCTATAATTGGAATTGGATTCTTTGTACAAAAAAGAATTAAATCCACATCATCAAAGTAAATTCTACTTACTAGTTTCTTATTAAATGGATTTCTAACATCTAAAAAGCCCTCTTTATATCTATTCATGAACCAATCCGAGTAAAACGCTACAACATCAGTTCTTCCACTTACATTTAAAATCATAATTATTTATTTAAAATTCTCCTTGTATACCTAGTTATACTTTTTATACTAATCATCTATTAATCATGTAATAAGTATAAAATTTATGAAACATTTTCATTTAACATTGCACTTGTTAGATTAACATATATAACTAAATAAGATATAGAAATCAAAAAGCCTGCAAGAACATCACTAGTATAATGTACCCCTAAATAAATTCTACTTATTCCTATAGATATAATTAGTAATGAAAGAATACTTATTATAGTCCATTTTAAATATTTATTTTTAATATATTTATATACTAAATATATTATATATCCATAAAATGCCATACTCACCATTGAATGTCCAGATGGAAAACTATATCCTTTTTCAGTTATAATATTATAATTACTTGGGCGTGGTCTTTGAAGAATAAATTTAAACAATTGATTAAATACTGTTATAATAAATAAATTCAATATAGATAGAAGTCCCATTTTTTTATTTTTAATTAAACCTAATAATAGAACCGATGTAAGAATCAAACATGATGCACTACCAAACCAAGTTATAAATTTCATAATTGATGTTATATCTTTACTTATTAAATATTTTCTAACTAAATTATAACCTAAAATATCTCCTCTCATTACATCTTTATTAAAAACATCTTCTGCAATTAACAAAAAAAGTATCAAGCACATAAAACATATTATCCATTTATAATTCTCTTTTACTATTTTTAAAAATTTATTCATTACTACCATTCCTTTATTTAATTATAACGCAATCTTTAAACATTGCTATTAAATTATTTAAATATTTTGACTTTTGAACTTTCTTCTTTAAGAATTAATTCTTTTCTTAGCTTCATCCATAATCTCCCTAGCTGATTTTCACCGCATCTATCAGGACCCCATCCCCAAAAACTATCCTTTGGCGAGTCTTCTACAATGTAATAATCACCAGTTTGTAATAGCTTTTTCAACACATAAGGATTTTGTTCTAGTTTTAATCTAAGTAATAATTCCATAACATCTAGTTTTATAAGATCCCAATCATCTCTTCTTTTATCTTTATTTGCATATGCAAGTCTTTGTGCCTCATCAGCAGAATGAGATTTTTTAATTGCTTGAACCATTTCTTCATCACTACCCATAAAACTAGCTGCTTGATAAGCTTCTTCAACAGATGAATATAAGTAACCATCCCATTCTACCTTAAATGATGAAAAATTATCTAAAGGATAAAATTCTCTCGGATAAAATCCAATCACTTCATTCATTTTTTCACTTAACCATAAATCCCTATATTGTTCTAATTTAATCATGCATATCTACCTTCCTTTCAAGATAAATATAGCGATTAAATAGGAAACATTTATGTCACATTAAAATTTTTCATCTAATAAATTAATATTAATAATCCTACTCAAATAAAAATGCCTAATCTCATTTTTCATTTCACAATAGGCAGCTACTCCCCATTCGCTTTCTAATATTATTAGATTATAAGGCTTAATTACTCTTTCTGTTATTTTATCATGTTCCTTAGAATAATACTTTATATAACATTTTCTCTTCTCTTTTATAGCTTTACTTAGTAAGTTATATAATTCTCTATTATTAAAATCTATATTACTTGGTTTAATGTACCTTTCAGTTAATTTAATATCTTGATTTAATACATATCCACCATATGGTCCGCGTATCGATTCAATATAAATTCCTGCAAGTTCAAATTCATCCTTATAAGATCTAATCATTCTTTCACTCACTTCTAATTTACTAGCTAATTCTTTTATACTATATTTTCTACCATTTTGAAGTAGTTGTAACATAGTTAACATATTTGATATTTTAGACATAATAAATCTCCTTATGCAAATTTATTATATAACATATAATAAATTGATATCAATTATTTAAGAATAAATATTGCCATTTAATTTACTGTGACATATAATACAAACAACGAAGGAGAAAATAATGAAGATTAGAAGTATTATAAATTTTATAAAAGAACATATTTTTAAAAGCAAAGGAAAGAAAGAAGAACCAAATGTAGAGTTAAAAACAAAAGATAGCAACACAGAAAATCCTGAAAAAAATGAATCATATGTTAGAATTAATTCCATAAATTGGAATCTAATAAATAAAATTAGTAAAAATGATATAATTTTTGTAAAAATGAATGAAGAAGCAATAAAAGTAAAGAACATTGAAAATGAACATTCAAAAAGACCACTAGTTGTAACAAAAAAAGACAATACCAATAGATATATAGAAGGCTACTACTGTACTAGTAATATTAATAATTTTATTTTTAGAGATAATTATAATGGACTAAAATTAGTTTTAAATAAAAATACTTATCATATTAGTAAAAACACATTAGTTATGTTAAATAATTTAGTTACACTACCCTATGAAAATGTAATACACACTATGTCACATTTATCCGATAAAGATATAAAATTTTTATATAAGTATAGTAAATTATTTCATAATATTCCAGTTACATCATGTGAAGCGAACAAACTAGTTGAACCTGGAGATGTAATCTCAAAAGATAAGAAAAGATATCTTATATATCAAACTGATAGTACCTATTGTTATGGATATGAAATTAGGAGATCAAAAAAAGAAGTAAATTTAAAAGAAAATCATAACTATTTTAAGTTTTATAATAAACTATATTCAGTAAATTATACAAATCCAAGAATTTTTAATGCCAATGATACTCTATGTATCATAGATAGATTTAATAAAGATATTGTTAAAGAAGTACGAGATAATAAGAAAAAAATCAGATATGAAAAAAAGAAAAATGAAAAAGAAAAAGTTAAAACCAAAAGGCTTAATTAAACTTTTTCTTTTTTTCTTTCTTTATCATACAATTTATTATATGTTTTACTGTTTTTTATTAAATAGCTATGAGTTCCTTCTTCTTCTACCATACCATTTTCTATAACAAATATCTTATCAGCATTAATAACAGTAGATAATCTATGAGCAATTATCAATATTGTATATTCACCTTTTAAATTAGATATTGCTTCTTGAATTTTTGACTGTGTTTTATTATCAAGTGCACTTGTTGCTTCATCAAACAGAAGTATTTCTGTTTTCAAAAGAAGGGCACGTGCTATCGCAAGTCGTTGTCTTTGACCACCTGACAATGTAACTCCACCCTCACCTACAATAGTATTATATTTATTAGGAAGAGATTCAATAAAATCATCCAAGCAAGCAAGTCTACACGCTTCTTTTACCTCTTTATTAGTGGCATTACTCTTAACAATTTTTAAGTTTTCCATTATACTCATGTTAAATATATAAGCGTTTTGACTTATCACAGATAAATTTCCACGTATTGATTCTTTATCAAGTTCACTAATATTAATTCCGTCAAATAATATTTCACCACTATCAACTTTATTTATAGCACTTATTAAATTAAATATTGTACTCTTTCCTGCCCCAGATGATCCAACAAAACCAACAGTTTGATTCGCATCAATCTTAAACGAAAGATTTTTCAAAACAGGAATATTATCTTCATAAGAAAAACTAACATTTTTAAATTCTATATTTCCATTGAAATTTTTTAATTTCTTATTTCCAAATATTTCTTTATTAAACTCTTTTTCTTCTAAAACCCCAAATATTCTATTTGCTGATAAATTAAACTGTTTTAAAATTTCATATATATTCTCAATAATGTCAGCAGTATATAATATTTGATAATGATAACTATATATAATTAAAGCCGATTCAATACCCAATATCTTAGATATTAAAGATACACAAATTAGTATTCCAATTCCCAAATCTGCAGTATCTCTAATTGTTCCAGAAAAAGCTCTATATTTTGATCTTTCCATATGATATTTATAACTCATATCACTTGCTTTTTTTAAATGTTGGTCAGCTTTCTTTAAGAAAGATTCTTCAGCATTTAATATTTTAACATCTTTTGAACCCCTTACTATCTCAGAAATAAATCCACCCGTTTTTTCTCTTTCTTTTTTAAGCTTTTTACGATTCATATAATTTATGTTACTTGAATATCTGTTAAATACGATTATTATAATAATAAATGAGAGATATGCCAAAAACATATACCTATTTATAAAGAATATTGTAACTAATATACCAAGATTTCCTATTATTGTTGTTACTTGATTAATTAAACTTGCAAAAACATCAGTCAAACTATCAGTATCATTATTAATTCGTTCTATAAATACCCCACTAGATGTAGTATTTAATTCCTCTTGCGTTATTTTTAAAGTCTCTCTTGTTAATTCAATTTGCAAGTTTCTTCTAACATCATAATAAAATTTATTATATGCATAGGAACCAATATATCTAACAAGATTTCTAGAAATCTCCATTATAAAAATAATAATAAAAATTACAAATAGTTTATCAAAAACGCCACTAGTTAATAATACTAATCTTCTAGCAGTTATAATCGGAATTACCACAGCTAGAATTGTAAAAATAACTTGTGTAAATAAAAATAGATATAAATACCTTCTACCGCTTCTGGCATATTTGTATGTCGACTTAAGATTTTTTAATACACCTCTATCTATAGAGTCTTTACTACGAATTTCACTTTTCTTTCTCATAATTACCTCTTTATACTACTAAATACAGAATATCATAATTTCATAAGTATTCCTACATTTCAAAATTACAAAACAGTATTAACTATCTCATTCCTACTTCTATAACATCATCTTTTAATTTAACATATTTAGTAAACCAACTCTTAAATCCTTTTTTAGAAAGATAATATTTAACATCCTCATTTTTATTTGCTCTTAAAAAATCAACCATTCTTCCTTTATTATAAACTATAAAAGAAGGATAATATTTTATTGATTTCCCTATTTTAGTATCTTTTATATCAGAAAAAGCAATTTTATAAATACTAATTTTTTCTTCTTCTATAAATTCATTTAAAACGCTTTCAAAATCAAATGAAGTAATACACTTAGGTTGATATATGAATATAGCGAACGATTTTTTATTGTCTATTAATCTATTTAATTCATCAATTCTTATTTCTTTTATACTATCTGTACCATAATAGTTACTATCTAAATAAAATGGTTTTTTATTTTTATTAACTATTAAAATAACAACTGCAGTTATAACTATAGTCAAAATAAATGATGATGTTAATATTGTAATAATTTTATTTTTCATTTACTTAATTACCGTTAGATTATCAAAATCAATATTATGATAATTTACTTTCCAGAAATCATATTTTGTTTTAGAATCATGATTATTTACTGTACTAATTCTATGATTTCCTTCATAATTCCAATATCCACCTACATTATATATTTTATCTTTATTCCAGCCTAAAGCTACCAGCATTTGTTTTGTAAAGTTAGCATACCCTCCAGCACCACACATAATAAATATATATTTATCCTTTGGGAAAAGATATTCTAGTATTTCCATAGATTCTTTATAATTAGCAACATATTTTCCATTCTCATCTAATGAAAATAGAGTCTTTCCTTTATATAATCCTGATACATTTTCACTTGCTTTTTGTTCTACATACTCCTTTGGAAACTCAGTTAAATAAGCATATGGTACTACCTCAAAGCCCTCAACAAATCCAGTTAGTTCCCTTTCTCCGCCTTTATTTTCCCAAGTTGCACTATCTATAAGCATCCTGACATCACGATATACTGTATCCTTTCTTCCCAAATAATTATCAATAGTTTTTTCATTAATATTTTTATCAATATCGTAAACTCCTCTAAGTCCTTCTGACTTTTCCTGTTTTGGCAAAGGAACCTCAGTATTTAAATTAGAACTATAAAATATAAAATAACTTACTACACCACCTATTATAATACTAACAAGTGCTACTAACGCTAAAACCCAATTTTTTTTCATTATCATTCTACTCCTTCCAACAGTTATTCTATAATAATATTCAAAAAATAATTTATAATGAAAAGGTTATTTATTAAATTATTAAAAAATATACCTTCAATATATAAAAATAGTATTTACAATATAAATACCATTTAATTTTATCCAATTTGTTTATATTAAATATTATCTTCTTTTAATGCATCCTTTTTTATTTCTAAATAAACATTTTTTATAATATCAATTTCATCTTTATCTATTTCTTTGATTTCATTAGTAATAGGATTAAATTCAGATATAAACATTGTTACATTTTCATCAGCATTATCATTCTCAAGATAATATAAAACATATTTTTTATTAAACTCCGGTAATTCGAATACTAATAAAACGGTTATTTCTAACGCTCTATTATCTTCAGTTGTTACAACTATTTTATTTATAGCATCTTTCATTATCTCGACTTACCTCCAACTGCATTAACAACTGCATCTGCAAATTTCTTCAACGTATCATCCTCTGCAATTCTATCAAGATTACTTTTAAACATTTCTGCTGCAGCTTCTTTGTTTCCACTAACATATTCACGTATAATCTCTTGATTTATTAGTCCCATCTCAAGCATTTTTTTACCTTGGTCTGTTTTAAGAAAATTATATAAAGGTAAAATAACAGGTGCTGTTTCAGGGACAAGTATAGAAGTTACTTTTAAAACAACAGGTGTCATTTTTATTTGTATTTTGTTTATTGTTGTGTGTGCTTTAATAGTTTTTTCCAGTATTTTTTGTATTGTTCCCTTGCTTTCAGTTAAAATCACTCCAAAAATTTTATTACTTTTGCCTTCGTTTGATGTAGCTATATTTTCCATATAAACCTCCTTAATTTCTAATTTTATTTTAACATTTAAAATCAAGAATGTAAACTACATAAAACTTATTACAAAAAAAGACTCTATTTTCATCTTTGCGGGTCTTTATTTACTAATAAATATTTTTATACTTTTTAAAGAAAGAGTACCTTAAGACTAAATATAGAAGTTATTTTGTAATTTGTATCATTTTTGGTGCTACAGCAATCGCATGTTTCTATCTTCATCCGTTATATTACTTCCTCATCAATCCATTTTAAATAATCACTATTTATACTGTTTAATTCATATACAGCAAATTCAAAACAATCATAACTATGAATCTTTTTTATTTCGTTATAAATATCATTTTGTTTGGTTACTTTTGTTTTTACTTGTAATAAAAACTCTTTATCACTTTCTCTTTCATTTTTCCAATTCCAGCTACTGTTACTTTCAATAATATGGGTACTTGCAGCAAGTCTCTTTGATAACAAAACACTTATTGCTTCATTAATCTCTTCTTTATTATTAAAAGCAATTTCAATCATACAATACTTACTCATTTGCCCCTCCAATTAATTTTTGATTATCTAATTTCATTTTTTATTCAAAATATCGTTTTTTAATTTTTAACAAAAGCCAAAAAGTCTTATTTTTCAAGGCTTTTTCGATGTAGTACTGATACACACTCCACATGATGTGTATTAGGGAACATATCTACTGGAGTTATTTCCTTAATTAAATAATCTTCTCCAAGCACTTTTAAATCTCTTACTAATGTCATTGGATCACATGATACATAGATTATCTCTTTTGGATTTATTCTCTTAACATTATCAATAGTCTTTTTATCTAAACCACTTCTAGGAGGATCCACAATTATTAAATCAATATTATTAAATCTATCTATATAATCTTCTACTCTACCACAAATAAATTTAATGTTTTCTACATTATTAATATCTGCATTGCTCTTTGCTGCAACAACTGCATCTTCCACTACTTCTATTCCTACAACCGAAGTTGCAATCTGAGATAAAAATATACCGATTGTACCTGTTCCACAATATAAATCAAGAATGTTACCATATTTTTTATTATAAGTCATTCTCTTAACCTCATTATAAAGATTTAATGTATTAAACATATTAACTTGAAAAAATGAATTTGGGTATATTAAGAACTCTTTATCTCCTAACCTTTCTTTTATAAATTGACCCTTAACTAGTTTATTATTTAATACTATAACATCTACCATAGAAAATGATTCTAAAAGCAATTCTTTTGAGATATTTCCACTAAATATAAGCATTGTATCACCATTAGAACTACTCCTTATAACAACACTTTTTAATTCTCTATTATTTTTAATAAATTTTCTTATCAAACTAATCAAACTATTTATTCTATCATTAACTAACAAACATTTATCTATATCAACTATATTATTAGTCATTTGTTCAAAAAATCCTAACTTTTCTTGCATTATATGTAATAAAATTTTATTTCTGTATGCAAAATCCTTATCATAAATAATATTATTTATTTTGATGCCACAACCTAAATTTCTTCTTACTAGTTGCCCTATTTTATTTTGTTTATACTCTAGCTGTTCGTGGTATTCTAAACTAATTAAATCACACCCGCCACAAAAATCACTATAAGGGCAAATTTCTCTTCTATATTTAGACTTTTTATCTAACCTAATTCTTCTAGCAAATGAATAATTCTTCTTATCTTTAATTATTTCTATATCTACAACTTCTTCTGGCAATGCATTTTCTATAAAAACAATTTTATTGTCTATTCTAGCTATTCCTCTTCCAAGATTATCTAATTTTTCAACTTTTACATTTTCTACTTTCATAACTTTCTCCCAAATTAATTTTAACATATATTTATACTTCTTTTAAAGGGAATAATCAACTTAATTTTGCCTAATAATATTAATAATGGTGATATTATGGAATCTATTATAGAAAAAATTAAAAAAGATACTTCTTCTATACCAGATATGGTAATAAGAAATATATCTATAAATAGTAACAATATATATATTATTTTTAATAATTCTTTATGCGATGTTGAATACATAAATAGATTTATATTAGATAGAATAACACTTATTAATAATACACTAAATCTATATGAAGAAATTTATAATAGATTACCCATTGGTAATGTTAAAGAAATATATAGCTATGAAGAAATAATTAAAAACATATTTCAAGGCTTTACAATAATAATAATTAATGAAAGATATTTGATGATTGAAGCACGTGCTAACCTAGATCGTGGAATAAATGAAACAAATTCTGAAGTTTCATTAGTTGGTCCAAAAGATGCATTAACTGAATCATATAGTAAAAACCTAGGTCTTATAAGAAAAAGGCTAAGAACAAAAGAATTAATGATAGATGAATTTAACCTAGGAACACTATCTAACACTAAAGTTGGACTATTATATATATCTTCTATCACAGATGATAATCTAATTAAAAAAGTAAAAGAAAAACTAGATAGTATCAATATAGATGGAATACTTGATACTGGATATATAAGAGAAATAATTTTAGATAATGAAAGTATATTCCCAACTGTTAATATAACTGAAAGACCAGACAACATATCACAGGCTCTATTAGAAGGAAAAATAGCTATAATTGTAGATAATACTCCATATGCAATGATTATACCAACATTTTTTATAGATTTTTTTCATACACCAGACGATTATTATCAAAAATCTTTTAATATTAGTTTTATAAGAATAATAAGATTCCTAGCTTTTATAATATCAATATTTCTTCCTGCATATTACATAAGTATTACAACCCATAACCCTGAATCAGTCCCAATAAATTTACTTACCAACTTTGCTTCTCAAAGACTTAAAGTACCTTTCCCAGGATTTATTGAAGCTCTTGTTATGATAATATGCTTTGAAATACTTAGGGAAAGTGATGCTAGAATCCCATCAAAAGTTGGTACATCAGTTTCTATTCTAGGTGGATTAGTAATTGGTGAAGCCGCAGTTAATGCCGGTATACTATCACCCATTATGATTATAGTAATCGCAATTAGTATGGTAAGTGGACTTTTATTTACTTCAAATTACTTAATATATTCCATTAGATATTTTAGAATCATTATTTTAATTCTATCTGCTTTTTTTGGCCTTTTTGGACTATTTATTGGAATGATGCTTTTAATAACCAAGCTATGTAGCATTAACTCATTTGGATATCCATATATGGCACCCCTTGCACCGATTATTAAATCAGAGTTTAGAGATTCAATATTTAAATTTAGAGGAAAAAAAGTAAGGCTTAGAAATCCATTACTTGCCAAGAAAAATATTATAAGGGGAAAAAGTATATGAAAAAGATAAAATATATAATAATTGTAATATTATTTACTCTTACTGGATGCCTAAACTATGTTGAACTAAATGATATAGGAATAATAAATGTAATTGGAATTGATAAAGATAATGATGGATATGTCATTAATATAAATATGGTAACACCTACTGGTGATGATTTAGAAAAAAGTACCACATATGAAGTATTCGCATCCACTCTAGAAGAAGCATTTGATAGACTATATCTTCTTACTTCTAAAAAAATTAACCTGTCCCATTTAGAACTAGTAATGTTTAGTAAAAACCTAGATAAAACAGATTATAAAAATATAACTAACTTCTTTTTAAATAGAAATGACTCAAGAAATACATTTCCAGTTGTTGTAGTTGAAAACTATGATAAGTCAAAAATATTTAGTGTTAGTGCCTATGATATTAACTCATTAATTGAAGTTAACTCTTTTGATGATGGCATTGTAAGTGTTAAAACTTTTGATGAAGTAACTGATGATATCCTAAATATAAATATAAGTTATATTCCCTGTATAAAAATAACAGATAAAGTAGAAATACTTGGTTATTATAGTATTTATAATGAACAAAAACTACTAAGTATAAGAGAAAGTATAAGTTATAACTTTTTAACAAACAAGATAAGTAAATGTAACTTTGTAGATGAAAATTTAAATATTAAAATAGATAGTTCAAATACTAAAATAGCAATAAATAAAAATAAAATAACTATAAATATAACTAGTATATTAACTAACTATACAAATAAAAAAGATATTACTAACTTTTATAATAAAACACTTAAAGAATATTTAGAAGAATACTTATCAAATAATGATTTAGGATACTTCTATAATCTAATTAAAAAGTATAATTATAACTATTATAAAAACAATAAGAATATAAAAATGGATTTTAATATAAATGTTGAAAGTAAGTTAAACAAGGAGGTATAAGATGAATAATGATAAGATATCTAATCTTGAGTTTGGTTTTTTATCTACATTTTTATACAAAGCTTTTATACTTCTAAATGGATTTAATATAATTATTAACATCACATTAAATGACTCTATTATAAGTTATATTATAGGTCTTATAATAAGTATTTTTCTTATTAAAGTTTTTATAAGTTTATTTAACAAGCTACCAAGCCTAAATATATTTGAAAAAGTAACTTATCTGTTTGGAAAATTTTCTGTTGTAATTAAGGCAATTCTTATAATAAGTGTATCTGTATTTTCTAGTTATCTTATTTATATATCTTCCCTATTTGTTAGAAGTTCCCTACTTATTGATGTAGACATATTACCAATTAGTATTCTTCTTTTTACAACAGCTATATACTTGGGAAGTAAAGGAATAACTTCCATAACTAGAACCAGTATAATATCTTTTTTTATATTTGTTATATTCGAAGTCATCACTATTTTATTTGTAATTCCAAATATTAATTCATTAAAAATATTACCATTGTTCGCAACAAGCACTAGTAAAATATTTATATCAAGCATAATTTATTCAGTAATGTCCTTTGCGCCAATCTTCCTACTTTTAGTAATACCTAAGAGTATGATCAAAAATTATTCTACTAAAAGCATTAAAATTTTTTCTTTAATTTCTAATATATATTTAGTCTTTAATATTATATTAGTATTATCAGTTATAGATGTGCACTTAGCTAAAATTATTGACTATCCAGAATTATCTGTGATTTCTAAAATATCCGTACTTGGATTCTTTGACCGAATGGAAGATGTATTATCATTTAAATTTTTACTTGATGTATTTATTACTCTAGCATTATGTAGTTACTATATAAAATGTGGAATAAAAAATACAAATAAACATCAAAAATACAACATTTATATAATAAGTTTAACATACTTAATTATTCTATTTATAAGTAATTACATAGAGTTTAACTATATCTACATAATTATAAGTATGGCTATATTTATTATTGTTAATATAATTACCCTAATTAAGAAATAATTATTTTTTATTTTGTGAATCAATATATCTAAACAAATAATCAAAGCCTTTTGAGAATACATTCTCTATTTTATCTGAAAACTTTCTACCAAAATTAGAAACATCATTGTTATAGTCTTTTTTTTCGTTTACTAAATAATTATTTATATCTATATTTTTACCTTCTTTAACATCATTTTCAAATTTATCAATTGCTTCATCAGTTAATTTTGTTTTCCTTGATAATTCATATTCATAATAACCACTTTGACTTGCGACTATTAAAAACAAAAATACAAGTATCAAAATTATAAAAATAAATTTAAATATATTATTACTTTTCAAATGTATCACCTATATAGTTTGATATTATTTCACCAAGGGCAATTACTGTATTATACACCTCATCAATTGTATTTTTATTCCCACCAAACTCTATTAATATACAATTACTAGAAAAATCTTGATTATACACGCCATTAACTCCCTTTCCCTTTTTCTTATATATACCTCTTGATAAACCCGGATATTTTTTTTCTACTTCATCATTAATTGCTTCAGTAACCTTAAGGTTTCCTTCATAATTCTTATTTTCTAGTCCTATTAAAAACATTACTCTAGCATATTTTTTATCATTAATAGTTTTAGTTGTAATACTATATTTTACTGAATCTCTATGTACATCTATATAAAACTTTAATGAAGGATATTTCTCTTTTGCTTTTTCTAAAAAAGTTTTTGTAACTTTATAACTTGAAGCATACTTCCATTTGTTTTTATTTAGTACTTCACTTACACTAGATTCTTCTACTACTGATTTAATTCCATGTTTTAGAAGTTGTTCCTCTAACATATAGCTTGTTGTTAAAACTGTTGGAGTAATATTATATGGTTCATTTTTTTCTATTGTGTATTCTTCCTTTTGATGAGTATTATAAATATATACAATAGGTTCTTTCGTATCTTTAGTATTTTTAATTACTTCAACTTCTTTTGGTGTTGTAGGTTTAACCTTATTAAATGCAATTTTTTTATATTCATAGTTAATTATGTCATAAAACTTAATGTTATTCCTATTAACATCTTTAGTTGGAGTCTTTATATAATTAAAATCATTAGAAACATAATCAATAAATGTATTATTATTAAAATTAAATCCAAAAAATTTAAGAGTATTATATGCTCCTACTATTATCAAAACAAATATAAATATAATAAAAATATCTCTTAATCTCTTCATATCATCACTCTACTTAAGTATAAATGATATATAGATATTTTTTTGTCAAAAAAAAGACTACTTTTGTTTTTTAGTAGCCTTCCTAGTTTTTTTATCTTCCACTTCATTAGAAGTTATATTATTCTCAGTTTTTGTAGTCTTTATAGAAAGAATTAATATAGAAATTCCAAATATTACTATTCCACCTAGACAAATATAGTATTTTAAATATTCCTGTTGCCTTTCTATTAATTCATCTTTTATCTTAAAACTATTTAGTACGTTTTTTATCTCTTCACTATCTAGTGAAGCTTCATTGGAAGATGATACAGTAACATAATAAATAAAATTCTTAGATGATGTAATATATTGCCTTTGATATACAATACTATCTTTTTCATCACTTATTTTATAACTTGATTTTAAATCTATTTTTATTGCTTTATATGATGATATTTTATCTAATGTTACTGAGTAATTACTTAAGTTAATTGCCTCATCCAATGAGCCAAAATTCTTTTCCAACTCTTTTACATATTTATTTTTATCTAAATCTGTTTTTTCAAATGATGATATATCTAAATTATTTGTATTATCCTCTGTATATATTAAAATATTTGCGGATACTTTCTCATCTTCACTTTGCCAATAATCATTATTTTCTGATTTTTTAAAATTGTTTGGTATATCTATTCCATATGTAGTAGTATCATATGCATAAACTGGTGAAATACTAAGAACTAACATAAGAATTAAATATATTGTCTTTTTCATAACCTCACCTTTAATTATCCAATTTTACTGATTAATTTATTGTATTCATTTACTTGTTCATCTGTATTAAAAACTATTTGTTCATTCTCAATAGTCCAAGATGACTTATTTTTTACTAAGAAATTTAATACTTCTTCATATACATTTAAAATATCAGTTATTTGAGTTATCTCTTTATTTATATTTGCCTCTTCCTTATCTACAGTACCAATTAAATCATTTTTGTATAAGTCTACATAATAACTATCAACTTTCTTTCTATTTATATAACTAATTATTTTATCATCAGTTAATAATTCATTATATTTCTTTGTAGATTCTATTAAACTTGTTTTTGTAGATGCAACATAAGATTTAGATTTAGTAAAATTAGGTCCATCAGCTTTGTAATTACTTGCAGTTAATATATTAGTAAGTTGATCATCTTCTAATATATTAGTTATTGTTTTAACTTCACTTATTACATCTTTTAAATATTCTTTTGCTGCTTCTTCAGTTTTAGCACAATCACCTTTTGTAACAGTTCTATTAAGTCTTTTATCAATTTCTGTATAATCAATATTTTCCTTACTCATTAAAGTTGTAATATCATTTATTTCTGTTTGTAATTTTTCCTCTTGTTTTATATCAGAAATTATAAAATATATAAATATTGCAACCGCTAAAAAGACTACTACTCCAATAGCAATCAACACTCCTATTAATGTTTTATTCTTTTTCATAAACTCCTCCTCTTAACAATAATAATTCTATCACATAGATACTTTTTTTAAAAGATTAAGTTTATTAAAGATTAGTTATGCCTTGATGAAGAGCCTTATTTATTCCATTTGATAGTATTCTACTTAATTTTTCTATTAAAAAGTCAACCTCTTTAGGAGTGACCATCATATTATAACCAATAGGTGTTAAAACTTCAAAAATAAGCTGTCTCATTTCTTCATCTGATAGTCCTCCCACCTCACCTAATAATCTTTTTTTATCTTCATTAGTTAGTGAAGTATTAGGTTCCTTTAAATAGTTAATTGCAGTAACAGGTCTTAACTTGTTTTTAGCATTATTAATATTTTTCTTGCTATAACTAAATTTTTTCATTAGATAATTAATTGTATCGCTAACAATTGTAACCGCATCTACAACAGTTGGTATTCCGATTGCAAGTACTGGTATGCCCAAAGTGTTTATAGATAGTTCACCCCTACTATTACCAACTCCACTTCCAGGAAATATTCCTGAATCCGTTAACTGAATAGTTTTATTTACTCTATCTATTGAACTTGAAGCAAGAGCATCAATTATTATTGTAAAATCCGGCTTTGTTTGTTTAATAATACCAGTTATTGAATCTTTTGTTTCAATTCCAGTAAGTGCTAATACGCTTGGTTTAAAACAAGATACATTTCTATACCCTTCTAATACATCTATTCCATCTATATCAAATAAATGCTTAGTAATAATAATAGAGTCTGCAACTTTAGGTCCAAGAGAATCTGGAGTTGATTGTGCATTACCAAGTCCTATCACAAGAGTCTTTGCATTACTAGTTATATTCATATACTTTAAGAAATTGGTTAATTCTTTAGTAAATACTTTTTCTACTTTATCTTGATTAGTACTATCAGTTACATCCTCAAAAGTAATAGTTATATATTTGCCAGGTTTTTTATTACAATATTTGGAATTCTCATCAGAAATAATTATCTCTGTTACACAAATATCATCTATATTTCTTGTCTTTGTATCTATTTTCCCAAGTCTAGAATCATTTAAACTTTCTATTAATAAGTCCGTTCTTACCTCATATTTGCTTAAATCTATTTCATGCGCCATACTATTCACCTATAATTATTATTAACTATTTACAATAAAATACACAAATTATTTGCAATTTTAATAATTATTTGTTAAAATGTATGTAGTCAAAAAAAAGAGAGGTGATAACATGCCAAACATTAAGAGTGCTAAAAAGCGTGTTTTAACAAGTGCAAAAAGAAAAGAAATGAATACAGTTAAGAATTCTAGTATGAAAACTGCAATCAAAAATGTTGAAAAAGAAGCAAAACACGGAAGCAAGGATACAACAGCTGAAAAGTTAAATGTAGCTATTAAAAGAATCGATAAAGCTTGCGCTAGTGGTTTAATACATAAAAACAAAGCAGCTAGAGAAAAATCAAGACTAACAAAATTAAAAAATAATATGGAGTAATTTGAAAGAATTACTTTTTTTATTGTCTTTTTTTGTTTTACTTGTTAAAATTAATTAAGGTGAAATAATGAAAAAGATATTTACATTTTTGGCTCTTGTAGCTGTTTTAGGATTAACTTTTTATTTTAGAGAAGATATTAGTAAATTTTATGTAGAAAACTTTTCTACTTCTAATAGAGACATTAAACTTACTTATAAAAATGATTACTACAGAGACTTTAATTACAACTATGTTAAAATAACAGATGATTTTAATGCTAAGAGTAAAACTCAATTAATAAATATATACTATACAATTATAAATAGTGGAATTGATAAATTTACTTTTTATTGTTCAAAATCATATGATAACTGTATAAATGATGTTGTTGGACTTGCTAATAACCAGACTATACTATCAAACATAAATAGTTTTGTTCATCCATTTAATAGTTTTAGTAGTATTGAAACAAAGTATGATTCTTTTGGTAGAGTTACACTAAAAATCAATAAAGCATATACACCCGATCAAATAAAAAGTATTAATAATAAAATGAAAGAAATTATCACAAAACAAGTAAAGAATACTAAAGATGAAAGAGAAATAATTAAAATAATACATGATTATATAATTAATAATACAAAATATGATTCTGATAAATCTGATAGAAACATAGAAAAATATAACTCAAATATTGCATATGGTCCCCTACTTCAAGGATATGGATTATGTGGTGGTTATACAGATGCAATGGCAATTTTTCTAGATTATTATGATATACCAAATTATAAAGTAATAAGTGAAAATCATATTTGGAACGCAGTTTATTTAAATAATAAATGGTATCACCTAGATTTAACTTGGGATGATCCAGTAATGAAAGATGGATCAAACACATTAGAATATACCTTTTTCCTAATTACAACAAAAGAATTAGAAGAACAAGCAACAAATCAACATATATTTAACAAATCTGTTTTCAGTGAAGTGGCAAAGTAAAAAAGAAAACCATTAAGTTTTAGCTTAATGGTTTTTATTTTTCTTCCTCATTTATTTTATCAATTATATCCTCAATATGTTTTCCATATTCAATAGATTCATCAAATATAAAAGTTAATTCTGGAGTATGTCTCATTTCTACTCTTTTACTTAATTGTCCCCTTATAAATGATTTAGCATGATTTAATGCCTTAATAGTATCAGCCTTTCTAGTCATGTCAAGTACAGTAAAATATACTTTAGCATAACTCAAATCATTAGTTATTTCACAATCTGTAATGGTTACAAATTTTATATCTTCATCTTTAACTTCTTCCATTAAAATACGACTTATTTCTTTAACAAATGTACTTTCTAATCTTTCTATCTTTAAGTTCATAAACATTCCTCCGATGCAATTAGTATATCATGTATAAAGATTATTGTCCATTACACTTTGTAAGTTCCTTTAAACATCTATATCTATAAAGTCATCTATTGTCATTAATCTATCATCTATTTCTTTTAATAACACCTTTTTAGTAGGCTTTTCTTCCTTTAACTCTACATCTTGGACTAAATCCTCTTTTTTAATTAAGGTTACTGCCTTAAATGCATCCAAAACTTGTTCCTTAACTATAGTTGACCCAGTTGAATATCTATCCATAATTGGGAATTCAGAGTTTTTAAACATTTTTATATCACTAGTTTTAATGCCTACATAATCTCTTGAACCTGTTATTAAAGTTTTAACTATTCTATAAGGATTTGTTTTAACTTCTCTTAATATCAATAGTCCCCTTTTAGCACGTGAAGTTTTTTCTAAATCCGTAATCTTTAGCCTCTTCGCAGTACCCTTATCAGTAATAACAGTTATATATTCATCTGTATATGCATCAAAATTTGATACTCCAACTACAAAGTCATCTTTTAAATTAATAGATTTAACTCCACTAGTTCTAAGTCCTACTACTGGTATTTCAGATACATCATACCATAAACCATATGATTTATTAGTTGATACAAATATATTATTATACTTGGTAATAAAAGCATCTATTACTTCATCTTCATCTTTTAATTTCATACAATTAATTGGTTTAGTATATCTAAGTGATTTAAAGTCAGATAACTTAGTTCTTTTTACCATACCATTTTTTGTAGAAATAGTTATATCTATATCTTCATCAAAAGATTTAACAGGTATAACTGAGATTATTTGTTCGTCTTGATCTAATTTAATAATATTACTTATATGTTTACCTAAATCCTTCCATACACAAACAGGAATTTCATGAACTGGTAAATATAAGAAATTACCTAAACTTGTAAATACTAATAAAGTATCTAATGTATTAAGTTCAAATAAGCCAAGCACATAATCATTATCTTTTAATGCAGCCTCATCTGTTGAAGACGAATAACTTCTTAGTGAAGTCCTTTTTATATAACCATCTTTAGTAAGCATTACTATTACATCTTCTTTTGGAATCATAACAGTTGTATCAACTTTTAAATCAGTTATTTCATCTTTAATATCTGTCTTTCTTGGAGTAGCATACTCCTTCTTTATTTTCCTTAATTCTTCTTTCATTACATTTTTTAATACTTCATCACTGTTTAATATTGACTCTAACCCTTCAATTAATATATGTAATTTTTCTAATTCTTCTTGTAATAATTTAACATCAGTATTAGTTAATCTATATAGTTGTAATACTATAATAGCTTCTGCCTGTGCCTCGGTAAAACCAAATTCTTTTACTAAGTTAGCCCTTGCATCAGCTTTATTAGAACTGGCTCTTATTACTTTTATTACCTCATCAAGAATAGACAAACACTTAATTAATCCTTCTACTATATGAAGTCTTTCCTTAGCATGTGCCAAATGAAACTTAGTTCTTCTAGTTATAAATTCCTTTTGGTGAGCAATATACGCATCTAATATTTCTATTATTCCAAGCTGTTTTGGTCTTCTGTTTACTATTGCAATCATATTAAAATTATATGATATTTGTAAATCAGTATTTTTTAGTAAATAATTTAAAACATTCTCCTTGTTGCAGTCTTTTTTCAAATCTATTACTATTCTTAAGCCCTCTCTATCTGACTCATCTCTTACTTCAACTATTCCATCAATCTTTTTATCAATTCTAATTTCATCTATTTTTCTTACTAAAAGAGCTTTATTTACTTCAAATGGTACTTCAGTAATTACTATAGCAAGCTTACCCTTACCTTCTTCAAATGAAGTTCTTGCCTTTATTACTACTCTACCTCTACCATTTGTATAAGCACTTCTTATTCCATCTATTCCTTCAACTATTCCTCCTGTAGGAAAATCTGGTCCTTTTACTATATCCATAATAGTTTCTAATCTAGAATTAGGAGAATCTATTCTTTTTATAGTTGCATCTATTACTTCACCTAAATTATGTGGTGGAATATTTGTTGCATATCCTGCTGAAATACCAGTAGATCCATTTACTAAAAGGTTTGGAAACTTAGCAGGTAAAACAGTAGGTTCTAGCTCAGTATCATCAAAGTTAGGAGCCATATTTACTGTATCATAATCCAAATCTTTTAATAATTCATTACTTATTTTAGATAGCCTTGCCTCAGTATAACGCATTGCAGCTGGACTATCTCCATCCATAGAACCATTATTACCATGCATATCTATATATGTGGTATTTTGTTTCCACCACTGACTCATTCTTACCATTGCTTCATAAATTGATGAATCACCATGTGGATGGAAATTACCCATTACCGCACCAACTGTTTTAGCACTTTTTCTATATGGTTTATCATAGGTATTTTTCTCTTTATACATTCCAAAAAGTATTCTTCTTTGAACAGGCTTCAATCCATCTCTTACATCTGGAATTGCACGATCTTGAATAATATATTTAGAATAGCTACCAAATCTATCACTCATTATTTCTTCAAGTGAATATTTATATATTTTATCCATTACATCTTGCATGAAATCACTTCCTTTTTAGGAACATTATATTCCTTTTCATCAAGTAAATATAAATAAGTATTAACATAAGTTTGATCCACTCTTTTTTTCTTTGTAATCACACCTATAATATCTTTAATACAAGAATCATTTAAATATTTATTATAAATCTCCCTATCCATACCATTATTAGGATATTTCACCTTATATTTATTAAATGAATTCGCAACATCAGACTCACCTACTTTAGTAAGTACATTTTGATATGTAAATATTGCTCTATCTATATCAGTATCAAAAAATATTTTTTCTAAATCATCTACACTTACATTTCCTGAGTCCAACATATAATTTAAGATAATTCCAAATTGACCAAATTCAGTTAATCTATTTTCCAAATCTTTTTCTGTTATCTTGTCTGTTAATAATGCCATATGTTACTCCTTAAATTGTATAGTCATCTTCTAGACTGAATTCTACATTCTCTTCTATCCAAAGTTTTCTTGGTTCAACACTATCCCCCATTAGAACACTTATTCTTTTCTCAGCAAGAGATGCATCTTCCATATTAACTTGTATTAAGCTCCTAGTACCTGGATTCATTGTTGTCTCAGCTAATTGATCAGCATTCATTTCACCAAGTCCTTTGTATCTTTGAACTTCACATTTTCTATTTTTTACTTTTTCTTGCATTTCTTCCATACTATAAGCATATTCAATGTTCTTACCACACGCTATTTTAAATAATGGTGGCATAGCAATATATAATTTACCTGCTTCTATTAATGGTCTCATATATCTATAGAAAAAAGTAAGTAATAAACACTGAATATGTGCTCCATCGACATCGGCATCGCTCATTATAATAACCTTATCATATTCACAATCATCAATTTCGAAGTTAGAACCATATCCAGCCCCTATTGTATATATAATAGTATTTATTTCTTCATTTTTAAGCATGTCTTCAAGCTTAGATTTTTCTGCGTTGATTACTTTACCACGTAAAGGAAGTATTGCTTGAAATTTTCTATCTCTTCCCTGTTTTGCAGAACCACCCGCAGAATCACCCTCGACTAAAAACAATTCATTTTTATTTTTATTTTTTGTTTGAGCAGGTGTTAATTTACCTGATAATGCTCTTTCCTTAGGGTTTTTAGTTTTACCCTTACGTGCTTCTTCTCTTGCACGTCTTGCTGCTTCTCTTGCAGTTTTACTTCTTAAAGATTTCTCTATTATATCAGTAGCAACTTTTTTATTTTCCTCTAAAAAGTATTGAAGCTTTTCTGTAACAATAGACTCTACTACAGTTCTTGCTTGAGGAGTACCAAGTTTACCTTTTGTTTGACCCTCAAATTGTAGTAATGCCTCAGGAATTTTTAACGATATAACCGCAGTCAATCCCTCTCTTACATCGCTTCCTTCAAAAGCTTTATCCTTTCCCTTTATATATCCATTATTTTTAGCATAATCATTAAATGCTCTAGTAAGGGCTGTCTTAAAACCAACTTCATGTGAACCACCATCTACAGTTTTAACATTATTTACAAAAGATACTATATTTTCTGAATAAGTATCAGTATACTGCATGGCTATATCTACTTCTATTTTATTTTTAACTCCCTCAAAAGATAAAACTTTATGTAGTACATTCTTATCTTCATTTAAGTATTCTACAAACTGTTCTAATCCTTTTTCATAAAAAAACTTACTATCTCTATTTTGTTCTTCATCAATAACTTCAATAGTTAATCCCTTTAATAAAAATGCAGACTCTTGCATTCTTTCACATATTGTTGTATATGAAAAATTACAAGTTTGAAATATCTCTGGATCGGGTAAAAATCTTACTGTTGTACCTGTTTTATTGGTAGTACCAATTTTTTTAAGTGGAACAGCAACTCTACCCCCATTCTCAAATCTTATTTGATATTCGCCCTTATCCTTTTTTATAGTAACTTCCATCCATTTTGATAATGCATTAACAACACTAGCACCAACACCATGAAGACCACCAGATACTTTGTATCCTGATTCTTCAAACTTACCGCCAGCGTGCAATACTGTATAAATAACTTCAGGTGTAGATTTACCACTTTCATGCATTCCAACAGGAACACCACGTCCTTGATCCTCTACAGAAACACTACCATCTTTATGTAAAATGATTTTGATATAATTACCAAACCCATTTATAGCCTCATCGATAGCATTATCTACTATTTCCCAAACTAGATGATGTAATCCTCTTTTATCTGTAGATCCAATATACATACCAGGTCTTTTTCTTACTGCCTCTAATCCCTCTAATATTTTAATTGAATGTTCGTCATACTTTAATGCCATCTTATTCACTCTCCTAAATCATTATAGCAAAATTTTCTTACAAAAAAAAGAAATTAGACAAAAAACTTTACATTTATTTCTATCTAATATTCTAATTCTTACCATATTTTTTTAGTAATACTTTATCCTTAGTAGGAAGCTTTACATAAAAAGGTAATAACTTTCTTTCCTTATTTTCATCAGTTAATGTGGATAATGTAGATAAATATTCCTTACATTTATCATTTTCTATTTTAGTACGACCTTCTCTTATATTATCCTCTATTACTGATTCAAATTCTTCTGCCTTATTAACATAAAATCCCATATAATTATATAAAAGTTCATTTATACAAAAATGTTTTAAAAGAGATTTCATATTATATTCATTTAGATACCCACAGTCATGTGCTAAATAATCATAAATATTTCTTCCATAACTATCGTGTATACAAAGGTTTTCAAAAAACACATCTCTTAACTTACTATCTTCTACACCAAGACTTTTCAAATATCTTAATTCATATAAAGAAAGATCACTACATCTCATTTCATATAGAAAGTTATTTTTAATTCTTTCTAACAATTTATCACTATTTTTAGATTCAACTATTATCCTTGTAAAAAAAGCATAATCTCTTTTTTCTAAAATAACTTCTAAAGTAGGTACATCTAATAAATCTATAAATAATATTTTATTATTCTTTATTAATGAGTTCTTATATCCAGATAAATATAAAAATTCAAATATTTCTTGTTTATCCTCTATAGAAGAATTCTTAGTAGCATTTATAACATATTGATACAAATTATCTCTTACATATTTGCTAAGAAGAGAATTATACTTAGAACCATGTTCATCATACCATCTATATTCAAAGCCATTCTTCCATTCGTTTATAGTCTCTTTTGAATACTCAGATTCAAAAGAAGCTCTCATATCATCAATTAATTTAACATAAAAATCTTTTGTATTCATAATCCTCCTTAATTCACTGCCCTCTTAAATAGTTTTTCTAAGTCATATTTAGAATAACTTATTATTGTAGGTCTTCCATGAGGACATGTAAATGGGTTTTTAGTATTTCTTAGGTTTTCTAATAATATTTCTATATCTTCCATAGTAATAAAGTCATTTGCTTTTATACTCATTTTACATGCAAGAGTTATTGCGACATGTTCTATAAACTTACCATAGTCAAATTCTTCTTTTTCTATTACTATATTTATTATTTTTCTTATTGCTTCTTCAGCCATATAAGTAGGTAACCATGTAGGATGTACTCTAACTATAAATGTATTTATCCCAAACTCTTCTATTTCAAACCCCATATCTAGTAAAACACTCATGTTGTGTTTAAGCCTTATAGCTTCATCTGTAGGTAATTCAATTTTAATAGGTACTAAAAGAGCTGTAGTATCATGTTTTACCTTTTTCATCTCAGTAAAATACTTTTCATAGTTAATTCTTTCCGCAGCTGCATGTTGATCTATTATATACATACCATCTTCATTTTCACATATTATATATGTTCCATGTACTAAACCAACTGGGTACATCTTTTTAAGCCTTTCTGCTGGTTTATTAGGTTCTTCTATCTCTTCAAATGTCTCTTCGTTATTATTAAGTGTTGAATCAAAATCAAGCCTTACTTCTTCAACCTTATCATAATCTTTATAATTATCATTATAAACAGATGGTTCTTCACTTACACTATAACTAGTTATAGGACTAGGTTTAATCTCTTCATGTTTAGCTTTAGGAATAAGTGTTAACTCTCTTAAGGTTTTACTTATAACATCAGTTATTAAACTTTTTAACGTATCCATCTTAGAAAACTTAATATCCATTTTAGTTGGATGTATGTTTATATCTACTAGTATTGGATCAACTTCTATATTAATAACTACAATAGGAAATTTATCTATCATCAAATACGTGTGATATGCCTCAGTAATAGTTCTATTTAGTTCATTATTTTTAATATATCTTCCATTAACAAAAGTTATAATACTAGATCTATTTGGTTTTGATATTTCAGGATAACATATATATCCCTTTATTACATAATCATCATTTGAAGCATCTATCTTAACCATTTTTTTAGCTACTTCAACACCATAAATATTATTTATTACTTTTAAAAGATTTCCATGTCCTTCTGTATTTAGTAATTGTTTATTATTATTAGTAAGTACAAATTTTATATTTGGATATGATAATGCCATTTTATTTACATATTCTGTTATATTAGCGAGTTCAACATATAAGTTTTTTAAGTATTTTAGTCTCACTGGAGTATTATAGAATAAATCTCTAACTATAAATTTAGTACCTTTCGCAAGATCTGCAGATTTAACATAATTAATCTTACCACCAACTATATTAACTTCAGTTCCAACTTCACCATTTGATGTTTTTAACGTAACATTAGATACCGCAGCAATTGAAGGTAATGCTTCCCCTCTAAACCCTAGGCTTTCTATATTAAATAAATCATTAAGTGATTTAAGCTTACTAGTAGCATGACGTGAAAAAGCAAGAGTTGCATCTTCTCTATCCATTCCTACTCCATCATCTGTTACTATTATTTCACCTACACCACTGTCTAGTAAATCAATTTTAATAGTTGTTGCACCTGCATCTATAGAGTTTTCTACTAATTCCTTTACTACATTCATAGTCTTCTCTATAACCTCACCTGCAGCTATTTTATTGGATAAATCCATACTCATTACTTGTATTTTTGACATAATTACACCACCTAATCAAGTTTTTTTAAATATTCGTATAAATTAATTGCTACATCATTTGGAAGTACTTCAGATAATTCTTCTGTTGTTGCTTCTTTTATTTTCTTTAAAGACCCAAATTGTTTTAAAAGAGCCTTTTTTCTAGCATCACCAATGCCGGGTGCCAAATCTAATATACTTGATAACATTCCCTTGCTTTTAATGGTCCTATGATAACTTATCGCATATCGATGAACTTCCTCCTGTATCTTATTTAAAAATACAAATAAGTTACTTCTTTTATCTATATCAACGACACTTAAATCTTCATCAATTAATAAATTTGTTTTATGCTTATCATCTTTACTAAGTCCCACTACTCGTATATTAAGTCCAAGAGACGTTACAACCTCTTTAATGACATTAATCTGTAATGCGCCACCATCTGCGACTATCAAATCAGGAAGTATAGACTCTTCCATCAAAGCTTTATAATACCTTCTATATACAACTTCTCTCATCGCACTTAAATCATCTTTAACTGACGCATCAATTCTATACTTTCTGTACTCTTTTTTATTAGGAATAAAGTCATCAAAAACAACCATACCACCAACATAAAAGGTTCCGAATAAATGAGAATTATCAAATGCTTCTATTCTACTTATTCTTTTCATATTAAGTTTATCCTGAAGTAATTTAATAGCTTCAATTCTTGCATCATTACTTTTTTTAATAAGCTCTTCACGCTCATTTAATATTACCTTAGCATTATCATATTCCATATCTAAAAGACTCTTTAATTTACCTTTTTTAGGAGTTAGAATCTTTATACTTAAGTATTCTTCTAATAAAGAATTATCTAGTCCATCAGGTATTAATAACTGTTTAGGTTTAATACCATTCTTTTCATAAAAATTAATAATAAACTCTAATACTGAATCTTCTGGTGAAGTAAAATATTCAAATATTTTAGAATCTCTTCCAAATAGTAATCCACCTCTTATAAAGAAAATTACCACAGATAAATAATTATCATGATAATAATAATTAATCATATCAAAATCTTCATTATTATTTAAATCTATTTTTTGCCTTTTTAGAGTTATCTCTATATCATTTAACATCTCTCTTAATTCAATAGCTCTTTCATAATTTAGAGACTGACTAGCTTGTTCCATTTCAGACTTTATCTTATTTGTTATAGGAGCATGATTTCCTTTTAAAAATGACATTATCTCTAAAGACATCTCTTTTGTATCTATATTTTTATTAATACAATATCCTAGGCATTCACCAATATGATAATATAAACATTCCTTTTTAGGAAGACCATTACATTTTTTAAGTGGATAAACCCTATTTAATATTTCAACAGTTCTTTTTGCGGCTTTAACATTTGGAAATGGACCAAATAACTTATTTATATTTTTCTTTCTTTTTACATTTCTTACTACTTTTAATGAAGGATATGGCCTTTCTATAAATTCTATATAAGGATAACTTTTATCATCTTTAAGTAGTATATTATATTTTGGATTATATTTTTTTATAAGAGTTATTTCAAGTATTAAAGACTCTATTTCTGTAGAGGTTACAATATATTCAAAGGTATCTATATCATTAACAAGCATTAATGTCTTACCAGTTTGTGTTTTATTAAAGTAACTACTAAGTCTTCTTTTTAAGTTCTTGGCTTTACCAACATATATTATTATTCCATCCTTATTCTTCATTTGGTAACAACCAGGAAGTGTTGGAACTAATGATAATTTATCTTTAAACTTTTTCATACTATCCCTCACAAACTATATTTATTATATAATAAATTCAGGCTTTTTAAAAGAGTAAGATTACCTATTGACAAAGTAAGAAAGGTATGTTAATATATACAACCAAAGAGAGGGGAGACTTTGGATATGAGTACAAATAGATTAGATGAAATTTTAAATTATTCTGCGGTTGCATATGCTACACTAGCTGATTATGTAACACCTATCACAGAAACAGATGTTGAGACTTTTGAAAACTATGCTGATATGTATTGTCAAAAAGGAAATGAACATCCAGAGGCTAGAACTACTAGAGATAATGATATTAGAACTATTTTAGGAAACAAAATATTTAGTGATCCTAGAGTTTCTACTAATACATTAATTTCAATGAAACTTGGTATGATATTTGGAAATACTGAATTATGGGAAGACATCTCAAGTATTCCAGAATTAACTGATGAAAAAATAGCTAAGTTATATGGTACTAGTGTTGATAATGTACAAATGATGCATACTTTTTCAGCTAAAGCTAAAGAATTAAAAGAATCTAAAAAGTTAAATAAATAAGGACTTTTAAAAAGGTTCTTTTTTTTGTATAATTTTCTTGGTGATTATTTTGAAAACTATTAAAGAAAACACAATTTCTAAATATGAAATTAATAAATCAATATTTATTTGTTGTTTATATAAAATAAATTCTATAGATGAAGTTAAAACCTATTTAGAAAAAGCTAAAAATACTTTTAAAGAAGCCACTCATTATACATATGCATATATTATTGATGATGCTAGAAAATCATCTGATGATGGAGAGCCCGGTGGAACAGCAGGTGTTCCAATTATGGAAGTATTATTAAAACATGAATTAAACTATGTACTATGTATTGTAATTAGATATTTTGGCGGAATAAAATTAGGTGCTGGCGGCCTTATAAGAGCATATAGAAAATCAGCTTGTATTGGAATAGATAATTCTACTCTACTTAATCTAGTAGATGGATATAAAATAGAAATTACTGCTTCTTATGAAGAACAAAAAAATATAGAAAACCTTATTAAGAATTATACATTTTCAAAAACTTATACAGATATAGTAAAATATGAACTAAATATTAAGCAAGAGGATATAAATATTTTAAATAGTAAAAATATAAATTATAAAATTTTAAACACATTAAAAATAGAGCTTTAAAGCTCTATTTTGTTTTGGATTCTGTATCTGTTTTTTCTTTTACTCCAGGTCTAAATAATGACTTCATACTACTATACCAACAATCTTTTTTACACTCTTCAAATATATCATTTATTTCTAATGTTCTATCATGTTGGAAGTTTTGGGCTAGATAATCATTCATTTGTTGTAGATTAACAGTCGTAACAGAATCAATAAATACCTCATATGCTTCATTTAGCTTTTCTACCATTACACCCCTTATGTTATCATTAACTTTATTAGGATTTATTCCCATATTATCAGATTTAAATTTTTCGTCTACTCTATCCTTTATTAAAAACTTAATATCTGATGTATTTATACATTGCCCCAATATTTCTTCTTCTGTTATATCAACACCAAATATATTATGTATTTGTTCAGTTAAACCATCATAATCAATATGAGTTCTTGTAAGTCTTGCACGTGGTTTATCTATCCTTTTTTTCTTTTTAGGTGGTACATTATCTTTTAATATACTATCTATAGTTGAATAAACCATATTATCAAATGGAACGCTTAAATCTTTTGTTTGTATTACTTGTTTTCTATCATTTATTATAGATGAGATAATTGCTGAAGTAGCCAAATCCATACCATCTGATGAAGCAAGTTGCATTCCAATAGCATATTCATTTACAGCTTGCGCATCACTTATCGCATCATCTATTTTACCATCCATTTCTAAATCAGTTACATAGCCTTTATCTTTTGCTGCTTTGTATATTTTCTTTTGAATATCTACATCTACACCAAGTTTATCTAAATCATTAAATGAAGCAAAAACTCTATATTCACCCGGTTCACCTTGACGACCTACTCTTCCTTCCACCTGTTTATCATTTAGCGAGGTTGAGAATGGTTCTGCTTGAATACATTTTAATCCTCTTGTTCTTTTCCTTTCTAATTCTCTTGCATCTGCATCTAATATATCTCTATATTCATCATTAGAATTATACATTTCTATTATATCATCTATTACTTCTTCAAACTTGTCTGGATTAGCTTTAATAAGTTTAAGTACATCATTTACGCCTCTTCTACCAAGTTCTGGATGATTTAAACTAATCCATCTACCTGCAGCTTCAGTTAATATAACCTCTTCAAGCGCATCCATTTCTTCTCTATATTCAACTTTTATATCAGTTCCACGTCCTGCCATTTCAGTCGCAATTGTGACAGCTCCAACACTACCTGCATTACTAATTATATTTGCTTCTTCTTCTAAGGATTTCTCAGCAATTAAAAGGTTAGGCTTTTGAGATAATTTTAATTTATTTACAAGAGCAAAAATTTTCTTTGCTTCTTCTGAATTATTAGTAACTACTAATACCGGTTGACCAATCTCATTTGATTTTCTAACCTCTTCTACAATGGCTTCTATTTTCTTATCATCACTAATATATACAGCTGTAGGTTCTACACTAACACCAATAGGTTCTGGATTATTTTGCGGATCTTTATAGTACTTATAGTTAGCATTACTAGGTACCGTAAATGTTGGCTTATCAAATATCACATCAGAAACCGATTTAGCCGATGTTCCTGTCATACATGAAAATTTAGGATATCTATACATAAGTGCCCTAACAGAAATTGATGCAACACTTGAATCTAATATGTTTACATCTTCGTTTAAAGATGTGGTTATTCCCTCTTTTAATTCAATAGCTTCATGTAATCCATCAGTATATCTACTATTTGCTAGTATCCTTCCATCTTTTAAAACAACAACTTCCTTCTCACCGGTTTCACTATTTGTAATAACATCATAATCTTTACCTTTTTCAAAAGAATGTCTTGCTCTTAATGCGTTCATTACATATTTTCTTACTGATAATTCTTCTTCACTACTTAACCATTTTTCATTAAGCTTAGCAAATTCTGGCATTCTAGAATCCTTTACGGCTTTATCAAGTCCATCTGGTGAAAAATAATATCTTCCCTTTGGAGAAATCATATAATCAATGCCTTGAACATAATCTGGACATTCACTAATAAATTCTTTTCTAGCTGTCAATAAATCTCCCATTTCATCAAACATTGCATAACAGAATAATGCTTTTTCACCCTCTTCTGTCAAATAAATTTCTGATGTAGAAGCATTTCCTTTTAATACAACTATATTATTTGATTTCAATACATCATCATTTTTTTGACCAACATAATAATCAAACTCTTCTTTTAATGATGTTACATATGCTTTTGATGATAAAAATTTTTCAATTTTAAGAGCTCTTTGCATAAGTACTTTAGCACGTTCATTTTCTTTTTCTTGACGATTTGTTTGTATTTCATTTGAAGAAGACAATATAAATGGCGACATGCTTAAAAGTATTAAGTCGGCTTCATCTACTATTGCATAACTAAGTGGAGAAGACATTACCATTTCATCTTCACTTTTTGCATACGTATCTTTTAAATAATCAAATGCAATTGCATTAATTGATGAGTAAACTATATTAGAACTATATACTTTTTTCTTTTCATTTATATCTTGATCCTCTGTTTTACTAAGTCCAACACTCATTCCTAAAAGCTCAAATGCACTTTTATTCTTTTCGTAATCTCTTTGTGCAAGATAATCATTCGTAGTTATTACATCTACTCTATCACCAGATAATGCATTTAAATATGCAGGTAAAAACGCTATTAAAGTTTTTCCTTCACCAGTCTTAATCTCAGAAACCTCACCCTTATTAAGCGACATACCAGCAATTAACTGTATATCATATGGAGTCATACCATTTTTTTCTGTATAAGCAAGAGAGGCAAGTGCAAATGCAGAAGGTAAATATTCATCTAATACAAGGTCTTTATCATAACCCTCCTTAATTTTTGATTGTATACTTTCCTTTAATGCTCTACTTTCCATCAAAAATTTATTTAATTTTACATATTTAGGCATGTTTTTGGCAAGACCTATGTTCAAATTAGACATTTGTTTAGAAATATCTTTAAAATATTTCATAGTAATAGACAAGTTGATATCAATTTTATTTTCTTCAAACATTTCAGCAAGAACAGCCAATACGTTCTTTCCATTGCTTTTTTCTTTCTTAAGTTCTGCTTCTATACTTTTATAGACCTTATTATAAGAGGGTACTTTTTTATATAACAATAAAAGTGCCGCAGCTTTTACAAATCCATTTGAATTAAATGCTTCAATATTTTTATCATAAGCATCCGTTATTTTACTTAGTGAAGTAAGAGGATCTTGATTTATATCTTCTCCCATACATTTTAAAATAAGTTGGATTTTCTTTTGATTATTTTTTATATAATTAATGTTTTTTGATAGCGTCTCAACATCAGAAAAAAGTTTTCTATCTTCTTCATCTAAAAGTCCAGATTCTAATAAATCCTTAAAATAATATTCAAGTCCCTTAATACCATTCTCCAAACAATAAGAAACCTTTTGGTTTATTTGCTCTGTTGGTTCTTCCTGAAGTTTTTCCTTATACATCTCTATACATCTTTTTATCTCAGGAAGTCTCTCTTCGTAACTTCTAAATTCCTTCTTCTGTGCCCATGTTTCCAATTTATTATATAATCCCATAAGTACACCTCTTTTTATTTTATACTAACCTTATTTTACTACAAAATTCTACCTTTATCAATTTATTTTTTTGCTCTTGGATGACATTTAAAATAAACCTCTTTTAATCTATCATTTGTAATATGTGTATATATAGAAGTTGCGGTTAAACTCTCATGTCCCAAAAGTTCCTGAACTGTTAATAAATCACACCCTTCATTAAGCAAATGCGTTGCAAAAGTATGTCTTAACATATGTGGAGATATTTTTTTATCTATAGTAGTTTTATTTATAATATTATCAAGAATATATCTTACTCCCCTAGTTGTTAACTTACCTCCTCTATTATTTAAAAATAAATATTCGCTTTTTTTAACATTAAGACTCTTATATCCTTCATTTAAATATAATTCTAATATAGATTCCGCATAATCCCCAAATTCTACAATTCTTTCTTTATTACCTTTTCCAAGAACCTTAATTTCTTCACCATTTATGTCACTAACTTTAATATTAACTAATTCAGATACCCTGACTCCAGTAGCGTACAACATTTCAAGTAATAATCTATCTCTTTGCCCAAGTGCTGTATTTAACTTTGGAACCTGAAACATTTCTTCTAATTCGTTATAGTAAAAAAATCTAGGTAAATACCTTTCCTTCTTAGGTAGAGATACCAAAGAAAACGGATTAGAGTCTATAACTTTATTATTTATAAGATACTTATAAAATCCTCTTAAGGAACTTATTTTTCTAGAAACTGTGGTTGACTTATTCTTCTTTTCATCTAAATTAATTAACCATGCCTTAACAACATCATAACCAACCTCACAAATATTAATACATTCACTATTTATATAATCTAGAAATTCTTCTATATCAATACTATAACTATGTATAGTCTCATCAGAGTAATTCTTTTGATATTTTAAATATTCTAAATAATCACTTAAGTATTTCATATATCTTACCTCAAATAAACTATACATCAGTTAAGAATTTTAGTCAATTAAGGTTAAAGAAAAAAATGCTATACAACATTTGCATTAGCATTTCTATCTTTTATAACTTTTACATAATTATTTGTTTTACTATCTTCATTAATTAATTTACTAATTGAAGGATATATCTTTAGATTAGTAATCTTTTTATATTCTTTATTTCTTATTTCCTTATTATAATCATTTATAAGTAATCTTAAATTTCTTGATACGTAATATAATTCTTCATTATCAAGTGATATAAGTTTTCTTTTCCAAATATCAAGTGTATCTTCAAATACACCTCTTAATATTCCAAGTTTAGAATTAGTACTTATAAATTCAAATAAGTCTCTAGTATCAACCCTGTATTCTTCATTACTTATTTTTGCATCAATACCATTTTTTCTTGCATAAACATATTCATTATATGATAGTTTAACTGAAAAATTTATTGTACTAGAAAGCTCACTAGAATCTAGAAACTTCTTAATAAATGCTTTACCCTTACTATTATACAATAACTTTCTTGCTCTTTCAGTTTCACTATATACCTTTTCATAGAAATTATCATATATATTAACTGGTTTAGTATCATTATATAATGTTGAAATTTTCTCCTTAAGAGAATTACTTCTTATATAGAAAGTATTAATTGTGCCTTGCTTATCCTCATCTATTTTATATGAATAATGCTTTTTTAATTCATTAGAATTTTTATATGTTTTAGTTATAGAATCTATATAAAATAGACTACCACTTTCTAATATGATTTGATTCTTATCATCATTTTGTGGTATATAAACTAATAATGCTTTTGACATGTTGCATCATCCTTTCTAATTTTTGTTAAGGGTTTATAGTACCACTACTAAATAAATAAGTCAACTAATATTATGATTAAATTTTATTATAATATCCATTAATTAATGATATAACCTAATTTTTTTAACTCTAAAAGTATTATTTTTGATAATTTTACCTTAAAAAAAGATAAAGTTATCTCTTTATCTCATTTAAATCATATGTTTCTATAACATCGTTTTCTTTTATATCTTGATAGTTTTCTAAAGTAATACCACAGTCCATATCTTTCTTAACTTCTTTTACTTGATCTTTTTCTCTTTGAACTGATTTAATACTTCCAGTATATAAAACTATACCATCTCTTATTAATCTTGCTTTTGAACCATTTTTAATAACACCATCAGTTACGTGTGATCCCGCTATATTACCAACTTTAGAAAATTTAAATATTTGTCTTATTTCAGCATGACCAGTAACTGTTTCTTCATAAACTGGTTCTAGAAGACCTTTCATAGAATTTTCAATATCTTCAATCATTTTATAAATAATATCATATAATTTTATTTCTACATTATAATCTTTAGCAAAATCCATTGTTTTAGCATTTGGTCTTACGTTAAATCCAATAATTATAGCATTTGATGCATTAGCCAATGTGATATCACTTTCAGTAATTGTACCTACTCCACCACGAATTACATTAACCTTAACACCCTCTACATCTATTTTACTTAGACTTTGTTTTATAGCTTCTAGGCTTCCATTTACATCAGTTTTAAGTATTACAGCTATTTCTTTAGCACCACTTTTTATAGCACCAAATAAATCATCTAATGTCATTCCACTTCTATTTGTATCTTTTTCTCTTTTTCTGTTTTTTCTTTGAAGTGCGATCGATTTAGCTTGTTTTTCTGTTTCGAACGCCATAAACTTATCACCCGCAGATGGAGTTTCATTAAGTCCAGTTACCTCAACAGGCATTGAAGGTGGTGCTTCCACTATATCAACACCCTTATCATTTTTAAGAGTTCTTACCTTACCAAATGTTTCACCAACTACTATTGGATCTCCAAGTCTTAATGTACCATTTTGTACTAGAAGGGATACAACTGTACCTATTTTTTTATCTAACTTAGATTCAATTACAGTACCACTTGCATATCTAGAAGGATTAGCTTTTAAATCATTCATTTCACTTACAAGTAAAATATTTTCTAGTAATCCATCTATTCCTTCCTTGGTCTTAGCAGATATCTTATTAACTAAAATATCTCCACCCCATTCTTCAGGAGTCAAACCATTTTCTACTAATTCAGTCATTACTCTATCAATATTTGCGTTTGCAACATCAATTTTATTAATAGCAACAATTATAGGAACACCTGCTGCCTTAGCATGATCTATTGCTTCTTTTGTTTGTGGCATTACACCATCATCAGCTGCGACAATTATTATTACTATATCAGTAATACTAGCTCCACGTGCTCTCATTTGAGTAAAAGCCTCATGTCCAGGGGTATCTATAAATGTAATTTTCTTACCATTTAATTCAACTTGATATGCCCCAATTGCTTGAGTTATACCTCCAGCTTCCCCACTTACAACATCAGTCTTTCTAATCGCATCAAGTAATGAAGTTTTTCCATGGTCAACATGTCCCATTATAGTTACAACAGGAGGACGGGGTACCAAATCCTTTTCATCACTTTCCATATCATAATTTTCAAAATTACTTATATCAACATTTTCTTCATTTTTTAAAACCTTGTCATAATCAATTACAAGTAATTCTGCGATATCATTAGTTAATGAGTAATTAACATTAGCCATAATACCTAATTTCATTAGTTTTTTAATTAAATCTAATGGATTAACACCTAATTCACTAGCTAAATCTGATACTGTCATATTAGCTTTATATACAATAACATTTTCATCTTTACTCTCATTAGATTGTAATTTTTCACGGTGTTTATACATTTCTTTTCTCATAGATTTGAAATTATTATTAGATTCTTTCATATCTACTTTTGTTTTAACTTTTTCTTTTTTCTTATGATTATCCACATCAATTTTTTCATCACTAATTAGTTTTTCAACCTTTTCATCTAATTCATAATCATAATCATCTTCTACTTCATCAACAGAAGTATCTTCTTCTTTAACTATATAGTCTTCCATTTGTTGTATTTCATTATCAAGTAATGTTATATCATCATCAGATAGTATATCATCATCATTTGATACCGCAATATCTAGTCTTTTACAAAGTTCTAATATTTCTTCTTTGGTTTTATTAACATCAAGAGCATATTCTAATATATTCATTATTTTTGCACCTCTTTTCTTTAATTTATAATTTTAGTGTTATCTCCTTACCAGTTAAATTATACTTTCTATAAATAACACCACAAGCATCTAACATTTTCTTAGACGCGACTACTGAATCAGTTCCATCATATTTATCACTCATATATATAACTTCTTTGATTCCAGATTGAATTATTGCCTTTGCACACTCATTACATGGGAAAAGTGCAACATATAATTTGCATCCTTTAACAGATGTAGGAGCATTAAGTATAGCATTCAACTCACCGTGGCAAACATAAGCATACTTTGTATCTAAAAACTTGCCATCTCTTTCCCAAGTCATGAATTTATCATCATCATAACCAGTTGGCGCTCCATTATAACCTACTGATATAATTTTGTTATCTTTATTAACTATACAAGCACCCACTTGAGTTGATGGATCCTTACTTCTTTGTGAAGACAATAAAGCAATTCCCATAAAATATTCATCCCAATTAATATAGTCTTTTCTTTTCATAATATTCCTACTTTACATAATTTTTTAATTCTTCAAACAAAGTATCTGGAACTTCTACTTCAAGTGCTTTGTTTAATGCTTTAGTCTTTTTAGCTTTTTCAAATACTTCTAAATCTTTTTTTAAATAAGCTCCTCTTCCATTAGCTCTTAGAGTCTCATCAATTATTATTTCCTTTTCAGGTGTTCTAACTACTCGTATCAACTCTTGCTTTGGCAATTTTTCTTTTGTAACTATACATGTTCTAAGTGGTATTTTCTTTGTTTTCATAGTACCTCCTAGTCTTTAAAGTTAATTCCCATTTCACTTGCTTGTTCTTTATTTTTTATATCAATTTTATAATGAGTTAACTTAGATGCAAGTCTAGCGTTAAGACCTTTTTTACCAATTGCTAGTGAGAAATTATCTCCATCAGCTACTACTATTGCTTCTTGTTTCTTTGGATCTGTTATTATTACATGTAAATCTTTTGCTGGTGATAGAGCATTAGCAATAAATACAGCTGGATCTTTATCATACTTAACTACATCTATTTTTTCTCCATGTACTTCATTTAATATTCTTGCAATACGACTACCTTTTTCACCTATACAACATCCGATTGGATCAATGTTAGAATATTCTGAATAAACCGCAACTTTACTTCTTACACCTGCTTCTCTAGCAACACTATATAATAATATAGTACCATCTGATAATTCAGGTATTTCAAGTTCAAATAATCTTTTTAAGAATCCATAATGATTTCTAGATAGAAGTATAAATAGTCCTTTTCCACTATTATCAACTTTACTTACATATACCTTAATTTGTTTACCCATTTCAATCTTTTCACCAGGTATGCATTCTTTTTTAGGTAATATACCATTTGTTCTACCAAGATCAATAAAGTAATTATCAACATCTTCAAGTGCTACTGTACCAACTAATAATTCATCTTGTTTATCACCAAATTCATCCATTATAGCATTACGTTCAGCTTCTCTCATCTTTTGAATTATTACTTGTTTAGCAGTAGATGCAGCAACTCTACCAAAATCTTTTGGAGTCACTTCTGTATCAATTGTATCTCCAACATTAAGTGTTTTATTGATTTTTCTTGCCTCAGATAATGTAATCTCTGTATCTAAATCAGGATCTTCTGCATCATCATCCACAACAGTAAGATAAGAATACACTTTTATATCACCTGTTTTTCTGTCTATAAATATTTTTGAATTAGTTAAAGAATCAAAATTCTTTTTATATGCAGTTGCTAGTGCTAACTCCATTGCTTCAAAAACATATTCTCTGTCTATATTCTTTTCTTTTACAATTGCATCTACAGCTTTAATAAATTCTTTGCTATTCACTTTTACCATCTCCCTTACTTTTAGCATAGATATCTAAGATATAAGCTTCATCAATTATATTAGCATCATCTAATATAGGATTAATAATTCTAGTTGCCATTACTACTGTATTAATAGGAATTATCTCTTCAGCATCTAGTACTATATGAAGAAATTTATTGCTTCCTTCCTCATCTAAATACACATCATCAATCCATACATTAAGCTTATTTAGACTATCTCCTACTAATTCTATAATTTTTTCTTTCAAACTATCACTCCTTCTCAAATATAAAGAGCAGGACCTAAGCCCTACTCTTTCGTTGCTAAATATATTATAACATAATTCTCCGTCATTACAAGTAATTTTAAGTATTTTTAGATTTTTCTGTTGCCTTATAGTTTTCTCTTTGAAGACTTAGTATTTCACTTTTTAACTCTTCTGTTACTTCTTCAACTGTTTTTTCACCAACATCTATAGGATTGCCAAAACGTACCATTAAGTTTTTACTTCTAAACTTATACTCGCCAGTTACCGCAAAAGGTACTATAGGACAATTAATTTCTCGCGCCATCTTAGCTGCTCCTTTTTTAAATGGAAGTAATTCAGCATCAGTTCTATTTCTAGTTCCTTCAGGAAATAATCCAACCGCACTACCCATCTTTAAATATCTGATTGCTTCTGCTTTGGCAACACCATTATGTGCACTTCTATCAACACTTATACATCCAACAAGTTTAAAAAATAATCTGTGTTTTCCTTCAAAATATTCTTTCTTACTCATCCAATGTATTGTTCTTTTGGTTGATGCAATAACAGGAAATTGATCCATAAAATGTAAGTGGTTACCGCATAATAATATCGCACCATTTTTAGGAATTACCTCTTTATTTATTATTTTAGGATTATAATAAAGCTTAAAAATTGGCGTTAAAATAAATCTTAATACTCTATAGAATACAGGATTTTTTTTACTCATTCCTGCCTCCTTTTTCTAACTCTTTATAGTTAATTTTTCCAAATAAAGTTTTTGGAAGACTTTCACGATACTCGTACTCTTTTGGCCAAGAGAATCTAGAAAGATTTTCCTCACATAATTCTTTAATTTCTCTTTTAATTTTTGAAGTTGGTTTTTCACCAGACTTTAATACAATAAATGCTTTCGCAACTTTTACTTTATGTGGATGTGGTATTCCAACAACAGAACATTTCAACACTTTAGGATGACGTTCTATTACTTCTTCTATTTGCGCAGGATATACATTATAACCACTTGAAACTATCATTCGTTTTAATCTTTGTGTAAAATATATAAATCCATCAGGTGCAATATAACCCATATCACCTGTATGTAACCAAAGCTTACCATCTTCATGATATTGTAATACCATATTTGTTTCCTTTTCGTTGTCTAAATATCCAATCATTACAGTAGGACCATTTACACATATTTCCCCCTCTTCCCCATAAGGAAGAACTTCTTGACTTTCAGGAATACATATACAATAATCATTTCCTGTCATTGGTATACCAACACTACCAGGTTTATTAACTCCATCAACTGTAAAACAAGTTGCCGCAACTGATTCAGTCATTCCATAACCTTTACCAATTGTTATACTTGCACCATGCCCTCTTAAAAAAGTATTTACCTTTCTCTCAAGAGACTCAGTCAAATAATCTCCACCACTAATTACATATTTAATAAAGCTTAAATCCACCCCATCAAATTTATCATTGTTTATCATAGCTTCCCAAAGGGTTGGAACACCAGCCAAAACATTTGGATTATCCTTAACCATTATTTTATAGAACCTCTTAGAATCAAACTCTGGCATTAAAATTACTTCAGCCCCAAGAGTTAATGGGGTATGAACGCAAACCCCAAGTCCAAATCCATGAAATACAGGTAATATTGTAAGCATTTTATCTGTTGGCTTTACCTTTTTTACATTAAACTTACATTGTTGTGCCTCTGCATTAAAATTATAGTTTGATATTAATATCCCTTTAGGAACACCTGTTGTACCACCACTATGTAGAATAAGCGCTACATCATCTTTTTTCATATTATGAATAATTTCTTTATTATAATTTGCTCCACCCAATATGAAATCATTCCATCTTACAAAATCGCTATCATTTAGATTAGGTTTTTTTGTCTTATATCCCCTTGTTAAAATATAACCTAATGCCAACAATTTAGGCATAGAATCTTTTGGAGAAACAACAATTGTTTTGTATACTAAAGTCTCACTTAATATATCTTCTATTTTTTCATATACAGTATCAATCATTATTAACACTCTTGATTTTGCCTCTTTTAAATAGTTTTTAATTTCCTCTTTCGCAGATAAAGGATGAACCATATTTGAAACTGCACCTATACTATTAACTGCATAAAAACTTATTACTGCTTCTGGAGTATTAGGCATACATATAGTTACAACATCTCCTGGTCTAACACCAATTGCTAATAATGCTTTACTAGTCTTTTTTACTCTGTTAAAAAACTGTCCATAAGTAATTTTCTTATCAAAATAATTTAAAGCAGTATAATTATAATACTCTTTTGGAATTGATTCTTTTAAAAATTCAAATATTGTTTTATCTGTTATTTTTAATTTCTTTTCTTCTTTAGTGTAGTATTGTACCCATGGACGTTTCTTTATATCACTATTACCAAATAATTTATCGAATATACCCATTATTTTTTCACCTTCGTATTTCTTAATTCTTCTTTATATATATTAATCAATAATTCATTTTCATAACTTAAATCTGATGATGAGACAAAGAAAGGTTTTTTTACAATAATTTCAAGTTTACTTCTTTTATAAGGCCCTTTTATAACTATAGGTATAATTGGAGCTTTTGCCTCGTATCCTAATTTAACCGCACCAATCTTAAAAGGAGCAACAACATCATCTGTTTTATTAAATGTTCCCTCAGGAAATATGCCAAGAACCATCTTATTATCTAAAACTTTTCTGCCTAATATTAAAGGAGTTTTATCTTTTATTCTACGATTAACTGGTATTACTCCAGCACCCTTCATAATAGGTTTTAAAAATCCCTTAAACAAGCTATCTTTTGCTAAAAAGTGTACGCATCTTTTTGTAGTAATTCCCATACTCATAAAATCCAAATTATTTGTATGATTAGCTACTAATATAACTTTCCCTTCCTTAGGAATATTTTCTATACCAGTTATTTTAGGATTATAACGCAACCTCATATATATAGAAAAAATTGGTCTTAATATTTTATATAGTAATCTATCTTTCATTTCCTCTCCTATCATCTAATAAATATTATATAAAAATATTACAATTAAATCAATTACTAATATACTTAACTCCTGCCACTAGTTATATATGAAATAATTCTTATTTATAATACAAAAAACACATTTTTTAATGTGTTTTATTTAGAATGCTGTTGTTCTGGATTTGATAGTTTTTTCTCATATTCATCAATAAGTTCATTTGCCTTTTTATAATTAATTTTTCTATAGTCAATAGTTTTTCTAGCTATACCAGCTAATCCATTATAACTATCCATATTCTTATAATACTTTTCTTGAAATTCATCCTCCATAGCAATCATAACATCATTATATAGTGAGGAAGCAGCACTTCCTAATGTCATATCTAAATAATCAAGTGATTGTTTAAAGTTTCGTATAAAAGCCAGTCTAGTTATAACATCACTACCAAATACCTTGCTTAACCTAAGTGCTACCTTTACTTCATTTGGATAAGCGCAACCATTTGTATGATATCCAAACTCATGAGCAATCTGCCTAGTTAACAATTCATTTATTCCCTCACTAATTGCAAAAGAACCACCACTTCCACAAAAATGAAGTGTCTCATGAAGTAATAAATCATCATAATATCTTTGAGTATCTGTTCCAGAAACAAAAATATGATATACATAATTAACAAAAGTATTATTGTTTTCTACTAAAGTATTATCATTATAAGTCTGATGTTTCTTATTTATTCCATATCCCGGAATTTTACTAACTTTTTCTAATACTTTATCTGCACAAAGAGGCATATATATCCCATCACTATTGGCATACCCATTGATTGAACCATAATCATAAATTTTAACTATTTTACTATAGTCTTTAATACTTTTTAAATATTCAACTCTAGCAGGAACCATATATTCTCCATATTTACTAATAATTCCACGAATATAAATAGATACTTGATTAGTCAAATTTTCATGAATTTGATTTAATTTATCATCAGTCATTATACACCTCTTATTTTTTTCTTTTAAATAATTTTTTAGGTGGATCTTTTCTATCTGAATTATCTTCTTTAATATTATTTTTATCATTATTTCTTTTTTCTTGTTCTATAATATTATTTAGTAGTTCTATTATTTCTTTATTTTCCTCAGTGTCAGGTACCTCTTTTAAAAGTTCTTCTGCCATAGGTCCATCTATATTAATATATTTTTGTCGATGAGAAGCCTTAATTGGCGTTAAAATTGCATTTAGTATAGTAGGTTTATCCTTGTAAATCTCTTTTTCCTTTTCAGTCATTTCCTCTATTAAATCCATTGAACTTAAAGCATCAAAAATAACATCAGTATTATTATTATAATCAATAATGTCATTATAAGAATGTAAAATATTTACTATTGGAACCCAACGTGCAAGTTTTCTTAATTGCACATCTTCATTATCATCAGTAATATTAATTTCAACCATTGTGGCCTGTTTTAGTTTATAACCCCTATCTGCCGCATCTTTAAAAACTCTTAAAGAATTTACTATTTCAGCAGTTTTTGAAACTCCTACTGTTCCTATACAAAAAAGACATAAATTCAAAATCAATAAATTCATATATTCTCCCCCTAAATCAATTATATTTATCTAAAGTTTAACAAAAATGCACATAATAAACTAAAAGCTTACTTTTATAAGATTCGTATATTATAAATAGTAATATTAACTATTTTAATCTTGATATTATAATATGGTGCTGGAAACAGGATTTGAACCTGCGATCTTTTGATTACGAATCAACTGCTCTACCAACTGAGCTATTCCAGCATCAATCTTTTTAATGTTCTTACATATTAAAACAAGATATATATACATTATACCTTGTTTTTTTATAAATTTAAAGTTATAAATCCTCATTTATCAATAATTCATGTATTAACTCTTCTCTATTATTTAAGTCAACATCTTCAATTCTATCTACTCTACACTTTTCAGATAGCATTATTGCTTCTACCTTTTTTACTGCATCTAAAACTTTATCATTTATTACTACATAATTATATTTTGATTTTTCATTTACTTCCTTATAAGCTGTAGTAAATCTCTCTATTATTTTTTCTTTTGATTCAGTGCCTCTTTTTACTAGTCTATCTCTTAATTCCCTCATAGTTGGAGGCATTATAAATATAAATATACCCTCATTATAAGATTCTTTTACTTTTAAAGCTCCTTGAATATCAATTTCTAATATAACATCATAACCCTTATTAAGCATATCAAAAACCTTATCTTTTGGAGTTCCATAATACTTTCCATTATGAACTTTCGCATATTCTAGTAGTCCATCTTCTCTTATTCTTTTTTCAAATTCTTCTTCACTCACAAAATAATATTCTACTCCATTAACCTCAGTTCCCCTTGGTTCTCTTGTAGTCATAGAAATAGACAAAAATAGATTATCATTCCTTTTTAATAATTCCTGACAAATTGTACCTTTTCCTGCACCTGATGGTCCGGATATAACTATTAAAAGACCCTTTTGTTTTTTCATAATGCCTCCTAATCTTTTCAATATAATAACACAAAAACCTCTCCTTTAAAAGAAAAATATATAATCATAAGAATCATAAGATTTCAACTGGCACATATTGTGATTATGAAAACGGAAATAATTTAATAAAAACGACTTCACTTTACAGTCTTACAAAAATATATAGTAATCTTTCATTTGATATTATATTTAAAAAAAGCCATGAATAATGGCTTTTTATGTATTAAAGATAATGCAATGAAGTTACCTATCTCAATTTTATTTTATATTCTATCTTTCCATCGTAATCTATAAAGTAGAAATACCAATTCTTTTTTATTTTTTCAGTTATAAGAATATTGTTACCCGTACCTTCATCCATATATTGATCATATATTTCGATTTTATTATGGCCTATTATATCATCGTTTTTTGAATATATAATTCCCCAATACTGACCACCAAGAAATCCTTGTGAATTAACTTCGAAATCCACATATTCTTTACCATTGTAATTTGAGTTACTAAAACAATATTCTATTTTTTTGTATTTAGAACATTTTTTTACATTATCAATGCTATCTTTGTCTAATATTATTTTCAAATCTTTAATATTTGCTTCAAGAAACTGTATTGAGTCTTTTCTTGCTTTTTCATAATCATTAGTCTTATTGCATAATAAGCAAAATAAAATACCCCAAAAAAACATAAAAACTATTGAAATAATTAAAAAAGCTTTTTTATTCATATTATACCTCTATAACTAATAATCAATACAACTATATTATATCATAACTATAATTTATTACAATAAAGAAAAAAAGCTAAGAAACTTAGCTTTTTTTATTGTGCATAAATGCAATAATATAATTTATTAGTAGATGTGTCAGCAATTAAAAGGATAAAACTAGACAATTGTTTTTTCTTGTTACCTTTCGAATTCTTATAATTAACATAATGAGATTCGTAATAATAGTAATTTCCCTCTTTATTAATTTGATTAACGGAGACAACTTTGTCAAATATTTCTTTATTTTCAGGCGCTGCACCATTATAAAATTTCTCAATATACTTATTTATATTAGACAATTCTTTTTCGGTAATCATTTTAAATCCTTTATTTTTAATAACTTTTTTTATATCTTTTTTATATTCCCATATTTCTAAATAGGACTCTCCTCCAATTGTTGTTCCTTCAAAATAAGTCTTTGATTTCGAAGCTGGCTCCAACCAAATATTTGTATTGATTCTTAATCCTATACTACTGCAGCTATGAACTAAAGAAAAAATCAAAAAAGATATTAGTAGCAATACAATAAACACAATTATAATTTCATTTTTTCTTTTCATAAAAAGTATCTCCCTAATAATCTTATTATTAACGTATATGGCTTATTTACACTAACATAATAGCATAAATCAAAGAGTATCGCAAATAATTAATATAAAAGATTTATTTTATTGTACCATCCTCATATTCAAATTCAAAATCTAAGTCCCAGCTATAAGTGTGTAGCATACCAATTCTTTGCATAACATATCCTAAGTTATTAGCAATATATAACTTATTTGTAGGGTTCATCCACCTATCAAAATCAAATACATCCTCCATTGTAACATACATTTTCCAATGATCCTCTCCAATTTTTCTTCCACTGGTATAAAGATCGATATGTCCTACTGATGCTTTCAAATCAAATTGCTTAAGGTAAACATTATCGCTGTGACAAGAATAGAAATTTTCACTTTATTATCATCAATACATTTTTGTACTTTTTCTTCAATCTATTAAAATTGTCATATTCAAATGAAACTGTGTTTTCATTTTCGTAAGTTGTAGAGGAAAGATTGCCATTATTATTTAAATAAGCATTGGTTACCAGTGTAATGTTATTCCCAATCATTAATTTTTTCAAATTAAGAAAACTATCATATGTAAAATTATATTCTTGAGTTCCTTGAGATATTTTGCTTATTAAATTACTTGAATTATAATAATAATCTACTTCTCTATTTTCTATTTCATAGTTCGTTATTTGTTGTTTATTATTATAAGAATACGTTGATATAATTTCTGTTGAGCTTTTAACTGAAGTTACAAGGCCAGTTGAATTATTGTATGTAAATTCTTTTTTTGAAAGCAAACTATCAGTAATAGTTGAAATAAATCTCCAAAGAAGAGAATAAAGTAGCATTATTTGAGAATATGACTTTTATTAATTTTTTTTAAAAATAGTCAATACATAGATTCATTGACCAGAAAAACAGTTATACTTTTTTATATCTAAAATATATTCCAAAAAAAGTTTAAGCACTCTGATTTTGAAAATTATAAAGTAATTCTAAATATTTATTATATATTATTTTATAAAAAAACTATTAACAAAGCCATGCTTTATTAATAGTCTGAAATACATAATCATAAGATTATATATTAAAAATTAAACATTACCCATTCAGGTTTAAAAATTAATAATGTACCAATTAGAATCATAATAATTCCTGCGATTAAGTTTACATACTTCGTATATTTTGTTGACTTAGCCGCAATTGTAAATGTAGACACAGCAATTGTAAATACTATTAAATCATCTATCATATAAAAGAATACGTAAATAATTAAATATAATATTCTTAATGGACCTGTGACATTATTAAGTGCCAAAATCTCAGAGAATATTGCAGGAAATCCTAACGAACAAGCAAGCTCAACCAAATTTACAGAAGCCGCTAGTGCGATTACTCCAATTAATGCTAGAAGCATGCTTTCTTGTTTTGTTATTTTAATTACCCTTTTTACCATTTTCTTTCTTTTTTTATCATCAACTACATGACAACCAGTATCATTTCTTGTTTTTATATACGTTCTTATATTAAGAACACCAGCAATTAATGCTACCAAAGCGATTAATATTTGAATTTGTTTAACTGCTGTAACATTTAAAACAACACTTATTCCAAGCATAGATAAAAAGTATACCACCGCAGATGTAAACAAGAATGCATATCCTAGTATAAACATCTTTTTCTTATCTTTCATATCTATAAACATATTAATTAAAAATAGCAGCACCCACATAGCACATGGATTAAATCCGTCTATTACACCAAGTAATATTGCAACAAACGGAATTGATACCTCTTTTGCATCAGTTTTACCTAATATAGGTAAGTTAAACGTTGCCTTTTCTTGTTCCGTTTCTTTTTTAATACCTAAATAATTCTGTATTGTTTTTTCAAGCTTTTCTCCAACATATGAATTATATCCTAGAAATGTTTCAGTTCCTATTACTGTATATGGTACCCCACCACTTGTCTCATCAAATAATTTTTTAACCTCATCTAAATATTTAGCATTTTGACTATCTCCTGATACCTCAAATCTATAAATATTAATATTCTCGTATTTTTGTTCAAGTGAATCTAACAACTTACCTTCTTTTTTACAATGAGGACAACTTGTTTTATGAAAGAAATAAATATTTACTTTTCCCTTTTCTACCTCTTTACTAACTATTTCACCAACTTTATCAGTATAATCTTCACTTAACGCAAAAGTATTAAAAGGTATTAATATAAAAAGTAGTAGAAGTAATATCTTTTTAATATATTTCATTATTCCACCTACTTATTTCTCTCTATCATTTCGATTATTTTTTCTTTTGAAACTTCTCCATTAATTCTATCTAGTTCTTTTTTATCTTTTAATAGAATTGTTATTGGAAGAATACTCCCTGGATTAAATGTTTTTACTACCTCTTCATCCATGTCATAATCATATGAATTAAATTTTATATCTTTATATTCTTTTTTTATTTCATCCCATACTTTATGCATTACTATACATCCTGGACACCACATTGCATTTATTGTTACTATTTCCATAATTATTACCTCAAACTAGATAATTCCATAAAACATTTTTTAAATACTTTTAAGAATGTATCTATCTCTTCCTCTGTAGTTATATATGCCATACTAATTCTAAGACTTGATGTTGCACGTTCCATACTTCCAGTTAACTCTTCTACTGCCTTAGAGCTTGATATATTAGATGCACATGCTGTTTGTGTAGAAATGTATATATCGTGTGCCTCAAGAGCATGTAACATAGTCTCAGGTTTTACACCAACCGCACTTATATTTAATACATAAGGTGAACAATATTGATTACTATTTATATAAACATTTGGAATACTAGATAACTCATCTCTTAACTTTTTATTAAGTTTTGATACATAATTATAATGTTCTTCCATATTTTCATTTATAAGTCTTAAAGCCTTAGCTAGAGAAACTATTAATGCTACCGCAGGAGTCCCACTTCTATAAACAGTAGTTGACTTACCACCATGTATTAATGGTTCAAGTAAAATCTTTTCCTTCTTAATCAAAAGTCCAATTCCTTTTATACCAAATATCTTATGCGCAGATGCACTTGCTAAATCCACATTTTCTAAGTTTATTTTATATTTACCAATACTTTGTGTCATATCTACATGGAAAAATACTTTTGGATAATCTTTTAAAAGTTTACCTATTTCTTCAATTGGATTAATTATTCCTATTTCACTATTTACAGATGTTATACTAACAAGTATTGTATCATCTCTAAGTAAGCTTTTTAAACTTTCTATATCTACCCTACCATAAGAATCAGTCTCTACAAAATCAACTTCAAACCCATGTCTTTGTAAATAAGAAATAGGTCCATAAATAGAAGAGTGTTCATATTTAGTTGTTATTATATGCTTACCTCTATTTTGATACTTCTCACATATCCCTTTAATTGCAGTATTATTTGACTCACTTGATCCACTAGTATATATAATCTCACTAGGTAATACTCCTAGTATCTTGCTTATCTGTTTAGTAGCAGCATTTACAAGTTCATTTGACTTAACTCCAAGTGCATGTATTGAGTTAGGATTACCAGGATAATCAAGTGTCGCTTTATTAAAACTTTCTAAAACTCTTTCATCAACAGGAGTTGTAGCTGAATAATCTAAATATATCATACTTATCACCAATAATTATTATAACAAATTTCATAGTAAAAAAAAAGATACTTATAAAAGTATCTATTATCTAAGTGATTTTATTGCATCCATAAATGAATCTGAGTTAACAACATATGATCCACTTACAACAATATTAGCTTTATCCAAACATTTTACTGTTTTATCATTTATTCCACCATCTACATTTATAGCTATCTTCTTCTTACCTATTAACTCTTTTATTTTAGCTATTCTATTTGGTGTTTCGCTTATAAATTCTTGTCCACCACTACCGGGTTCTACACTCATAACTAATATTAAATCTATTCTATCTAAATAATCTTTTAATAAATTTATATCTGTATTAGGTTTAATAGCTAATCCACATTTTATGCCATATGACTTAATTAACTCTATACTAGAATCTATTACTTCTTTAGGAAGTTCAACATGAATAGTTATATATTCAGAATTAAGAGTCGCATACTCTTCTATAAATTTATTTGGTTTATTTACCATTAAATGTACATCCAACCTTTTTAGTAACGTATATGAAAGTCTATCTAACAATTTAAATGGAAGATTCTTATTTTTAACAAACTTACCATCCATTACATCAACATGTATGTAATCGGTATCAGTAGCACCCAATTTTATTAAATCTTCTTCCTTATTTTTACTGCTTAAAAATGAAACAGAAACCTTTCTTTTCATAATACCACCTACTTCTTGTTTATAAATTTAATGTAATTTTCATATCTTTCTTTTAAGATTTCATCACCAGTTATAGCCTTTTTAACATTGCATTCTTTCTCATTTATATGATAACAATCTCTAAATGGACAATTATATTTTTTAAATTCCTTAAAAGAATCCCTTATATCTTCATTTGTAAAACCACTTAAATCTATCATAGAAAAACCTGGCGTATCTAAAACTTTACCCCCATATAATTCATGTAATTCAACAAATCTTGTTGTATGTTTACCTCTTCCAAGTGCCTTAGAAACTTCACCTGTTTCTAATGATAACTTTTTATCTAACTTATTAAGTAGTGTTGACTTACCGGCACCAGTTTGTCCAGTAAATACAGTAGTTTTACCTCTAAACATTCTCTTTATCCTAAAAAGATTTTTATTAGTTAAAACAACATATCCTAAGTTCTTATAATATTTTATATATTTTTTTATATTCTTTTTTTCTTCTTTAGTTAAAAGGTCAATTTTAGTTAAACAAATTACAGGTTTTATATTATTATGCTCTATAACTATTAATAATTTATCTAAAAGATTAGTAGAAAACATAGGTATCTTAACACTAGTTATTATAAATGCTTGGTCAATATTCGCAACCAATGGTCTTGCAAGAGAATTCTTCCTCTTTTGTATTTCTAAAATATAATTCTCTTTTTCATCAAAGATAACATAATCACCAACTACAGGTGTTATATTATCCTTTCTAAATTTTCCTCTACTATGACATTCATATATTTTATTATTACTACTAACTGTATATAAATTACTAATTATTTTAACTATTTGACCTTTCATAAACTCTCCTATGGATTTTGTTCTTCTTCTGCTGGTTTCCCTTCATCATCAGGATTATCACTACTATCTAATGGTTTAGCAATAGTAATCTTTAATGATGCACCTTTTACTATTTCGGATTTAGCTGCACGTGATTGATAAATGATTTTTCCTTCATTATAAACATCTGTTTTTGAGTATGCAATTGTTAATTTTAGATTATATTTTTCACAGAATGCTTTAATATCTTCAACAGTCCACTCTTCATTTACAAAGTCTGGATATTTTTCATATGCATCAGGTATATAAAGAGTAATCTTATCTCCTTCTTTTACCTTTGTTCCTGCTTTTAGACTTTGATCAATTATTGCTTGAGTATCAGTATCATCTTTTATTTCTACTTCTTTTTTATCTACTTTAACATCTAGTTTATACATGTTTTTAAGTAGTGTTTCAATCTCTATATAATTTTTACCTGTATAGTCTTCTATTATATAAGTTTCTTTACCAGTAGATTCATATATAACTATTGTTTTACCTTTTTTAATAAGTCTTCCTTTTCCAGGCTCTGTTTTTACAACTTCACCTTCTTCATAATTTTCATCTGCTACTTTCTCAGTTTGTGTCTTAACAACAAAACCAGCATCAGTTAGTACTTGTTCTGCATCAACAACTGTCATTCCTGAAACATCTGGTACTTTTACATTTGGTATTTCCTTACCAGCAGTAAGCATTAATACAACGCCACCAATTACAAATACAGAAACCAAGACACCAATTAATATAAGGATTATTCTCTTTGCAGTCTTACCTTCATCTTTTGGAACCTCTTTTACTATATCTCCAGTTTTTTCAATATCTTCTTTTTCCTCTTTTTTGGGCTCTTCTTTTTTTATTACAGGAATCTTTTTTGTTTCCTCATTTTCATGTTCAGGATATTTAAATACAACCCTATCTACATTTTGTCTATCTTTATCAAGACATGTTTTTAAATCATTATACATTTCTCTTGTATCATTATATCTATTTTTGGGGTTTTTAGCAGTAGCTCTTATTATTATATTTTCAACACTTTGAGGTATATTAGGGTTTTGTTTTCTAACACTAGGAATTGCTTCTTTCATTTGTTTTAGTGCAATTTCTACTGCGTTATCACCTTTAAATGGCAATACACCAGTTAATAATTCATAGAATAATATTCCCATTGAATATATATCACTTTTAATAGTAGATCCTTTTCCACTTGCTTGTTCTGGTGGTAAATAATGAACTGAACCCATTACTGAATTAGTTTGAGTTAGTTGAGTAGAATTAAGCGCCATCGCAATACCAAAATCTGTGATTTTTATTTGTCCATCTTCTTGTATCATAATATTTTGTGGTTTTAAATCACGGTGTATAATATAGCTATCATGTGCATGCACCATTCCATCTGTTATTTGAAGCATAATATCTACTGCTTCTCCAACCGTTAAATGCCCTCTTTTTTTAAGAAGTTGTTTTAGCGTTTTACCCTCAATATATTCCATTACTATATAGTAATTACCATTATCTTCACCAACATCATACATTTCAACAATATTAGGATGAGATAATGATGAAGCAGCTAATGCTTCTCTTTGAAATCTTCTTATAAACTTCTCATCATTCGCAAGATCTCCCCTTAATATTTTAATAGCTACTTTTCTATTTAGTATCAAATCAACTGCCAAATAAACATTAGCCATACCACCTTCGCCAATGCTTTTTACTATTTCATAACGATCGTTAATTTTTTGCCCCTTTGTTATCAATCTTATTCACCACTTTCTAAAAAACTTAAATAAGCTATTGAAATGTTATCAGTACCACCACGGTTATTGCATTTTCTAATAAGCCTAATTACTTTCTCATCAAGTTCTAAATCACTAGTAAGTACTTTTTCTATTTGTTCTTTCTCTAACATATTTGTAAGACCATCACTACACAAAAGAATAGATTCAATATCCATATCACAATCAAATATATCAATATCAATTGGATTATTAGCTCCAAGTGCTTTCATTAATACATTTTTCTTAGGATGATCTTTTGCCTCTTCTTCTGTTAATTCACCTGCTCTCATCAAAAGATTTACCAAAGTATGGTCATATGTTACTTTATGAAGTTTACCATCTTTTACGACAAAGCCACTAGAATCACCTATATTTCCAAATAATATGTAAGATTTTGTTATTATTGCAATTACAAGTGTTGTTCCCATACCTTTACTTTCTGGATGCTTATCTACATAATCAAATATAAGATCATTTATCCTAACAGCTTTTTCTCTTATCCAATTAACTGCCTTTACTTTATCTAATCCATTAAAATTATCATTAAAACTATTTACTAAATAATCTATTGCCAGACTAGACGCTACTTCTCCTGCAGAATGTCCTCCCATTCCATCAGCTACAGCCATCAAATATTCATCATTCTTGTTTTTTACTATTACGATGCTATCTTCATTATGAGATCTAACTTTACCAACATCTGTTAAATAGAATGATTTCATAAATCCTCCTTCTTACTTCTAAGTTGCCCACATGCTGCACTTATTTTAGAACCAAACTCTTTTCTTATTGTTACGTTTAGTCCTCTATTTTTAATTATATCATAAAATTTTAAAATAGTGGATTTTTTACTTCTTTTATATCCAATATTATTTGTTTCATTATATGGAATTAAATTTATATAACAATTCATCCCACTTAGTAAGTTAGACAACTCTACTGCATTTTCTAATTTATCATTTATACCATCAAGCATTATATATTCAAATGTAACTCTTCTATTTGTCTTTGCAATATAAGATTTAATCTCTTTAATTAAATCTTTTAAAGAATATGCCTTATTTATTGGCATTATACTACTTCTTAATGTATCATTTGATGCATGAAGTGATATTGCAAGATTAACTTGAAATGGTAAAGTTGCAAACTCTCTTATTTTTGGAATTATTCCACAAGTTGAAACTGTTATATGTCTAGAACCCAATGCGATACCCTTAGGATTATTAACTATTTTAATAAAATCCACAAAATTATCATAATTATCAAAGGGTTCACCTATTCCCATAATTACTACATGTGAAATTCTCTCATGTATGTCTTCTTCTACTTGTAATATTTGTAGAACCATTTCACTAGATTCTAGATTACGTACTTTTTTTAATCTGCCACTTTCACAGAATCTACATCCCATATTACATCCAACTTGACTTGATATACATAAACTAGTTCCATAGTCATGTCTCATAAGTACCGACTCTACTCTTTCATTATCATTAAGAGCAAATAAATATTTGCATACTTCCACATCACGTTCCACTTTTAAAGTATCTAGCCTATCAATTGTAAAGTCTTCTTTTAATTTATCTATTACAGCCTTTTTAATATTTGTAACTTCATCAAAACTTTTAATTCTTTTTTGATATATCCATTCATATATCTGTGTAGCCTTAAACTTTTTTTCTCCGAGTGATAAGAAGTATTCTTCTAATTTTTCCATGGTCATTCCATAGATACTTTTCATATCATCACATCCATAAAAATTATATCATAGATTAAGAAAAAACAATATTATTTCAATATTGTTTTACACTTTTTTTCATAATATAATTCTACACTAAATAATAAAATACCGACAAGAGACATTATTTTAGAGATGTTGGAATATGGTGCGGTATAAGTTATCTCTATATGATTAGAACCACTTCCTACCTTAAATCCTATGAATGACATGTTGGTTTTTACATAATCCGTTTTAACACCATTTACATAAATACTAAATCCTTTATCGTATGGAATGGTTAGATTTACATATCCTTTATCATTAGTAACAATATCGCCTACTATTTTATCTCCTTTTGTTAATGATGAATTCACTTTCATTTCTGATAACTCACTATAACTAGATACAAAATCATCATATACTGCTTCATACAATTCTATATTACTAATTTTATATGTACCCTTATCAAATTTAACTTCAAGCATATCTAAATCTTTTTCTGATAAAGTGTATTCAAAAGTCGAATTCTTATTTTGATATTTCCAACTCTTACATGTAAGTTTATTTAATATTCCATTAATAGTAATTGCATTATCCCCAACAGAACAACTATTTGCTTCTAATAAATCAAATTTAATAAATAAAAGCTTATTTTTTATTGGACTATCTAATTTTAATCTTAAAATTCCATTTTCCAAAGATTCAATTACTGTGTAATTATCACTTTTAGTAATTTTAATGTTTTCACTATAAGTATTGGTATAATTAAGAGTAGTTGGTTTTATATTGGTCTGATATGGAGAAGACTTAACATTGTCAACTATTATATAATTTAGAAGTGCCTCAGCATTGTATGGATACGTTAACTTATTAAAATCTTTTGTTGACATTAATTTGGTTTTTGAATACCCTAAAGGAAATACATCATGATTTACATATAAGTAGTTTCCATCAACCTCTTTTATCTTTGTATAACCAAGTTCAGAAACATAAGATCCCATCATATATTTATTACCCATATAAATATTAAATAATAAATTCCTAGGTTCTGATAACTGGCCTCTACTTCTGTTTTGAATATTATTTCCAATTAAATCATAATAAAAGTCTTGATAATTTTGATTAGAAAGTGATGAATAGATTCCTGTTTTATAATTTGATGCATTAACCACATAATTAGCGCTACCTAATCCACCATTTCGATTACTTATTCTATAAAATTCATCATCTATTTTTTCTACATATTCAGTAAGCACCTTAACAGAAGAAGGGTTATAATCAGTTCCACTTCTTACTAACTTATCACTTCTAGAAGAAGCTAGAAAAGATACTAGAAAAATAACTATTAAAACAGGTAAAAGTATATTATCCCTTTTCATAAAATTATAGCTAAGTAAAACAATAAACGTTACTATATAATCTAAAATAAAATATACTTCTTTATTTTTTAATGTTATTAATAAACATATTACTAAAAATATAATTAAACTTTTATAATCAACCTTTTTAAGAGTTGTAACCTCTTTTAATGATATAGCAATTATAAGTACATAAAGTGGAAGAAGTGGTATTAAAACCTTAGAATTTATATACATCCCACCATTAAGTACAAACATAAATATTGGAAATATTGTAATAAGTAAAAACACTATCGCAAGAAATTTATTTTCTCTTTTCATATTAATAATCAAGTATATAATAGAGAAAAAGATAACTGATGTTAAACCAGGTGAATAAGTATTATAAAGTATATACTTAATATTTATATTTGGAATAAAGAGGCTAGCATAATCTATTACAACACTACTTTCTCCCCTTCCAGATAATAAAGCCATAAAAGTAGGGAGTAATATAACCATAGATGATAGTATTCCAATAAATATAGGTATTAAAAACTTAAAACCATCTATTAAAAAGCTTTTAAATGTTATATTATCATTTCTTTTTATATAAATATATATTCCATATATAACAATTCCTACTAAAGCACCTACACTAAAAAAGTAACTACTCATTATAATTAAAAATACACTTAGTGTTAAAAGAGATTTTTTATTTTGCTCGAAATATTTATCAACACCAATAAGTCCCAGTATTAAGAAAGGCATATAATTAATAAACATAATATGTCTATGTGTGTGGAACAGTAGTGGTGTTGAAAGTAAAAATATAACAGTAGATATAAAAGACATCTTATCATCAAACTTAGTAGATATCCATTTATAAAATAAAATAACACTAAAATAAATAAGTAATATAGAGCTTATTATTATATAGTTTTTCATGCTTACAAATGGTAATAAATATGAAATAAGTATCACAGGACTTAAAAATCCATAATAAGATAGATTATATATATTTTGCCCACCACCTAAGTTTAATGCAAAATTAGGTAAAAGTTTACCGGTCTCATAAAATAGCTTCCTAAAGTAATCTGGTATTAAGTAATGTTGACAGTTCCAGTCTAAAACAGAACCATATAAAAACTTACACCCTTTAGTAACAAATAAATAATAAAATATAAAAAATATAGTTAATAAAAGTACTCTTTTTGTATTCTTTTTCATACACTTACCTCTTAAATAACTATATCATAAAATAAATATTTTTTAAAGGAAAAGAGAATCATTCTCCATTCTCATCAGTTGATTTTTCAATAATCTCAGAATAATCTGTGATATTTTCATATACCTTATAAAATATTTCTACATTTATATAATTTTCATATTCACGAGTATTTATTACCTTAGATGAGAGTATTTTCTCATCCTTTTTTAATGTTTTACCTAACTTCTTATTTGAAGCTTCTATAGCAGCACCAACAGCATCTTCAGGAGAATATAAATGTTCATTTAATATTGTTTCACTATCTTTTGAAATATATAGTTTTATAGGAAGTAACTTATTATTAAACAAAAGAGTTTCTGATTCTTTATACGTTTTGTATTTATTAAAACATAATATACATATCTTTTTATTCAAAAATTGAAATTTAAGTCTGGTTTTACTTTTTCCAGTAAGCTTTTCTTCTCTATAATAATATGGCATATTTACATCAGTTTTGTACCATACTTCTGCATATACAAAACCATCTGCGGTAATTTTATTTTTAACCTCATCATTTTTTGTAATAGTGCCACTTATTATAACTTCTCCCTTTTTAACATAATCATTTATTTTTTTTCTAATTTCTCCATGAGATGCATTTAGTCTCATTATAATACCATCTTTTTTGGCAACTATATCACGTGGAGATTCCTCTTCTTTTGGATTTTTAATAATCCTTTCTTCTACTTTGATTATATATTTTACTCCACTTCTTTCTATCTCAATCCATTCTAATTTATCTTTATTATTTGATAATATTTCTTTTTCTATCTTTTCCTTTGTTTTATATGATTTTACAATATTATACTTAGAAATACCATGAGATTTTAATTCACTATACAAAAGTTCTCTTATGTAAGCTTTAGAATGAATTACATCAACCGAAAAAATAATATTTGATAAAAGTAATAAATATATATAACTAATTACAAGTCCTACAAAAAACACTCTATTTCTTTTTATAACATCAACAAACTTTGCAAATCCCTTTAGTCTAATTAGTTTTATTTGATAAATTGTTTTAACATCAAGAAGCTTTTTATAATTTTCACTTGTTAGCTTTACATATGCAACTCTATCATAAATATCTATATCTTCAAAATATATATTGCACCTATAAAGTTTTTGGATAAATCTTCTTATATCTTTTCCTTCTATTTTTACTTCATAAATGTTTCTAAACATGTAATCACTCCAGTTCAACTGAATTAATAATTCCTTTGATTAGTATTTCATCATCTAATAACTTTTTTAGTGCTAAATCCTTGCCTTTTATTATTAACATACCAGAAGAATATCCAATAGATATTCTAGATTTTTCTATAGTAACTATTTTAGTATAATTAACAATATGCACTTTATCTTTATATAAATTAACTCTAAATTCTACATCACTAATATAATTTCTTAGATCAAACACAAATACCACCCATTTAAGTATATGAGATTGTTAAAAATTTATCTTGATAAATTAATATTTATCATTTAGTTTAAAAAAAGAATCAAATTTTTTTGATTCTTTTTTAATTATCTTTCATATACTACTGTTTTACCATCTACAGTAGAACCATTTGTCCAACCTTCTAAATCAGTTGGTGACGTTAGTGTTATTTGAGTTAGGCTAGGATTATTACTAAATGCAGTAGTTGATAAATAAGTAAGCGTACTTGGAAGCTTTCCAAGTCCTGTATTTGTTAATTGGTTATAAGCAAATGCACGCAATCCAATATGCTTTAACCTAGATCCAACCTCAAACGAAACAGAAGTAAGTTTATTACTAATAAAAGTTTCATGTCCTATATATTCTACAGATTTAGGTATTGTTACACTGGTTAACTGATTATTTTGAAATAAACTATGAAAATCAGTATCTCCATACATCGCTATTAAATTAGATCCTGGCTCAAACGTAAGTGAGTTTAATCCAGCTTCATAAAACGCCCCATATCCAATTCTAACAACTGAGGCAGGTATTGTTATTGAACTAAGTTCTGTATCGCTAAATACCCCACCCCCTATAACTTTCAAAGTACTAGGTAATGTAACTTTTTTTAATTTAATAGAATTAGCATCAGAACCATTAGAAAAAGCATCCGCAGATATTATTTTAGTTATAGAATTGCTTGGAAAATATATCTCCTCTGCACTAGCTGAAAGTGCTCCAAGCACTTCAACATTTGGTGGCATAACTATCTTTTTTAAAGATATAGGAGTACCTTCACTATTTGCATCAAAAGCATGCATTATAGAATCCATATATATTGCATTAGAAAAATCAATAGACTTAATTGAAATATTAGATGGTATGAAAAGACTTGCTCCTCCCATTAAAAGAGTATAATTAAAATCATCAATAAGTGCAAAAGTATTATAAAAGTATTCATAATATGAACTATCAGTAATTCCATAATTTCTTGCTGGATCTTTACTTCTATAATATTCTTTTAATAAATTACATGCATCAGTCGTTGTACACATATCAAGATATGGTGCAACACCAGTACTATCAATGATGTTATAGTCATCTCCAGTAGCAGATTCAAATTTAATTGTTCCATCAGAACCCTTTGAAACCTTAAATTTGCTTCCAGAAGATTTAATATAATCACTTGTACTCATTAAATTAAGTGTACTTTTATCAATAGTAGTCCATACATTTGCAGAAGATCTAAATTCTTCAATTTCTTGATCAGTCGTTTCTGGATTTGTTTTCTTTATATATTCAATATATTCATTTAATTTGCTTTCATTCATAAAAATTAAAACTGTATTTTCACCACTAAACCCCATAAACAAGCCATTAGACATTAAAAAATATGGTGCCGTTCTTTTAACTGGAATATTATTAATTTTAGCTGGTACTACTATATCAGTTCCACAGTTTTTATCATACGAAATAAGAGTTCCATCATCGCTTATCGTAAAACAAGCTTCTTCTGTTGGTTCAACAGCTGGTGTGTATTCTCCTCCATTATATTGAACATATACAAGTTCTAAATTAT